>JGI24158J21664_10012553_pt1 | contig 11226 bp, 7 predicted proteins | sample Ectturendosymbi3_FD_21664 | JGI IMG/M metagenome (IMG submission 21664)
GCTCGACTGCTCGTATTCGACAAGACATTAGCGCAGCTTCATTTTTCCGTTGTAAATTGCTCTGACGAATTGATGAGTGTGTTTTACTCCCCTGTGTCAACGCGCCGCCTGATATTTTTTGCAGTTGCGAACTGCTCTATCGTAGCGTTGGGTGTACGTATTTTCCTCAGATAGCCTAACTTGGAGCTCTAATAGTTTATATTCAGTGCACTGACACATAAAATAAGAAGAGTGGATGAATCGAAAAATGTGCATATTATGTCAACAAACTTCTCCAAAACTTTGGTTTGGAAACAGGACTATGACGTCATTTTGTGACGTCACAAATAGCGCACACCAAATACAAATGACTTCCCTGAATGAAACCGCATGAAAAGTTTCTGCGTACGCAACAGCCAGCAACACATTTAGTGTATTAACATGTAAATCACGCTTTGTTTTGTCTGCAAGGACAAAACAAAGCGTGAATTGTGTTGCTCTCAAAACACCTCTACAAATAAGATTGGGAATCTGTATATATAAAACGTCACTTCTGCATCGACCCGATGAGTGATGACTATATTGGTTTCACACCAAGCTGTCCCCCAACATTTCACAACAAAATTGCGTCCATGCCAGGAATGACCAGGCCTCTGCAGGCCCCTATATGCTGAAATTGGCAGAAGTTCCCCGTGTGTCAACAACATGCAAATTTATTGAGTTGTGTTTGGCCAGGTTCGGTTGATGACATAACCGTTTGAATGAATTTACGTTTAAAACGTTTTTTGCTCGGATGTTTCCACAAACAGTGACAAAACTTTTGGTTTTGCAGTAGTGTGCCCATCAACTTTGATTAAATCGCGAACAATTGCTGCTGCTACTGTTATTTGATCAATAACAAGCATGTTAGATTTCACTGTACAGCTGCGTTTGTGACATCTTGATTGGGAAATTTGTTTCTTAGGCTAGGCTGCATTAACCTCTTATATACCAAAAATTCATGATGAACCTGTCATGATCAATACTTCAGATGTTTTATTTCCTGCATTAAATTGGATTGAAAAATAGCCCAAACCTTGATTGAAGACATGTCAAACATGAGATCTTCCATTTTTCTGAATTAACGTTACAAGTCTTCTTGGATCTTATCGTATGCAGAAACATACAGCAGTGCTAGTATCAAGCACAATTTGTTAGTGCTACCTATAGTATACATCCGTTATTTCTCAATAGTTTCAGTCAAGCTGATATAGCGTAAAGATCCATTGTAGTTTTGTTTTTAAACGTAGCTATCCCGCATTGAGAAGGCGAGCTGAGAATTGAGAAGTTTGAGAAGTTTCAAGTTTCCCGCATTGAGAATTTTCAAATTCGTTGGTTCGCTAAAGAAGACAAATGTTCCTCTTATTGCGCACTACAAACAAAATGCCTTTCAGTAAAAACAAACTCTCTTGTTTTATTTATGACTTCAAGCGCACTCGCAAACGCTTTGAACTTTTAACACAGATCACGTGAAATGAGGTCAATATTTTGTAAGTCTCTTCACTCAACAGAACATCACGTAGACGTGGTCATTCGGGAAGCAATCGTCGCAAAGGTGAAGCTTTTGGTAGTTTCGAGGGACAGTAGGTTATTTAGGTATGTGAAAGTCTCTTGTTCTGAGTAAAAAAGGTTTTATATCAGTAATGAGTTCGCACGATAAACAAAGTCGTCAGACTAACTAAACGTGATGTAGGTGAGGTCCAGCAGAATGCATTGGCTTAAAGACAAAATCCGTGCAGTTGTCACGTATACAATTTATATATTGGATGATAGCATCAGATGGGTGAGTGTCACGAGATTTCTGAGTTAGTGCAACCTTGCAATATACAGATTGAGAACGAGGCCGACAATGGTTTGAAGGGGAAAAGGGATTTCTGTCGATGTGATGACGCATGGGTGGAACGGAAAGTCGTATGCTGTTTGCAGATATACGATTAACAATGCTCGTAGTGCGGTAACAGAATAAAGACATCCCAAAGCATTATACAAAAATCGAAAGCAGAAAACACGTTCATTATGCAGTGAACTCAACAAAACGAAAAATTTGGAGAACAATGCTTCAATTAGATACTAAAGAGTAAATGATATCAATACAATCAGGGTTATTAGCTAATCAACACAAAAAATGAAGGACACGCGTGATTTTCATAACACGTGATTAATATATTTATTTTCGATCGACTTGTGAAACATTTTGCACACAGTTTATTTATCAAAAATTATCAGGACTTTGTGACCTGACTTTTTGGAACTGTACTCCAAAAATTTCGCATCTGAGCTTGAGTGTGCTTTGTCGGTTATCATGCGGATAATTAACAAATAATTAGGGAGATGTGTTGAAAAACTGTCAAAACCCAACTCTGCGCAAAGAGCAAAAAGCGTTTGAAAAGGATGCTATGAGCAGCAGAAGAAAATCTGCAACGAATTTCCAGCCACCACTGGTTGTGTGGGGCTCGGTCCACATTTTCATCGTGCTGGCGGAGGGCATCATGAAAGTGACGTTACAGTTGTCTGAGTAACAGCACTTTGCATGACAAGATCTGAAACAAAGGCGAAAACTTTTGAACCCTGCAATTAAACGTAAACCTACATTGCCAAATGAATAATGTAAACTGAAACCACTTGTTTTCCAAATCTACGTCTTGCAGATAATACAATTATTGCTTAAAAATTGTGCTAATACGCGCTTCGACTTTCTTCAGAGATCCTTATAGAAAAAACATGGCGTTGCTGGCAGGAACGGATTTACCAATAGGCTTTGATTTCATCGCCTATAGGGCTTCCATGATCTGAGCTGGGCCCTCCATAAAACTTTATTACGCCTAGAGTCACTTGCCAGTATAAGATCAGTTCGATAAATATTCGTCAACAATTTATGTCTTAACTATTCGTGAAATTTAGTTTTATTCTCATGATAAGATTTCGTGACGATAACGCCAGCGTTTTCCGACGCTGAAGATCTTCTAACGCTCTTTTGCACTGCGGACCGGTTTCAGCCTGGCATTACGTTGCGGACTGGCCCGCAATAAAACAATGAAGGTGCAATTTATTGCAACTCGTACAAATGTTTTATGGGTTAAACGTAAGCATGGTGAAATGCTTCCTTACAGCTTTGACTAGCCTGAAGAGCTGAAAGGTTCCACACATCAATATGTGAAATAAGCTTGGCCATCTCTGACAGATATGAATTTAGTTTTAAAAATTATGCAATAAAACTGCCATGTAGGAGATGTAACGTCAACAATTCAATCAAGGGATGCCGAGATTAAAAGCTATGATATGCATAACCAGGATTCCTCTGTAATAAATCAAAGTAAAAGATTTTCAGCAACCTTCGTTTTTTCAGTAGTGTTGTGAAGTTGAAGTTTCGTGCATTTATTGACGTTTCATTGATCACGATCTGCAATTATTCTCTGGTCTTACGCGGTTTCATGCTGCTGTTATGTTCGATAAAACAACAGCACAAACTTTGCAAACTCGAGTTGTAGTATCCTCATGCATGTTTACCCAAACTGGGATTCGCGGACCCCTGGGGATCCGTGATACTGTACAGGGAGTATGCAACGATTTGACAAAAAGTGTCAAACATATGCACTGTAAAGTACTGTACGTCCATTGGCACAGGTAATTTCCGCTGTGATTCGTAGCCAGGATGGATTCGTAAGTTTTGCCAATCGTAAATCATTATTGCTGCGCCACCTTAATATTGTAGTCACAATGTTGTTTTACAATGATTATCGCATTTAGCATCTGTGACATAAAAACACCTTTGACTCCTGCGCGAGCCAAATTTTTGGCCAAGGATTTTTCAAGGATTTTCCCCTACGCTTTCAGCCATAACTCGCCAGCCCACTGAGCTAGAGAGCTGTAGTGTGCAAAGCCTCAAAAGTTCCGGTTAGGCTTGCACTTTCGTTTGAAAGATATTTTGGAAGTGTTGGATTAGAGGTAGTTTTGGGGGAAATATTAAGTGGGAGGATAGGTTTAGCTTAGTTTGGCCAGGGTACCTGAATCAAGGCTCCAATACCGTAGGGGTAATTCTTTCGTTGTTTCTTATGTAATGAAACTAGGCTGAAATCTGCATCTTTTGAGGCCTTGATTGACCTTCTAGTGGTCGTGGTTAGGAAAGTATGGGCTTGAAACAACAAATAAATTTAATCCCTAGGGAATTCGATTAATTAATTAAAGATATTTTGTCATAATTAGCCAACCACAAACGCTGGAAAGCCATTCAAGGTCACAAGAGACGTGGATTTTACCCTAGTTTCATTGTAAAAAAAACAAACAAAGAATAACCTCCATGGGTTGGGAGCCCGGGGTCAGGTAACTTTGGCCAAACAAGCCTAAGCCTATCCTCGCACTTAACATGTCGTGCCCCTAACAACCTCTTATCCAAACCTCCAAATTTTTTAATCGAAGGCACTAGTCAAACCTGATTTCTTGTGCCTTTCCACATCTCTCTAGCTGAACAGGCAGGCGAATTATGGTTAGAAATGTTGGAGGAAATCCTTGCGCCAATATTTTGCCTCATGCGGACTTCAAGGGTTTTTATCGCGTGACGTATAACGAGTCGGGAATGTTCACGACTTTGCTAAAATCTTTCCTCTCGTTTATCGCGTGCAAAGTTAGCGAAGCGGCAACTAATGAGTGAAGAGTTTGTTGCCAGAAAGAGGCTTGAAACAAAGTGAAGTTATGAGAGAATTTAGTTGTGCGAATATACTGCAGGATTTAATTAGTTCTGGATAAGCTTGAGTTTAATTTAGTTCTGAATAAGCTTGAGTTTAATTTTTGGTGTAACAGTTCAAAACATATGGATAGATTTTTTGAACGAAAGAAAAAACATTGTCAAATCAAGGCATGAAACCAGTTGCATTTGATGACTCAACATCTTGAGACCTTAAGTTAAATGGATAGCCCCTGACTTTTTTCGAAAGAATAAAAAAGAATGTTTGAAGCAGAGAATCGCTTTTCCAAAATCTGTGGTGTCAAACGAAAAATTAATGACAACATAGAGTTGCGATAATAGTAGCTCGAGACAAGAAAGCTTGCACAATTGTCCAAAATTCAATTCTTCCAGCAGCAATTGACCTATACGAAGCAGCATAAGTTGACATATGCGAAGCAGTATAAGTTGACATATGCGAAGCAATGTACAGCGAAGCGCTGCTCAAGAAACGGTTGACAAATATGCCTAGTGCATTTTTCAACAAAACTTTAAAAAGACATAAAAAACACTCACCTGATTCACTAAGTAACTGATTTTATCGAAGTGTTCTGTCGAGCAGTTTTATCGAAATAGGTTTAGTATTTTTTGAGTAAAAGGAAGGGGTTGGGACTACGACCAAGATAGCAGTGGTTGCCTTACGGGTGACAAAAAAGCGGTGCAGTTGTGTAACAGCTCGTCTCCAATGTCATGTCACAGCATAATCAAGTCTGGCATTTTTATGGACGAGCAAGCTTCGTAACTGCTTCCCATGAGAGAATTCGCTGGTAAGACAAGCTGAGCCGACGCCGGTGGCTCAGAATTAACCTCGATTGCACCTGTAAAAAAGGGATATTGCCATTTTGGCAGGGGTCACCTTGCGGGATCCCAAGGTAAACGTGTTTGTTTTTTAAAAAAATTATATTTTGGAACACAACGAGTTTGTTTTTTCATGTAAGATGAACTTCAAAATTATTGCAGTGTTGTTGAAAACTGATACTGTGTTCTTAAAACGTTGTTTGCAATTTCGGCAGTTGTCACCCATTTTATCTGGTCTTTACGTTTGCCTGGGTGGGGAAAAATTCTTTTGTCGAACAACACGATTTCAAGAAGAGTAGATGTCATTTCAAATAACATGAAAGCACTGTTGCTTGAGAGTGTGAAACAATCTTATTTTGCAATCCAAATGGATGAAAGAACGGACATTGCATGTCATGCACAATTGTTGGTCTAAGTGCTAATATTACTAGCGTGGAGAAACGATTGGAGATTTCATGTTTTGTCATGAAATGCCATGCACAACAAAACATTTAGACGTTTTCAACCAACTTTTATTTTTTTCACAATGCTTCTGTCGTGGTAGCAATCTCTTGGTATATGTACCGATGGTGTGGTTTCAATGACTGGCAATAACTCAAGGGCTGCAGCTCGCATCAGAGAAAAAGTATCAAACATACAAACGCACTGCTTTGCGAAGTTCTTGCTGCCAAACCTTTCAGAGAATCTTTGTCTGAAGTCTTGTCTTTGTTTCAAAATTGCAAACACTATCAAAGCTCGCCCACTCCAGTTCGAGTGTTTTCGAAACTTTGCGATGAACTAGGTTCGGAACGTTCAAGCCTTTTGCTCCATACAGAAGTTCGATTGCTGTCGCGAGGAAAACTGTAGAACGCGTGCTTGAATTGCAAGAGAAGATTTCAATTTTCCTCCAAGAACACAATGCGAACTTTGCTTTATTGCTAGCTGATGACATTTGGCTTAAGAAACTTGCACACTTTCCAGACATGCTTAAGCTTCTCAACTAACAAAACTTGCCACGTCAGGGAAAGATCTCAACATTTAACTTGGTCAAAACAAAGTAACAGCATTCATAAACAAACTGAACACATGGAAAACCAGAAGAAATGATGATGTTGTAGATATGTTTCCAGTTCTGCGTGACCATATTCATAACAAACCCTTAATTTATACAGAATTTATTTTCCTTGACATTCAACAACATTTGAAATTGGTTTCTGGACATTTTGCAAAGTACTATTGGAAAGAGACGTGTGATAACTTTTATTGCATTCTAAACAATTGTGTTGTTGCAAAAAATGATCTTTGAGGACGCGAAGAAGAAGAGTTAGCAAAACTGTCAACTGATCGACCTTTAATGATTAGTTTCAATCAAAGATCTTTTGCATCTTTTTGGTTAAAGTATTGTGGACGAATATCCATTGCTTTCTGGCCACGTGAACGAAGTGTTATTTTCTATTCCAAAATATCATAAGATCTATTGTTTTGTTAAAACTTTTCATGTTTCCAAAGAAGTCGGTCACAAAGCAGAAAGCAAGAAAGTTTACCAAATGAAGAAACAAGGCAGTGTAAATGCATACAGATATATTGTTTCAATTAATTTGCTTTGTTCAAACGAACCCTGTTATCACTGGATCGCTAATGCGTTCAAACCCATCTCAGGTTACGCTTCAGTGGGAAACAACTGCCAAAAAGGCAGGTGATGTTTTGGCAAAAAAGGCCAAAAAGCAAGCAGAGGTGCATTTTTCAACAATTCAATAAATATTGTCACGCTCATCTGACCGAAAAAAACAAACGTGTGGTATGTTAAACCACGTATATTTTACTTTTAAAAATACATATTTTCCGTAGGAGGCACGCAAGGTGACTCCTGCCATTTTTTGAGAAGTGCAACCGAGGTAACTATGAGCCACCCGCATTGACTTGTCCTATCAGAGAATTTCCTCATGGAACACAGTAACGAAGCTTGCTCGTCCATCAAACAAAATGGCATTGAATACCAGCTGCTTTGCAACAGCTATCACACGTTAGGAACCCACCGACATCATGGCAGTTACCCCCTTTCTCAAAAATACTAAACCTCTGCATATTTCGATAGGACTACTCGACAGAACACTTCGAAAAAATCAGCTACTGAGGGAATCAGGTTAATCAAGTGCGTTTTACTTAGCTGAAAATATACATAACCATGTTTACCAACCGTTACCTGAGCAGGCAGATCTTTACCGATATCCTACTATCTAGACCAGGCTTTCTCAAATTTTTTATTCTGAGGCCCCATTTGGAAACTTTTTTTTTCTATTCGACCCCTTGATGGATAGCTTTGATGTTAATGAAAAGTGTAAACGTCCCATTACAAACCTCAAGGAGCATTTTTATCAATTGCACAATCTTAAAATGCACAAAATCCGCGAAAATTACTATACAGTAATGAAACAACCACATCATGGAAAGAGTAAAGCGAAAAAAATTAAAGTATAAGTAATTCCGTTTATAGAAATTATCAAGCACAAATAATGAGAAGGTGCAGTTGATGATTTTTGCACAGATCACCTATTCGTAGATTGATACAAGAAACCGGAGGACGAAGGAAATTCCCAACATTTTTCAAAAAGAATCTGTTTTTGGATTTGATGATTACCAATTTTGAGAAATCCTCTTTACACAAATACTTTGTGCAAAAGGCTGAGTTTATGAATGGCTAGATCGGAAATGACTGATCTTATCCAAAAATCACACACTCTTTTGAAAATTCCAGTTGCAAACTTTTGTCGTTTGATAACTCCGCAAACTCATCCTGTGCTTATAATGGCAGGCGTGTGGCCTCCATAAATTTCAATTTTGTATGGTTTTCGGGTACAACTTTTCCTGAATCAAATTCCAAAGTACTTCTGAAACAGTGTGTAAAGCTTTTAGCTTTAGTCCAAAACTACTCAGTGTGGTCTCAACGCAGTTAGCTTAACCCCTTTGACAAGATCTAGAGTTCTAAACACAAGCATGTTTTCGTGTCGGAATGAATGCAACAAGGTCAACATTGGTCGGTACCTTAAAACAATCATGACGTAACAACGTATAACTTGTTGTGCTTAGTTGATCATTATCATTTGACAACTCAGGCGGCATCCTATTAAACAACTGACAGCACGAAACACGGTATTGCCCGCAAAGCCAGAAAGAGATTCACTGCAGGCCTGCTTTTAATGTTATTGTGAAGTTTACAAAAACTTTGCATCCGATTTGTCAAACCAATTTGTTTCGCGACCCAAAATTACATTTTGCGACCCATTTGGGGTCGCGACCCATAGTTTGAGAAGCCCTGATCTAGACAACGCCTCTTCGTATCATTCAGATTTTCGCCTAATCCGCTTGAATTTGTCGGTCAATTCGAATCGGGATTTAACTGAAGTACACTATAAATGTTCGAGAAAGGATTTGTGCAGAATTCATCGTATACATTTTGTTCGTGCGACGCTCCGACGTACATGCTCATAAGCACTTTTTTATATTATTATAGCAGAAAGAAAACTTGGAGAACTTACTTCACATTCTCACTGCTGATGAGATTTGACAATACAGATATTTCTGAAACTAATCTTGCTATTAGTAGTTGGCTGCACTGGGCTTGGACTTGTGAGCAGTTAGCACTTTTGATGCAACTCATCGCAATGCCACTGACTGCTAACTGACCTAAAACGAAAGAAGTTAAAACGATTGTTAAACAACCACTTTGATGCTTCACATGTTGGCTGCCCTGAAACCGGTGACCATAAAATTGTTACAACAGGTGGGTTTTCTACTTTGATTTCTAACAGAAATAACCACTGTCGATTATTCATTAAACAAAAAAAAATACACTATGAACAAAGAATTGAAACAGTAAATTTGATGCAGGATGAAACAAAATTGATAGCAGATACAACCTTGAAATAAAAGATATACGAAAAAAATCAACTAATGATATTTTCCTGTACACAATAGTTTCATTATTTGCGAAAGTGTGCTTTTCTCGGAAAGAAATATTTATTTGCGGACTTTTGCTTTGCTAAAATGATGTAATCTATAGTTGTTTGGCACTACATTCAAAAACAAGGAGATTTTACTGAAAAGGAAATAGATAAGTTGTTCTTGTGCACACCATCCCGTTAAGTCTAGCATTGGTAGTAAAACCGTTTTCTGGTGTTTGTTTGGGTCTGTTTCTGCCGCCCATTACTTGTTGTCAATAAGAGTAATTTGCCAAATAGATTTTAGGCTGTGAAAGGTTTGATCTGTATAATGCAACTAGTTCAATGTGTACTGATGAAAAATAAAAATTAGGTGGAGTGCGGCTTTAGCAAACAAGTATTACAATGGTCCCTGTTTTGCTTGCTGTGCATATGTGGTCCTAAAATATGCCGAGTAAATCGACCTGACCGCATGCTATAGAAAATTTTCCGTATTTTCTTCTTCGGAGTAGACACATCCCTAGATTTGGGTGCACGAACGAGGTGGGAAAAGACGTTAATATCTTTACCGACTCTTCAATGTGCCTGTCCAGGAATTGGAACCATTTCGTCAGTTTGAAAAATGTGTTATCAAGCCAATGCCTGCAAGGGTTGTAGATAATAATCCAACCTACAGCAAAATCATTTGATCTGGTTGTGATGATGTACAAAACAATGTTGGAACAACCGATGTGATATTTCGCCAATGTTATAGGCGATCCATACAATCCAGATGATAATTTTGATAATTTATGTAAAAAAATTAAAAAATACCTCAAAGAAAACGTATTTTTTTACATTTCATTAGCATTTTAATACCGTTCTAAACGTAAAAACAGGGTATTTTCCTTTACATTGAAACACTACAAGTGACGGATTGATCTACGTGCACCTTCAACTTCAAGCGCCGCATTCGCCTGTAAACAGGCAGCGTCAGCTCCAAACTCCGTTGCACTGCACATTGTCGTGTTAGTCATTCCTCCTACAGATATCAGTTCTGTATCGGATTTGGTTATCTGATAACCTGTGAGACAGGATCTCGCATCGGATTGCTGCAGCAAGACAAGTGCAATGAAACATATACTTAACATTTTTTTCTTTTTGTCATGCATTAGCTGAAACAACAAGGTTTTTTCCTATTATTTTGCACTGTTCACAAAAATACTCAATTTTAATGTTAGCACATACGCTCACTACAAATACCACTGACATTTGTTCAATATTTGCAATGGTCGGTACTTACAGAAGAAGAAAAATGTTTTCTAAACTCCTTCAATGCAATACCACCATTGCCTTCTGTGTTTTCAAAAACAATAAACCTTTAGCCTAGTTTGCTATAGGCCACAGACCAGTATTTTTCTACCGAGGTTCCGCGCTAACCTGCGGTTCCTCGAGTGGCTGTTGCTTGTTCGTGCCACATATATAACACCACAACACCATGTTGCTTGTTCGTGCCACATATATATGGGTGTTATTCTTCACGCACATACCGTTCGTGGTGAACTGCGTATTCAGCGCAACGCCAGCGGAGAGGTTGCAACAACCCAAGAGTTCTGCATCGTTCCAGACATTGAACCACTCCAATGTATCTTCAAAGATCCCACATATCTTTAGCTATACCATCGAAAACCCCACATGCATCTTGCATACTTCCTCTTGTAGGCACTACTGTAAATGTGCGCTTAATAGTGGCGTATGGTGGTTATTGTTACTGGGTGTAACATGTCACCATGT
>JGI24158J21664_10012554_pt1 | contig 11226 bp, 4 predicted proteins | sample Ectturendosymbi3_FD_21664 | JGI IMG/M metagenome (IMG submission 21664)
GCATTGAGAAAAATTAAAAGTGAATAAATTGTTACTATGTTGTTTATTTTATTGCGTGATTATAAAATTTTGTTTGGTGTTCCCCAAAATTTTTTTATTGCGTAAAGTGGTCCGTGATGCAAAAAAGGTTGAAAAACACTGGCTTAATGGACCCTTCAGATCATCAAAGCACAATTTAAAAATTTTGAAGTTCGCTTAGTGGAAATTAAAACGACATCAATTATAAATCAAAGGTAGTTGTTGTTTGGGTTTATTCTCGATCCTTGACATATTCAGTGAATGTCTTTTCACGTTGAAAAATACCTTAAGTCTTCACCTTCAACCACAGTGTCGAATGCATTTACTCTGCTGTACTAAGTTAAACCTCCTGTGGGAATAGCAGTTCGCCCTTTGCAAATGTCAGGAACATCCACGCACTCCCAATTATGACTGCATTCAAGTGTGAAGGCTGCGTCACCGAAGGCAGGAGCACGTCACGTGGTTCAATTGATTGCTGACAGTGTACGTGTTATGCACATTTCCGTCCGATGATCATGCAAACATTGAAAGCTAATTTCGCAAATAAAAGTGTTGGATTTTGCTCTTATCATTTCTCTGTTTAACGGAAGCTTGCATACCGCTGAAGGGATGATATTAGAAACTTAATATTGATAAACATTTCTTTCGAAGTTTGCATTCAGGTTAAAGTAAAACGATTTTCATAAAGAGCTTTGCGAAATGAAGGCAAAAAGTGTTTTTTTAACTTAAACACGCCCTGGGTGAACACAGCGTGCCTGTTATAGTACGTCTATGAGTTTCACTCATATTTAACCTCTCTCTTCCCGGGGATGTCTGGCGCATGCGTCGGAACCAAAACGCCCAGCAGCGAAAGTAATAAATAATTTAACTCACTGAAAAACGTCAGGTATCCGAATGTGGCGCTAAGCACATATAACGTCAGCACGTTGAAGATCGACACGGCAGCGACTTTTTGCATTTTCCTCAAACTTGGTCTGGAAAACATGACACAGAAGTCACATTCACACTCAGTGTTGCTGATTACAATACAAAAAGGATTCATTACTCAACACGCGAGACTTACCGACGGAGTTCGGCGTAGATCGGAAGCATAGACGCATGACACATGAAGGAAAAAAACATGGTTGGTACAGCGTAAGCAGACTGAAAAACAAAACGAGCCGATGTTTAGATCAATAAATTGCCGCCGGGAATATGACGTAAGGTAGGTGACGTAATGTTTTGTGGATTGGATGGAGTATGGGNAACGACCTCTATGCGTATACTATAATGCGTATACCTCTGAGCTTAACCCTCTATTTGACTCCATGATGTATCCTTTAAATATTTTATTGTCCAAGCACCAGTTAAGTTAATAGTAATAAAAAACTGTTATAATGGCGAATCTTTTCACAAGTTTTACATGTTTTTGTTGTAGCTTTTAACTCAACTTGCTTGAAAAAGTTTGAGGTTGTAGAAAAACATCTGTGGCGCCCGGACACGAAACAGTGCAAATCACAAGCAGCTCCACTTGCTCATTAGTTTCTTTAAAACATTTGCTATTTTAGTTTATTTACTTACTTCACTTGCTCAACTAATTCCTTTAAGACACTTGCTTTTTAGTATTTTTGAGAGACTTGTGCATTTATTTTTTAAGACACTTGCTCCCAAATGAGAGTAGGCAAATTTGAAGGTAAGCTGGTTAACGTGAGTTTCTGAACCGTATGCATTATTCCCCAAAAGTATACTACAAAAACAAAGAAAATGATGCTGGTACACAAAATTTGATTGAAAATTGCTCTCAAGAAGTTTAGATGGATCATGAAACCTTTGATGTAAGCATGCTGATTAATGTGAATTTTTCATTTACCTGTGCTTACAGTATGTGTATTATAGTTCTACGCATAAAAACAACACTGAAAATTAAATTCAGTAGAACAGTGAAGGAAAAAGAGCTGCCATAAATTTTTTCCACAACTCGAAGATTCCAACAACTCATTGCTTTGCCACATTTTTTCACTTTTGCTTTGTACTGCTAGTAATTTAAAACACTTCAAAAACAGATATGCTTGCAATTTTGCCTATACATTCATGAGTAAACTGCATCAAACGCTTTTCAAACATTACATTGAGTTCCAAGGTTTATAAGCATTCGAGAGCATCCTTTCATCTATTTCTTCAGTAAACCATTCTCTTCATTTAACACTAACGTTAAGTCGTATGTTGGTCCGCATGAGTCATTTCCTATAGGTTTTACTCCATCTCTTCATGTGATGCTTTTAATAAAACCTCTTTTTTGTTCTCAAAGTAAAACGTCTAGAACTTGTTGCACTTGATGATGCAATGCTTAAAGTGTTCGTTTTCGGCCCAATATTTCTAAAGTAATAGGTGGTGATGCTCACACCTACTCTTGTCTTTTTCGTTGCATATACATTTTTGCTGCTCGTTGATGTGATTCGCACTGTTGGCATGACAACGTGTGTTCCATGGATGTTGAGTCATAAACAAACATGAATTAAAACTGGAGTCAGATAATGAAACAAGAAGGTTTGCTGTTAGAAACCAAAAGCTTCCTGCTGGAGAAGAGAATACAAATTACGACGGCAGTCTCTTCCCACGAGAAAAACAACGACACTTGACCAGCCCCAGGGGGGAAATTTTGCTCCGGGTGTTTTTTTTCTCTCGACAGCCGGCAACGACCACAGAGCGTCTCGTGGCCGAGATTCGCTTGAGAATCGCCAAGTCACGTGATTACAGGAAGAGATGCTTCCCGCGAATCGGCGGCGTGGAAGTTCGCGTTTTCCCGCCAACGCCCTCGTGGTGTCACGTGAAAAGCGATTTTCACAAGGATGGCTGAAGCAGCTCCGTCCGAACAGCACTGCCTCGTGAGTAACACTCACTGGCGATTAACAAAAAAAGCGCTTTGGCTGAACTAAGATGATGAAGGCTTTCGACCGCGAACGAAAAGCTGTTGACCAAGTTTGTCCATTTGTTTGATGTGTGCGGAAGCAAAGCAGTCCTACTGCCGTGTGAGTGATTTTGGAGTATTAAAAAAGCTGATAGAATAACATGACAGCATTTGTAAGGCTTTACTGATGTTAATGGTTGTTTGTCAAAAGAAAGTATATAATTTGTCTTATGCGTCTTGAAATGAGTCACATTTCAACACAGCATGTGCAGGCTCTCCTTAATCGACTGTAGATAAACGCACAACCTATTAAAAACATAACTGCATACAAAACCATTAACTTAACAGTTAACAGTGTATGGCAATGCACTCCTACCTTTTACTCTTTTCTGGTGTTTTTAGGTTAAGTTGATATGTGGGATTTGACCACCACAAGTTGTAGACTGATTTTCAACACTTCTTGAAGCACAAGTTACAAATTGTACAAGTTTTGATCGACAAGCATATAGTTTCAAGGAACGACCCAAATATTTCGATTTTGTGAAAACCGTAGTAAACCTAGACCCGTCAGTTGGCCTGACCTACAAAATACAACTATTTCAACTCGTTCCAAAACAGCTTCTTGTTGAACCAGCAGCATCCAATGATTTCTTTAAAAGCACACGGAAAAATTCTCTCTCAATTGTCTTAGTAGCAACTGGCATCGCTCATTATAAAATAAATGTGAATCGAAAAAAGATTTATTTAAGTGAAACAGTTGCATAAAAATAGTTGCCGGCGCTCGCATCTTCAACTATAGTAGCTGTAGATGACAAACCGATGACCTTGATAAATTAACCTGGGATCTTTACGAAACTCAATCTCATTTAATGGATCTAAGTTTTCATTTTGATGGTAAGAATTTTGCTTGGAAGACGTTTTGCAGCTGCATTTGTCCACACTTGAATCAATAAACGCTATCGATGTGAGAGAATATCCGTTGCAGTATTTTATTGGAAGCATTAGAAAAGAGAAGTGCAGAGGATTTCCACAGTCGGAAAGACAATGATCCGCAAACGGCATTCATTGAAATAAAACATCACAAATTACTGAAAAAATCATCGCGACTTATATTTACCCTCGTGTTGAAGTTGAACGCTCTCGGTTCGCAGTACTGTTCCTCAACGTGCTCATCGTCATGATGATGCGTGGGTGTTGTGTGGTTTGTGCTGTTGGAATATTCAGGAACAGGAAGAGGGCAGGGAATTGAAAACTTCTTTGCCACAACCGTGAATGTAAATAAGAGCATGCAGGTCATGCCGAACGCGCTCGAGTAGCCGAGAAATTCTGCCAGAAAGAAAACTTGCATTTGAAAAACTGGACATCGTTGTGCCTTTTAATTGTTTTCTTTGCTTTGCGACTATTGATGAAGTTTTTAACTAAATTTTACAAAAATGAACCTAATTTTTTCTCCACAGATTCGAAGTAAGTTGTGCTTTGAGGTCAAAAAATGATCAAGGAGTTATCATATTAGTTTTATTAACATACTTTGCTATTTTCATTTTCTTGAGGGATATACCAATGCATGCGTCACACCTTGTAAAATGTTGGTGGATGTAATTTACGCATGCCCTTGATAGAGCAATACCCTTCCTTCCAACACAGTGATTCAACTTCTTATTTTGCAAGTTATACGACTTTGTAAGGAGAAAATTGATTTTCAACTTTGGCCAAATATTTTTGTTACGTTATTACTGCTTTATTAAAAACATGCTATCAACATGAAAGTTCTATAACTCAGGTAAGGGAATAAATTGTGATTCAGTTGCTAAATTCTGACCTGCCATCTTCGTGAAATATATAATGTGCTATGATGGTAATAGCATTGACTCCTACATATTTTAGGTATTTCGATTGAGTGTCCACTTCTTTCAAAAAAGATTGAGCTTGAATAAAATCTTTCCTGTGCTTCACTTAGAAAGATGCAGATTTTTATCAAGCGCAATGTTTTGCAAATAAAGAAAGAACGAACAAAATGTGACAATACAGTTTCCAGCCAAGGTTTAGATTGAAATAAAAAATTGAAAAGGGAAAATAAAGAAATCTCAATTTTTGACTAAATTGTTGCAATCATCAGACGTCTGGTCGTGTCGGAAGAATGGGCTAGTAAGCCGATGACGCGCATAGCAGATCTCAAATAAATGGTTTCATTTCAACTACAGATAAAATTAGGACGTGGTGTTTGACTTTGAACATTTTTAATCATAACAGATTCACCAATAAGAACGCAAGAGGATTTGTAAAGATTTCCTGATTTCTATTTTACGGACGTGGCATTGCACCAATGAATAGACGACATCACATGCACTTCGCAGAACTTCGTATGGTTTCGCGCGAAACCTCGGACCGGGAAATTAAAACAGCGTTTTAGGAAATGCACCGACTGATTGTGTCATTGTTTTGAGTTGCGGGCAACCAGTGCTGTTGTACACAGTGCACACTGTAGTCAAAACATATCGCTGGATCGACGCATTTGTCGCGTAGTTACGACCAGTTATGGATTTTGACCCTTTTCTGAAAATTGCTTGGAAGGCCAGAGCTGCCTCAACATTATAAAACACAACTCTTTCCATCTGGAAATGTCAGCTTTCATTTTATTAGCGCAAGACACATTGCAGTTACTGTAATCTTGACAAGACTTTTGGTACCCTGCGTATCGCCTGCTTCTGCTTGGCGGTAGTTCATGTCCTGTAATAAGCACGTTTTCGTGAAGTTATTCATGAAAGCGTTTGGTGAGTATTTTGCGTTTAAAATGACAGATGCTTTTCTTACGTGAAAAGCCCGATCAACAGTCTAATTTGTACCGAGTCAGTCATTTAAATTCTGGAACTCTCCTTTTCACATGAGACCGAACAGCTCTGCCTTGCGCAGCAAATATCTTAAGGACCACAGATAAGCTATTCCAATATCCCTGATGTTCTCATCGGTATTATCTGAAAGCTTTTTCACCCAGATCCTTCGTCGAGAGTGTGAAATACGAAGTAAGGACGCACGAAAGGTTTTAATTATTTGCGGAAAAATGACACATCTCAGAAAGCAAAAATACAGTTAAAGCTTCCTAGTACAACAAAAACAAGAGAACAAACTCAAGGTGACATTTAAGCCAGGGCTACTCAAACTTTATTGTTCTGCGAGCCCGTTTTAAACAGGTTTTTTTTCCATGCGACCCGTTCATGGTTAGTCTGAATTTCAGTTGATACGTGTAAACGTCCCATTACAAATCTGAAGAGGCAATTTGTCCATGGCGAAATCATACAAATGCACACGATCCACGAAAGTAACTATACAGTAATAAAACAACCACGTAATGGAAACAGAGAAATTAACAAAAACAGTTCAGTTTACAGAAGTTCTCGAGCACAACTAATGGGATGGATTCACTTGATAATTTTTACACATATCCATTGTAGATTGATACAATCAGCCAATGCAGGAAGAAAGACATTCTCAACATTTTTCAAAAAGTATCGGTTTTTGACTTGATGATGATCAATTTTGAGAATTCAGCATGACACAAATATGTTGTACAAACGGTTAAAGAGTATTTGGATGACCAGATCAGAAATGACTGGGAATTCATCTCTTCTTATAAAAAATCACATAAGCTCAATTTTGAAAAGTCCAGTTGCAAATTTTGTCGATAAATAATTCCGCAAAATTAACCTGTGCTTGTAATGGCAGGTGTGTGGCCTCATGAAATTACAATTGTGTATGGTTTGCAGATCCAACTTGGTCTGAATCAACTTTCAAGTACTTCTGGAACTGTGTATAAAGCTTTACTTTAGTCCAAACTACTCAGTGTGCTCTCAAAGCAGTTAGCCTAGCTCCTAGACTTAAGAGTTCTGAATACCATCATGCCTTCGTGTCGGAATGAATGCAACAAGGTCAGTTTTGGTGAGTACGTTGAAACAATCATGACGTAACAACGCATAACTTGTGTTTGCTTGAGTAATATTACCGTATTTGATAACTCTGGCAGACAACCTAGTGAAGAACTGACAGCATGGAACGCGAAATTGCCCCAAAAAATGCATTAGAAACAGAATCACTGCAGGTCTACTTTTAATTTTCTTGTAAAGTTTACAAAAACTTTTATATCTGATTTGTCACGCCAATTTGTGTCGCGCTCCCTAAATTGCGCTTCCCGACCTCAGATGGGGTCGCGACCCATAGTTTGAGAAGCCCTGATTTAAGCCACTTCAAATCAAGATAGTGTCGGAACTGGAAACAAGTAAGAGATAACAAGGTTTAACTTCATGAAATCGGCATATCACAGAATTTTGCATCAGTCAGCACAAAGCGGTCTAGTGGGAAATGTGTAAATGAATGGAACATTTGCATCAGAAGTGGAAGGTGGATTTTAGTGACGTGGTCGTCTGGAACGCAGAGCAGAAATTAACCCAAAAGAGAAAATATTGATATTTTTAGAACAGTTGTAAAGGTTCTTTTCAAAGATCTGCAAAGAAGTGGCTGCACGGGTAGCCTACGTCTATTCACATACACAAGGGAAAAACAGCAATGAATTTACCTTGTCGCTGAATCTAAGGTTTTATGTCTGAAAAAGATAAAGAAAACGCCAAGTCACTGTGACAGGGCGAGCAAGGAATTCGAAACGTTTCCGAAACCATCACTTACTCAAAAAGGTAAGCTAAGCAACGTTTAGCTTCCGTTAAAAACCAATGACCATGGCCTGCGTGTGGAGTAGACTGAGATGCATTTCTCCAGCAATCCTACGTTAGAGTGAACTGTCATAATGCCACTTTTACAAGACGTTTGCCAGAACATGATGCGGGGCAGTTTCGAGTTGACTAAAAACAAATCTGCTGAGTCATCGCGTGTGCTGCAGAGCAAAGTCACGTTCGCGCGGGGAGCATATGCTTGGATCTCTTAAATGGCAGCAGATCAGGGGCGTACCGTGGTTGGATAGCACCCGGGGTAAGAAACAAGTTTGGCGTCCTCATGCTCGAACCTAAGGTCTTTCGGAAACAAACGAGCTGCATTGAAGAAAGTTCTTGCGACATTGTTAAGGAATTTTCAGCGCTCTCTCAGTGATTTGGCGATCCCAGTGATCGGCGCCCGGGGCATTGTTCCCCCTTGCCCTCTTTCGCTACGCCCTTGCAACAGATCTTTGTCAATGATAGGAAATGTACCCGTTGCTTTCCTAATTCATCCGCGAAAGGCAGAAACTTCAGGCACAAAACAAACTTTTGCACTGCCAGCGTGGTGATCTGAAGGGTTTAAAATTGAGCTGAAAACTAACGGCAATTAAAAAGTTCACGGTTTGCTTAGCCTAAGAAGGTGTCGAGTAATCAGCCGACTGGTCTCTGCTTTCGTCGTTTTGCAATGATTCAAACTTGCACAGATCTGTGTTCCGTCAGTCTTTAAATCTTATTGAAATTGATAAGTGGAAACTCTATTTGAATAAGATTCAAGGACTGACGGTGCGTAGTGTTACGTATTTCCTATTAATATTTCGCTGATAGATCCCTGCTTATCTCAATGTGGAGATCAGTTACTTGAAAACAAACGATGTCGATAGCTCGTTCGCAGCTCCAAGTCGCTTTTGTGTGTTGTTTCAAAAAGGCCAAAACTGACTCAACGCGAGTTTGCTGATAATTACTTGTAAATACTATACTTCCTCCAGAAGTAAAGAGAAGGAAAACGAATTTCTGGTCAATGCGAATGCAGGATGCACACACCTACTTTCCTACTTTGGTTTTGAGCTCAAGGCACATCAGGGGAGATTTGCAGTGTTTGGCCAGTTTTTAGTACCATCGGTTGTTTGGTGACATTATAACATTTCCACGTGTTTATGAGGAACTGCATTGGTCTGTTGATAGGACTAGTGAACAGACATTAATCTGCGGACAGAAAACATGTGTGTGAAAAAGAAATCTTGGTCAGTGGCATTTTTACAAAGTTTTCAAATCCTCAAGCTTCAAACGTTTTTCTCAAAATTGAAAATATGTAATGATTCATTGAAAACTTTTAAATTTGCTGAAAACTTGGATCAGCGCAGTAACAATCTTTCAGAGTTTTGAAATAAGTTTTGGTAAAATTTACTCACAGACGCAAAAACAGCATCTGAATAGAAACGTTTATAGAAAAAAATAAATAGAAATGCACTTTAAAATGTTTATTTGTTATAGTTTTTTGATTTGAATTCAAAGGCCAGCTGAACTAAAAAAATAATTTGTTTGTAAAACACAAGTTACAGCGTTTCTTTTGTCCATTTTCCAACTGTATTTCAAGGTACATTGCATAGCATTTTCCAACTGTATTTAAAAGTACATTGCATAGCAGTCTTCATGACATTGTAATGATGCATATATATGTTTATGGCCTGCATGGAAAATGTAGTTTGAGACAGTACTCTTGTTTTTTTTCATAAATTATGCAGAAAAGTGATTTATCATAAAGCAGATAACTTAATGACACTTATGGACTACGTGAACTGCTTTTTCGAGGGTTTCCCACGCTTTTTATCACTCACCCTCGACCGATTTTGATTTTTTCGATATCCCAATGTCCAAAGAGAGGTTTAAAGACAAAGGACTTATGGCATATGTGAAAAAATGCCATTCACACTTGCGGCGTGGCAACTGTATGTCAACGTGAAGGCAAGATTAGCCTGTGTGCGGAGGCACGCATACTTGTGCCGTCTGCGTGTAGCAAGCCTGGCTTGCCATTATAACCTTTTTCATTGCAGCCGAAGGCCCTTTTGGCTGACGCAATATCGCGTCAGTTTCGCGCTTTTGGCGAAGGTTCGGCGACCGCGCAGTCCCGGGGCGATTCTTGTTAGTGGTAATTAAGACTTGAGGCCAAAAGCATGACTGAGCATTTCTATTGTTGGCTGCTAAATGATTCCATGATTCCTTGATAACCGTAGATTAAACTTTCCATTTGGGATTGAAGTTTTACCAAAAAGATTTCCTTATACGTGTTTACCACCTCTCTGCTTAAGGACACTCAAAAAGCGTTTGAAGTGACGCTGAGACATTTGAACAATCGTGAAAAGAGACGTTGGGTTCTACGGTAACATATGACTTGGGCGTCCTAATCGTGAATATGAAGTTTGCATCAATTTACAACTAAGCTTGACCAACGCTTAGAAACACCTTTGCCCGATCCGTCGATTTTATAGGCTTACGTTTGCAGCGCTTTGGTCTTCATTTCATCGATAGGAAGGTCGCGTGCTAGTTTTTTGATTCACACCGTTAACGCTGAATGCACTTCTTCAATTACGCGAAACAATCAATCCATTAAACGGTCCACTAAAGAGTCTTTGTGGTCTCGAAGACGGACTTCCTGCGGTTTCGTATTGCGTGACAACTGTTCAAATCACTCGTTAAATGGAAAGGCTAATCGCATTTTAGTCATTGTTGCGCCTCATGGGGTGTTTCTTTGTAACCAGTGGTTTATCCAGCAAGCTTGAATGAGCAGCATAAAAGGAAAAAGAAAATTCCTTGTTAGATACTATGAAATGATAGACATCCTTTCAGAGTCAGGGCTAAAAACTATGATGCTAACAGAGAATATATTTCGCCTGTTCAGTTTGCATCATCAAATATTCTAATGCATGAAAGTATAAAAATTGAAAACATGTGCAGCTGCCTGCTAAGTCATTTCTCAAGAGGCTGCTTGCACGGTCGTTTTTATCATTAGGGTCCACGATGCAAGCCCCACATTTGCGATCGGCACTTTCCTTGCTGCACAGGGTTGATGATGACATTTTATAACCTTTTTCTGGCAATGACCCCACTGATTTTTCGTTTTTCCCCCATCAATCACAACCTACCGATACGCCAATCCTTCACCCCAACATGCTCCCATACCCCATAAACACGCCACTGTTGATGCAATAGAATCAATTGCCAGCATCGTTGCTAATGGTGCTTTTCTATCATTTGAAAACATGATTGGGGACTGCTCATTGATATCGTCTGTTCTTTAAACATCGGAAATGCCCCAAAAACGATGGTTTTAGATAAAAGGTCAGATCAAAACGGAATACCAATGCATGATATTTTCCAACCCAGGTAGGGTTATGATAAAGATTGGAAATGTTGATTGGCTTCAAACGCATTTCCTGAGATTTCCTGAAGCAACAGGTAACTTGCAAACACTTTTCCGCTTTATGACAGTAAAGAAGATTTCATATCACATTTAGATTTCAAACACTACACGAAAAACACAGAAAGAAATGAATTTTTCTCACTGATATCTTTCATCGCTGCAAGGGGTGTAATAATCAAGATCACGACCATGAACATCAGGAAGTT
>JGI24158J21664_10012555_pt1 | contig 11225 bp, 9 predicted proteins | sample Ectturendosymbi3_FD_21664 | JGI IMG/M metagenome (IMG submission 21664)
AGGACTGAGGATGCGTAATTTTACGTGAAATCGATTTCCTATTAAAAATTTGTTGATCGATTCCTTGCTTACACCCATCGTGGAAAGTACATACTTGTGTCTGAAGTGTGTACACACATCAAAAACAGAAAAATATTGCTGTAGTTTCGTCTGCAAAAAGACGCTTGTTTTTGAGAATGTGCGGGTAAAAGAGTAGGTAATTTTTCAAAGAGTAATATAAAAATACTTACACTGAAATCTATCAAATTTGTGTACTGTCCAAGAGGTATTTCAGTTTGTGTTAATGGCTGATCTGCTGAAGACCTTAAAGAAAAAATCTTCCTGTCATTGCCATAATTAACAACAAGATCTACGTGTTTAAAATATTATGTTATCATTCGAAGTGGAAAACTGCTTAACCTTGTTCAAACTGCAAGAGAAGCTTTCATTTAATAGTTTAACTCACGTTTTTGACTACCTGTTTGTTTGACAACTAACCAGCACACTAGTCACATTTAAAACTGTTTTTGCGTTGATACAAAGTGAAACCCGAACTAAAAAGCTATCACAGGTAAGCTCCAAACACGTAAGACAAGCATAGGTAATCTGCAAGAGTATTCGCATGCATGCAACGGCATAGGCTGCATTTTTGGCAGAAAATGCTGTAGGACGCGGCTGTAAATAAAATGTCATTGCAACAAAACCGGTGTAAAGCATGCATTGAGATATTTGCTAGTCATTCATCAAAAGTTAAGGCAATGACTTGAATGGCCTTGCGTTTAAACGTTGACTCACCACAAAAATAGGGTTCATCATTTTACAATGAAGAAACTGACGTGTATGTCCAGTTGTGTCCAATCTGTTTTTCCTACTGCCTAAGATCAACTCATCCGGATAAGTTGTACAGTTGGCATGAGCAAGCCGAGATGGGCGCCTCAGACCATTCGTGACACTCCGAATGGAGTACAAAAACTAGTACAGTATAAATGAAACTGAACTGAACTAAGACCGTATAATATAACGTTGTTGCATACTTAGTAGAGCGGTTGTCATTGTCATTGAAGACAAAGTGCGTTTCTTGGAAGAATTTGAGAAAGTTTGCCTGGTTTTATTTTAGTGACTACTCTGCACTACTAATTATTTGAACTACAGATATACAGCCAATGGAAATTTTCAGGGCCGCAAAATTTGTTTGGGAGAAGTTCAAAGCTCAGAATTGCCCGAAAAACATGAGAATTATAAAATTTTTATCAAATGCCACATTTTAAGCCATTTCTGCCAATGATTTTTTGCCTAATTTATTTTCTTTTTTTGAGAAGCACACTGTTCCACGGCATATGAACGCAAACGCTTTTGTTTTTGGTCAGTAACACATAAAAGTTGCATCAATTTTGCGACATTCGAAAAAAACTTTTTCTGGTCGGTCAAATAAGAAGTTTGTAGTTTTCATTTTCAAATAAGTAATTTTCTTCCTTATTCACTGTACCTTGTTGCATACCAATGCGAATACTGAATGACGCCGACTTTATTTATAACCAGGTCTATACCGACGACAACACTTTTCATGAACTGCTTCATTTTGGCAAAGCCTTCTCGGCCCACTGATCCTGATCCGTCCAATAAGAAGATAAGATCCATGTTATAAGAAGAACATCCTGTGCATAAGTTACAGCTTTAAACATATCGAACCAAAACTAAAATATGCTTTGCTGCAGTAAAAACTGCTTTGAAACAACGTAAGTTGCAAGTTCGGATACGTTGCGCAATTATGCAACAAAATTGAATCAAAACCTGAACTTAGCTGACTAAAAAAGTTGGAAGATGTCTGACAGATGTTTCATAATGCTTGTATTTTGTCTTCCAATAGCCCCACCCAGGATCCCAAAAAGACTTGTCATTTTTCATTTTCTTAAGCCGCGTGAAAAAATTTTATCCAAAGCAGCTGGTCCAAACCAACATTCAAAACTTTTGTTGTTTGATAACTGTTTCTGCAGCTGTCACTTTGATGAAAACATAACTTTCAGTTACATTTAGTAGCAAAAAATACTCGCTGGCACCAGACATTTTATGCTCTAACCCTTTTGGTTCCACAGTGTTTTGTCCGAGGGCCACATAAGTTATCAAACAACGATTCGAGGGCCGGACATCTTACATAATGGGAGTGTTTCGTGATATGTTGCATTTTTCCCTGAATTTTTCGTTTATATTAATTTTCATTATTGACAAAATGACTTCGCGGGCCGGATCTGGTCCGCGGGCCGTAGTTTGGAGACCCCTGCTCTAGCCAATATCCGTCAAAACATTCAATCGCCAGAATCCTTATTTTGCATCCCTTTGACCTGCTTTACTAATTACGCGTTACAAACATATAATTTTTTAACAATGCACATCTCCACGTTATTACTTATTTGTCGCTGAAACATCACCAACCACACATAAAGTAGGCACATAATTTACTCCAGAAAAACAAAAACTCGTAGTCAACTGCTGTCACTTTTTTTGGCTTTATTGCAACAAAGATAGGAAACACACATTCAGCAAAAATGTATTGCTTTCCTTGCTAAGAAGCAAGCAGGTAAGCAAAGGTGACCGTTTTTGCGAACACAAATACATGCAACCCATTGTTTGGTTTGAAATATGAGATGAACACAGCGCTAACTCATGACGTCAATAGTTTTCAAAAAAGCATTGAAATCAGTATATTTAAACAAGATTTTTTGCCGTGATAACGTTTGAGGAGATAAGTGGGGACGTGAAGAGCGAGTCAAAGGGGACTCAATTAACTGGGAGTTGAGTTGTTAGAAGGAGACATAAGTCCAAAAAAATTTTGATGTATTTGCAAAAGAGTCGCAGCAGTTGTGAAAAATTTGCAAGTGATGGAGATTTTGAGCTATTGAGTGATATTGTGGTTTTGAAAAATTGGATGACGTCTTTTACTTTCTCTTTCCATGTGTTCAGGGAAAGCTTCGGAATATTTGGAAGAACTCTTCTTCCCGTAAGCGCATAAAGTTTGCACATGCTTGTAAAAGCCCAAGGCGCTTTTCCTCTGGCGCAACATACCTCGGTAAACCACTGTGGCCAGGTTTGCAGTTTACTCTGCAAAATAAAAAGGAGTGAGTTTTCCCTTGGTTTGCGACTTTGTCACTCTTGTTTGCATATGTGAAAATTGTATGAGCTCAACGTTGCAATACTTTGCCAATTTGGCTTGCAAAGAAAGTGCTGCGAAACGGTTTTGCCTTCTAACGCACTGTCAAGGCGCGATTGTGTTATCGGAGGCATTTTTCTCGCTGACTTTTACAACCAGACTTCACTGTGCTCCTTTCCGTGGTTTCATCTCGAACTTGCCGTAATCTCGAATCACGTGAACGCCACACATTTCTTGGAGGTAACAAAATTTAAAAAAGCAACGAGCTACGTAGTTACGTCTGGGAAGGTAATTTCCGAAAATATCCGAACAAACTAAACATTTTTAGTTTGTTCTTCGATTTAGCATTGTCATTTATGTTCCAGTCTTCTTCTTTTGAACCTGTTGTTCTAACCACTGCTTGGCCACACTAAATCTTGGGGCAAGTGTTGAGCAGCCATTCGATTGTCTCATCGTCCAGAACCATCAGGCCATGCAGTCCATGGGGAGGTCGATGGATAGGACATTGGAGGACAACAAGGTCGACGGTTTGTTCTTCTGTGCCACACTCACATGCCGCAGAGGAAGCCATATCCCATTTGTACAAACAGGAGCGGAAACGTCCGACACCGGTGGGGAGGCGGTTAAGCCGGACCCAGGCTCTTCTTGGGAGGGTCACTCAGGCTGGGTGGGTGCCGGTGTCGGGTATGGAAATGCGGAGTCTTGTGGGGTTGTCCGCCCACACCGCATTCCATTGGCGATCCGCCCAGTGTGCCGCACGTATGTTGACAGAGGAAGTGATGAGTTGTGCGGCGGGAACAAACGCGTGTCTCGATTTGAGGCGCCGTACATCTGCACTCGGTGGACGGGTGAGCGCTGAGTGGAACAGGTGTCCAAGCTCCATGGCACGGCGTGCTAGAGACAGTGTGACTCCATTGCGACGAAGCTCAGCAGGTTGGATGCCGGCGAGGAATGGAAGGTTGTCCGCTGGTGTAAGACGCAGGCATTCAGTCACATTTCGTAAGGCGGCCTTGATGTCGGGGTCAATGAGGCTGGTGTGAGCACTGCGGCACCAGCCTGGTGCCACCAGTGTCAGACAGGAGCGCAGTACTCTGCGGTTGCATGTGCCAGGGCTAGGATTGCTGTTCGCAACTACTGATGAAACGGGAGAACCTATCGCTGTTCAAAAAAACTTGTTTGTGGTGTTTTGCAAGTAAAGTAAATTTGTTGAATTCAGGCAAGTTTCAAGTCCTTTAATTAGGACGGTGGTTGACAAAATCGTACGTTGACTCAGATCAGCATCGGATTGTAGACGTTGCTTGGCGACGTTGATTTGGAACTTTTGTTAATAAAGATACAGCATCGAAGGAGACCATTATTTCATCAGTTTGGAGTAACTCATGAGCCCATAGATGCTGCGAAGTCTGAAGTTTCTTACGTGATTTTTCGATTTTCGAATAAGTGGTTTCAATAGTAAGGATATTTCATTAGCTAAGCCGTAGGTACAGTAGGTGAATCTGTGAAAGAATCTATTGGTCGTAGGGAAATGTCTTCTTTGTGTAATTTCGGTAGTCCACACAGCCAGGGTGTTGTGGCATCTGAGTTTTTCAGCCTGAAGCTTGCTTCTTTTGTGATCTTCTTGGTTTCGAACAACTTGTTAACAAATTTATTGACATCTTTGGTTGTGGATGCGGTTGGGTTGGTTTTAAGATGTTTGTAAGTTTCTTGATCATCCTGCTTTTTCTTAATCTTGTGGTCATACCACTCTTCGTCTAAGACTGAGGCGATGTTACTTTTGTCAGCCTGTGTGATTGTTATTCATGGATCTCTTTCTTTAACTGTTGCAAAGCCATGCGTTGTTTTTTCGCCAAAACCAGGGTTGCGGAGTCGGAGCCGAAGTCGTAAGTAGTTGGAGGGTTTTTGAGTGGAGTCGGATTCCTAGCAAAACCAGGTGTCGCGGTCGGATCTTTTGTTCGACTCTGACTCCGGATGTTCAATCGTATCATTTTACATCACACCTGTAAGTTGGGAATTCCTGCTGAAATGGCACAATTTCTTTTGAAACTTTTCTTGAAACAGAGATTTCTTGCTGTGCACCACGATTTCCACTAATTTTAATAGCTGAATTTCATTCCCTTTTATGTTAAGGAGTCGGAGTCGGGAGTCGGAAATTTGGAAAGATCGGAGTCTGAAATTTGGTAAGGTCGGAGTCAGGATTAGGAGTCGGAAATTTTGGAAAGGTCAGAGTTGCAATCGGATATTTTACCTCCGACTCCGCAACCCTGGAAAACTGATCTTCGCTTGTTGTTTTGTATGTTTGAAACCACTTTGCCACGAATGACATAGATAAAATGACAAGATATGCTAAAAATTTGGGGGCCGTGGTCCCCAAGACTACGCCTGTGGGCAGGTTTGCTAACAAGTTTAGTTTGCGTATAATAATTTTAGGTGTAAATGTTCCATAGCTCGGCAAGTCCGTTCTAAGTAAAGCAACTGGTTACAAAATCGTCTGTTTCCTGTTTGTTCCGAATTCAAGGATAAATGCCCAGTCTTACCTTGTGTTTTGATGACTCCAAAAATTGCCACCACTAAGAAACATAGCTGCTTCCACAACATCTTGTTGTCATAAGCAAAACCTGATTTAACAATGTCCAAAACCAAAAAGTGTGTTTGGTTAAGAAGGTTATTAATCACAGCTATTTTTCCATTATTGACCTTGAAGAAATGTCTAAAATCTATAAAAACATTTTGTATATCAGTCGTATCAAATATCGCACATTCGCTGAAATACGTAAGCCTTGCATTCCCTAAAGTGTTGTACAGCACTTAAGCAAAAAACGTGAGTTAGAGCGATTTTACAAGTAAGAAATGTGCAGAACAACCACAGAAAAAGCGACAGGGTTCAGCAGAACACTTAACAAGAATATGAAACAACGCCAACCACACAGGTTTTCAGATTCAGAGCGAAATTTTAGTAAGGCCTAGGGCTTTTGCAGTTATAATTAGTCAACGATGCCGTTCCCGGCTGAAAAGAACATACTTTTTAACTCATTTTTTCAGAAAGCTGCTAGTCTGTGGAATGCATTGACTGTTGTTGTCAAATCTTCAGCTAGTTTTTGGTCCTTTAAATTACGTCTAGAACATTTCTACTTGGGCTCAAAACGTAATTGGTGGTAACTTCATGGCAGCAATCCTAGTACATCGTTACGCTTTAGACTGCGCTTGGGCTACAGTGTCCTGAACCTGAACAAGCGCACTTATCGCTTCTGCTCATGTGTTGGCAAAGAAACAGAAGAGCATCTACTTAGTTTGTCCAACAGTGCAGTGTTAAAATACGTACAAAGATCGAGTAACTGAAGAATTTACTGAGCGTGTAGTAATCTTGATTAGGTGAAAGAACGTTGCATGTAAGAGATATAAAATGATGGTTCTTCTGCTGAACGTTTGTCATTAATTCGTTGCAATAAAGATTCCCTTATTCGAAAAAAATGATGCAACTGAAGTTCGTTCCTGGATTTTAGAAATATTTCTCAACCTGCATTCTGAAGTCGTTTCATTACCCTGTTCAGGTATCGCGTTTTCAATTTCAACATACCCCACGTTTTTTATTTTTTATGTGATTTAACAAAATTCAGTAATTTGTTTTTTCATGACCTTTCCTAACTTTCCTAGGGTGGCTTTCGCATAGGCCTAGTTGTTGCTCCAGCACCCCAGCCGGAGCCAGCAAGCCGCCTCAGGAGCGCGACGCGTGATGTCAGCTTCTTGCGAAGTGCCTCCAGGTGTCGGCGATACGTGAGCGACCTGTCCAAAGCCCGCCAGCTCCCGAGGGAGCAATGGGTCGATGATTGGTTCGACACGAGAGTAGATGAGTCTCTCGTGGATTTTAAAGGGGAAACACAGCAGGGATATGGGACGATAACTCTTTGGGTCCCCCAATGGCTTCTCTGGCTTAGGGTGCTCGTGCGGCCACGTGCGATACATTGTTTGACCGCAGATAGTAGGCTTTCGCAAAAATCCTGGTATGCCCTCTCAATGTTTGATGTAGCCTAACCGGAGGTGGCAATCTCTCAACGGATTAACGTTTCACCGGATCGCCGTGGGCAGGAACCTTGAGCTTTGGTGGCACTAGGGAAGGCCGATATTGTGACCGGGGGAGCTTTCCTAGGACACATATGTCCGGCAATCGGCTGTCCTGGGCGAAACTCGCGAAGGCCAGGTCTGGGTTGGTGCCGCCGTTCCATCGGTGAGAGAAGAAGCTGGCTGATTCCTTTGGGTTATATAACAGACCAAGATTGTTCAATATTGCCCAGGAGTCCATGCTCTCACCGTCAGGGGATATTTTGTTGTAACCCCAGTTGACATGTTGGCAGTTGAAGTCACCAACACACAGACTGGGATGTAGGAACGTCGGGATGGCCGTTGGTGTGAATCGAGAGCGTGGAGGTTTGTAGGCGTTAATGATCTTTTCCCTGCAACGTCTACGCACAACTACTCAGTCTCTGATTGTTCTGGAGATTGATCGACCAGTCACCATTCCATCCGTTCGTGGACAAACGTGGCAAGGCCGTGGTTCCTGCTCAGGACTGACCCCACTAGTGAGAAGTTGGGAATCACTGGCTTGTCTGCAGTTGTGTAGTGGGTCTCCTGCAGGAATATGATTCCCTCACAACGCCACCAAGACTCAAGGATCCTGCCAACAGCGATCCGGTGAAACGTTGGAACTCTCGCAAGGCTGATTGGAAGCACTTTTGCCTTCTCACAGGTGAATCCGATGAGAGATTGCCACCTCCGGTTAGGCTACATCAAACACTGAGAGGGCATACCAGGATTTTTGCGAAAGCCTACTATCTGCAGTCAAACAATGTATCGCACGTGGCCGCCGGAAAAAGTATGGGCCATGCTGGGACAAAGAGTGCGAGACCCTCTATCGCTCCTTCATCCGAGCCCCGGTGGGGACTGACTCTGATAGAGCCGCTTCGTCCCTACGTTTTTGACTCGAACAACAGAAGCAGGAGCGATGGGAGGAAGCTGTAAATTCCATCGACTTCTCGCAATCTAGCCGCAAGGCGTGGAGAACAATCAACAAACCAACTGGCAGGTCTGGACGCTCCTCTTGCCTGTGCCCCATCTCGGCAAACTCCATCGCCTCGCAACTCGTGAAGAACGGGGCACATAAGACCGGGGATCGCAAGTACACCAGGCTGGTCAACAAGGAGCTGTCCGACCTATGGAAGATCCCAACACCTGAGGGTCACAGTATCTCTGAACCCTTTAGGCCGTAGGAGCTTGCTGTTGCCCTCAGACGCATGAAGCCAGGAAAGTCTCCAGGATTGGATTCCATCTTTCCGGATTTTGTACTCCACGCCGGGTCGGCTCTCAAATCTTGGTTTTGCGACTTCCTCAGTTCCTGCATGCGCCAACTCAAAATTCCAAGATCTGGCGAAGAGCACCCTAAGCCAGAGAAGCCATTGGGGGACCCAAAGAGTTATCGTCCCATATCCCTGCTGTGTTTCCCCATTTAAAATCCACGAGAGACTCATCTACTCTCGTGTCGAACCAATCATCGACCCATTGCTCCCTCGGGAGCTGGCGGGCTTTCGACACGAGAGGTCGACCGTAGACCATGTCACACGCGCTGACACAGGACATCGAGGATAGCATTTCGACTAAAAAGAAGGTCGGAGCTGTGTTTGTCGACCTCACAGCAGCCTACGACACTGTATGGCACGGCACCGTTTGCTCACCTGCAAGTTGCTGCGACCTGAAACTGCAAACGTAAAAGCATGGAATAGCAAATCAAAAATTATGAATTCTTGTGCAGAGTTACCAACAAAAAATCATCATTCTGTGTCCAATAACAGTGTCTAGAATTTTGCCAGTGCCAGACTGCCAAAACCATCTTTGAATCTGCTCAATCGATATAAAAAACCTGATTGACCAAAAAAGGCCAAAAAAAGCCAAATTTTTATTTTGGCCTTTTTTCAAAAATAAAAAAAGCCAAAGGAGTTGAAAAAAAGCCATAAATTACAAATTTTGTCTCAAAAACGCCAAACTGGCCACCCTGAGCACGACCTTACACACACCATTCTTGGAGTAAGACAAACAACTGCAGCTACTGAAGCGTGGAAAGCGTTTCAGCGCTTGTTTACGTAGGAACCACGTAGTCACCAAACCGGACCGGGTGGAAATCATCCGACGACCGGACTTAGTATTCCATAATGAATGGCCATAATATACAGTAAATACGATCCTTAAAATGAAAACTAGCTATCACTGTCAGGCAAACCACAGAAACACTGAAATTTTGATTACCGGTAAGTGAGTTGTCAAAAAATGGTTTTGTCAATGATTTTTGTCTAAAATGTTGTACACCATTAAGTAAATGTAAGAAGAGTGCTCCGTTTGTGAAGCAACAAGGCTTCCTCTGAAAAATACCCTATTTCATCATTTTAGGATGAAAATCAATATGAGCTTTTTCAATTTTCATGAAAATTTGGCCCTGGTTGGAATGGAAATGTATGTGGTAAAAGTCGCTTCTGTTTCATGAATGGCTCCGTTTTTTCGTATCATTGGTTTTGTAGATACATACTTTATGGGAAGACTCTGTTTGTGAAACGCATTACTGTGTTTGTGCGCAGAAAGGGGCAATTTTTATGATAATAGATATAAAGTTATTGAAGGACCACATATAACAAAAAATGAAAGAAGAGCTATACAATTATGCAGGCCATGGTTACGATAAATCCGATTGCCACTGTCTTTGCAAAACATGTGCTATAGCTGTGGCTCACAGGCGGTTCTGCTCGAAACGATACTATATCTAGCTTCCAACGGCAATTGCGTGAACAGTAAAAACATAACAAAAGAAAAAATACATGTTAATCTGCTAATGCTACTACAGCCATAAGGTTTGTAACTTTGGCTAGAAGCTCCAACTTGTGAAAGCACACAGCATTTCACAAACTCGTAGCGTTCAACAAAACAATCATTTCCGCCTCTCTTTTCCGGAACTCTCTTGATTCTGACACTATCCTTTCATCCATAATCGTGCTTACTTGCATCAAAACTTTTTCTTTGATTATGTCCTATTTTTTGACGTTTGGATTGTTCTGCAAATTACTAATTCATATTATCAGGGTGATTTTTGTAGTGTTTGGAAGCTTAGCAAAAATATGCATATTTCGATGACGTGTTCGTGGGTTTAACGAATTTCTTTCACTAAGACAGTAAGAGAGAGGATTTTGCTCTAGAATTCAACATCCCTACCAGTGTGCGTGAATCAGCGCACTTACAATCATATGTCAAGTAAGCTTTTGCTCTTGGAAGTCTGAATAATTTTCTTGGCCATTTTGGCCAAGCTTACCAACAGTGAAAGTTTTTCCACCGTACCTGAGCAGGCTCCCACCGTTGGTAGGTTTGCAAGTGATAAGCATTGCAGTTATGTTCTTGTTTTTACAATTCCGTGCGTGTTTACGCATGAATAGGCAAATACAATGAAAGCGTTGGTGGGCTTGACGTTCGCAAGTAAAGATTGCAGTAAATACAGTACCAAAGCATCATTGAAAATGTTGGTAGGTTCAAAACTTTGCCAACAATAAAAATTGTGCTTAGAAATGAAGGGAATTCGCACGTCGCACGGCCGACGCTTAATCTTTCCCGACAATTGGAAGACAGCCTTTTGAAATTTTGCGACATTTGCCAAAACTTGCTGGTACGGAACAGTTGGCGAGCAACTCAATCGCCCAATACGGAAGAAATCTTTACATTGTGTTTTTTTGCCAATGATCAAGGTCTTGGTTTCCTGTAGAACATAATTGCACGATCTGAAAGGAATCCATTTATTACAATACGCGTTTTCAACAACTTTATATGTATTAGTTTACTTGTGCATCACACAGCATGTAATACAAGTGTTTTTTAAATTCTTTTTGTATTTTGTATTTCTGACTATTTCGTTTTAATCAAAAACCTTTTCTGCACTTTGGTAGTTTGCCACAGACACGAATATTTACACGGAAATTTGTTTATGAAAAGTGGCAATTATTGCGTATAATCAACGAAAACAAGTGGTAATTTGCATGAAAATTGCTTTCAACAATCTTTTCTTCCTGCTGAAGTTATT
>JGI24158J21664_10012557_pt1 | contig 11225 bp, 9 predicted proteins | sample Ectturendosymbi3_FD_21664 | JGI IMG/M metagenome (IMG submission 21664)
AAAGTCGCTTTTAACTTTTCAACTTTTTACCCAGATAGAAGACATCAATGGAAGATAGCAGGAAGCTGGATAACAAATGATCTCAAAATTTATGCAAGTTTAAGTTCTACAGCAGCTGTTGTGGGATGTTGCCGAGATATGTATGCAGTTAATGTAAAATTGAACTCATTAAAAACAGCATTTTTAAAGTAGCAAGTAGCTTTGCTTTGCAAGAGTGCACGTACATCAAACTGATTGCTGCCCAAACCCTCTTTTNTGTTGTCACAAATCTATGTACTATNAACTAAGCCTTCGCTCTGTTGACGTTTTTAAACGGATGCAGGTCTTGAAACAGGAATGAATGTTTGAGAAGCCTTCAAGTTAGATGTCATGTAACGTCTATAAAAGTTATACTTTAGCGCCATATGCCGTAACGAAAGGGCATTTGTTCGTTAAAACCACGCAATGCGGCTGGCGAAGAAGAAGCGAGAACCGTCAATCGCCCAAATCGTATTTTCTTTCCAGCAACCGTACCAGAAAACAACGCTATTACAGCCATGGCTATTAGCAAGCAGCTGAAAGAAGTTACTACCGTCAAAATATTTCAAGACAAACAACTTTTTTGTTAGCAAATTTGTCAGTTACAATAATCGATACCTTACAATAAGAGCTCCGAATAACAAGCCCTAACAAAAAACAAACGCAAGCGTTTATTACTTTTACTCCAGTTTCTCCAGGTCTTCCATCTTCTCCTGGAGTTCCAGGCTTTCCCGGTGAACCATCCGGGCCTGGAATTCCGGGAGGGCCGGGTGGGCCCGGCGGTCCTGGAGAACCAGGTGGCCCTGGCGGACCTGCTGGTCCTTCAGGCCTAACAGGTTCTAAAGGCTGTGATGGAGTTGTTTGTTCACCGCTATTCACACCTGGAGTTTCAGGTTCCGTTGGCCGAGTAGGAAACTGGATGACATCATGTGGGGCGCCGTGACCTTGCTGAGCATCCGGGTTTGTTGAAGTTCTGACATGGGTTGTTGTTGAGGTTATGTACGTGGACTCATGAACCTGACACTGTTGACCGCCAAAAGTGTGAAAATAATAGCAATAAAAAATGCCGCCACAGCCTTTACACCTAAAATAAAGAAGAAGCTTGGAATCATTTTTGAAGAAAGGAGAACTTCTGCGGACAGTAAAAGCATACTCCGATTTCATCAGATACCGTACCATAAAAATTTGAAGATATTAATTTTTTTTCAAATGACGTATAGCGTACTGAAGTACAGTTTCCACAAACATTATGTCTGCTTGCCAAAATGAGAGCAGAAAATTTTATGAGAGAATGCACTGAGAATTTTACACCCTATGAAGAACTTGCATATTACTTTTCGGTTTTTCATAGACATGATACAATAAAATTAAATAACGACCCGTAATAAGACATAAGTTCACTGATAATTGCAGCAGTCAAAGCTGCTATTGCCGGATGGAAATGATGGTTGGGAAATAACTCTACCTAATTTACAAGGCAGCAATCAATTTCTAGCAATACCGCAACGCACACTGTTGAAAACCAGTTACAGCTTGAAATAATTAACATATTTTAACTTAGCAACCTCTGGCGCACGTCAACTACCCAAGTTCGATTGACAAGCAATCCATCTGCAAGTACATCAGGTAGTGTGGTTATCAGAGCACGTCCGCCAAGATAAAGAATGAGGGAATTTGAGATCGCACTATTGTGCTATGAAGAAATTTTAACTTCTTCACAAAACAACTTCTCTACCTGCCAAAACGATATTGTTATAATCCAGGCTATACTGAGTTAGAAAGCACAGTATACGCAATGGCAACACGAGCAATCCAACAATTCCCACCGTAAACAGGCGGATTTTTGCTTTTTCGGTGAGATTTAAAGTGAAAATACTGGCTTACTGTGCATAGAAAAGAGTTCTTAATTAACCTGCGTGGTCAAAGTGGGACATTCGGGATTGGAATGCGATCACGCTCAGTAAAAATCGAACTAAGTATTTGCGGGTAACTCAGTTGCTGCGCAAAGTAAATCAAACGTTCCGATTGTTTGTAACTTTTTCTCCATCCACGTAAAGATTGCGGCTCTCTTCGGGCGCGAAAGTTTGCACTTTGACGATAACAAAGGGAGTCATAGTTCAGCGCAAGCACTGCTGTCCGCAAAGTTCGGTTTCTGCGGTGCATGTCAACTGTGAGAACGCAATCGGAACATGCTCGAATCATGTTTCTATGGCAGTGCTTCCCATCTCAACCTTTTCTTGATCGCTCACTTCAGAATAAGATATTTTGGAACCAGGTGGCACGCGGCGACAGTGCAGGATCACCAAGTGGTAAGCGATCGATGAACATGGTGATCCTGCGCTGTCGCCGCATGCCATCTGCTTCAAAAAATTTCATTTTAAGTGGTTGTTGGTGGCATTCTGCTATGGCGTTTCGACTCGATAACCGCAAGGTCTTTCGTTACCTGGCTGCATGTTCACCTTGTTTTAACATCAGTTATTTTGGCACAATGTGTCCAGACTTGGTGACGCCACTATCTTAGTCTTTATTCGTTTTTTATCAATGCACCGGTCTTCAATATCTCTGTCCTGCAGCCAGATACAATACAATTCCGGGTTTGTAACAATTCTTTTGAAGAATACATTATATGCGCGTATAGCTTTACGTTTAAGTCCAAAATTTGGACAACCGGAAGATGAAGTTTATTGAATGTTTTCATTGCGTCTCTTCATATTTCTACATTATTTCAAAATACTTTACTAAAATGCGATCAGTTTGCTAAATTTTATTTGAAACGCGCACGCCAACGTAATTTTATTTTTCCGTTGAGCTGAGTTTTGTTAACAGTTTGCCACCGTTTAAACGTGGTCAAACCATAAATGCGGGGCCGCGAAACAGAAGTGGTTGTTTTATTTGTAAGAAAACAACATATGTGTTACCTGATAGCCTGGAAGCTGACAGCATGACTCATGGCTGTTATCGCCGCTTTGGTGATGACATTTTATCACCACGTCTTGCACTGTTATCTGTAAAGTAACGAATTACTTCAATTTTCTTTTGAAACTCATTCATATTTGCACAATACTGTAATCAAAAACCAAACGCTGAGGACTTTGCTCCTTCAGGCATCATAAAATCTTAATCTGTTGAAGAACTTCAAACACTCGCAGTGCCATGATGGGAAGTAACACTTATCTTCATAAGATTAAAGAATTACCTGTTCCCGTGTAGCTGCAAAGGTAATGAAATTTTGACACAGCAAAATCGTAAACAGTGGTACAACGTCAAGGTTTACAATTTTAAAGGGGAAAAGGGCCCTCGGTCACAGTTGTTGAAACAAAAAAATTATAAGAAACGTTTTATCCACTGCTTACTGAATAGCAACCGCAACGAGGTCAATTGCACAGCGAACGCATTGTGAGGTGATTTTGATGAATAAACTATACATCAGCGGTCGAAGCAAGACAGAAGAAACTTTTGTATCAACGAACAAGTGCATAGCTTAATATCAATCACTTATATGGTATGCAATGATGTCTCTACTTATTGTGTGGTCGCAGGTGTCTTTTAAATGTAGTAAAGTATTTTAAACATTTCGTAAATCACAAACAAATTCATGTTAATGTCCTCCGAGAGATATGCAAAACTTCTGTCTTTCGACTTTATTGTTTGTCAAACCACATCTTGGCCTATTCTTTAGTGGTGAGTGCGTCCGTTTCGGTGCTAGAATGCCTGGAGCCAGCTTCTAGGCCGGGTTTTACCAAGATCTTGTAAAATTGTGCTGTGGCCTTCTTGCCTGGCGCACGATCTAAAAAAGCAGCTGGAAAGTCGCTCTGAATCGGTTCGGGCATGCGAGATGGGACCACTCCACTCCGTGGAACCTGGTTGCCTTGACCTGCCATGCACACCTTCATGGAGGGCCAAGTGCACGCGGCTGAGATGTAGGCCATCTCTGATCACCTTAACTCAGAGGTGGGCAATTAATTTGGCTCGGGTACCATTTTGAGAATGCAGCGTTTAATTTCAGATTTGAGAAATTTTCCTGAATGCTTCCGCGGGCCACATATCGCCCGCGGGCCGCTATTTGCCCCCGTTGCCTTAACTGAAACTCTTCCCTGGCGTCGTTTTGTGTGTGTGTGTGTGATCTCGTGCACTGTTCGTATGAACTAATGCGTTTGTGAATTGATCTTGTGCTTGTACGTTCGCGCTTGATTACCCGCGCAGCGTAATGGTGGTTCTAAAGGGGTGTGGCGGCTGGGTGGGCCATCAACCCCAGATTTTTGGCTAGCCCCCTGCTTGCCCCCCCAGTTCTGTGCTTGATTGCACGTTCAAGTTCGTTGGATTGACATATACAGCAGATTAGTTTCAGCCATCAAATTTTAAACAGTTTGTAGAGGTTCCGACGATATTCACAAGCCTAATCATNGCAAANCAACCTTTATTACAACGGAAAATCACCAGACAGGAGAGACATTTATGTTGGCCCCCTATTTTTTTNCTTGGTCNCGCAGTGGCCCCCCAATTTTTTCATTCTAGAATCGCCACTGGGGCAGTGACTCCATTCTCGGCAACAACGGAATGGGCCACAGTAGCAGCTGGAGCAGCAGTTTACATTTTTATTCCGTCTTATCTTCAAATGTACAACGGCCATGATAGCATTTACCTTTGCCACTAAAAAGAAACAATGCAAATACCGAAGGGTTTTTTCCTCGAGGCAGACGATTCACGATGGCAATGTTTCCGGTTGGACTGATGTAATTTGACAGTGGTGACTTCCTGCTCCGGGACGCTATTAATTGGCAATCCACGTACACCTCTACTCCACTTCGCGCCACTTTTACTTCCAACTTATGCCATTTCCTGTCGAAGAGTTCGCCAGCTGCGCTACTGTTCATGATGAAGTCTTCTGCTCCTTTCCTATTGACAAACAAAAATAGCAGTTGCGTGGAGTCTGCAGATGGCCATCAGCTCATTTTGAGGATTGTTTGGTTGACGGTGAAACTAAGTTTGAAGGCTGCAGCAAAATACTCCAAGACCTAAGTAGGAAAAAATTGTTGTAAGCTCAAAAAGCAGATGCCAGAAAACTTTAGCGTCACGCATGAGCTGCCTTATAAAAGTATAAGTTTGCAACGAAAAATACTTTTTATTTATTTTGGTGATTTTTGATCAGCAGCCGCAGAGTGAGGCAGAGCAACTGTATTGCTTGTTTTAAAATCTACGTTTAACATTGATACCGCAATCAAATCCGATAAATATGTAACCAAGAACGGTAAATGCTTCATATGTACTGTAAAAAGAGTGACAAACGAAAACTAGGCAAAAACATGTTTTAGTCTATCGATAAAAAACAGTCTGCACAATGAAAAACTAGTCAGGATCAGGCTAATAGTACTGTACGAAAGTGCAGTACTGGCAGCTTCGAATTTGACCCAATGACAAGAAAATTGAGGAAAAATAAACTTGGAATCAAAGCATCAACGCCACTATAAAGGTGCTCCAATGGCGAACAATCGTAAAATTTCTAAAACATCTAGACAAAGTTCCAATAACCGAAAAACTTTTAGTGTTTTCTTGGATCCATAAAAGGAAATTCCAAACTCCGCATTTCCTTCGCTGTTGGTAAACTTGACCAACTCCCAATTGCTGGATCTTGGAGTTGCTCTATTCATGCGAAGCAAACTGACAACAGTGAAGAACGAAGGGCAGCCGCTTGCAAAAAGTCGTCTGCAATGCATTAGTTTCAACAGAAAAGCTGAAACATCCACTTTTTGCTGAGTGCAGCATCAACGCAGAANTTTTTTTCGAACATATGTTTTATTCTACTTTATCTTTGTTATGCAAGGAAGCACTACAGTTCCGATNCCAACTGCATTATTTTTCACCAAAGCAAAGCTTTTCCAGTGCAGTTAAGAAANAGCATGTAGGCCAGGGCAAATCCAGGGAGGGGCGATCTCCCCCACTAAAACCTCATGATTTTGTACAATTCGGAAAACATTATTCGCGATTAAAGGCCATTTTGTCGTCCATAGTTTTGTCACAGCAGTGCTGTGAAATATACTTCGTCCCTCTTACAGTAGTGAATCCGTAATGAGACTTGACTACCAAATATTACTGAAATCGTCCCCCCTAATATTACTAGCTGGATCCGCCCGTGATGTTGGCAACAGCATATCAATTGTGTTTCACGTCCAATTTAATACATTTGTCATCGATCACGTGTATACGCATTACACAAAAAATTAGATGAGAAGACATACCTTTTTTTCGAAACTAGGTTACTTCTGCGCCCCTTGATTCTGTAAGCAGTTGCTCCATCAGTAATTCCAGGCAATGGTTTCACTCCTTTGATAGGGATGTTCGCAAGACCCAAAGCTCTAATTACATTAACACCTGAAATAATGGAAGTACATTTAAGCTATTTCGATAAATATTTTGTAAACAAAATTATTGCCAAACTTAAGCGGATTGCTGCAATATTGCATTCCCTAGAACAAACATTGCTGATTATTTTCAGTGGTTCTGTATGGTGAGGTGCCTTTACGAAGCAGTTGACTTCACGTTTTCGGAAATTAACTATTGACTCTTCTCTAGAGCCTGAAAAATCGTCAGATGTTTTCAACTCGGAAACGTTGTCACCAACACAACACTTCTTTGTAGAAAAGTATTTTTGATTAAACATATTTGTTTGTTCCACTGGTAAAGGGTCAAGGAAGCTAAAACCTGTCGCCCACTGGAAAGCTTCAAGGTGTCCTGAATTGTAACAAAAGCAATACCAAAATTTTTACCAATACGCATTTGACTACTTTTTGTAAAGAGTGGCATATTTTTATAAAGATATTTTAGATATTTCAACTGAAGTCACCTTCTTTTAAACAAAGTTATATTCAGAAGCCCAATGTTTCTGCAACGGTATCAGCAGGACCAGAAATGGGTACGAAGCCGGAAGTTGAGTCAGGTCATCTCGCGTCCGAGCCCAACTTGAGTTTGAGCCATTCGCAATAAGCTTTGAGTCAATCAAAGTTGGCATCTTGAATATTTCAAGCTGAGTCACAACTTTGTACCGAGTCACGTCGAGTCTATCATTTTTGTTGCCACGTCATTTAGAGCTTTTCAACTTTCAAGCTTTCTGTCAGTGATGGCGTGACTCGAGTCACAAAATCTCAAACATGTTATTGCCAAACACTGTTAGTTTGCACACAAAGAAATGAGCTTTCTTTGCTTCAGTGGCACATGATTCACATTGGCGCAAATTTTCTGTTGTGACAGTGTCTCCATGTGTTGTTATGCTAGTTTTTCAGGATCAGGGGTTCCACTTGACAGAGGTGGAGCTGAAACTTAGCTTTTCACTGAGGGGAAAGCAACACAATGCTGTACATTGGACACACTATAGTGGGTTAGTGTAGTATTCACATATCGTGATCGTGGTCGGCCTCATACTTTTACTTTGAGTCTTTGTCGATGCAAGTGAAGTAGCTTACAAGGAGGTATATTGGTTGAAACAGGGCTAAACGAGTGGAATTGACTGAGAGTGAACGAGATAATTAAAATTAAAGGACAAAAGCTGCTTTTAACAAATGCTCAGATTTAAGTTGCCTGGTAAAAAGTACTGAAACAACATTGAGCGCCAGTTTGTGGCTCATCGGGCACCATTTTGTAGTTTATTGGCACCAGTTTGTAGCCGAAAAAAACAGGTAAAATGGCAAATTTTAGTTGACTCTCGACATTACCTTGAACTTGCAAAACTAACGACTTGAAGTGAATAAACAGTTCTTGTGACTCGACTCTGACTCGAATAGACTCTTGACTCGACAAATTTGACTCGGGCACATCACAGGCTATTGTACAATTAAAAGCTGTATATTTTCTGCAAGCTTTCGAGGAATCAGCCGACTGGACTCTGCTTTCATCTGTTTGCGATGATTCAAACATGCACATATCTATATTCAATATATCTAACCTATACCTTTTAACCAAATTGAAATTTTGGGACGAGTGGGGGAGAAATGCAGACGTTTTGGTTGAAACGGCGTCGTTACGTAATGGGTTTGGCTAATATTATCCAATCAGTGCGTTAACATTAGCTTTTTTGAAGAAAACTCTTTGAAAATAAACTTAAGCAAAAAAAGTCTTCCTTTTCAAAAATGATTCCATGAGACATTGCAAGTCACTGTCTTTACTAAGTCGAATCAGTTCAAGTTTTACCAAAAAGCATGAATCATTTCGAATTATTAAGTTTTTCAAAAAAGAATCATGTCATGTAATACAAACATCGAGCTGTTCATATCTCGGGTATTAACAAAAAGTTTTTTAAAGGTGTTAAACCATGTGGACCAAACTGAGCTACTTCGAAGTTTTTGTTCAGTTCGGATTCGTTTATACTCGGTTTTGCACATCTCTTAGAGTGTCACGAGAAGGGACGAATCGAGCCAGTAAGGTTAGGGGGGGGGGCGATTTCAGCAGGATTAGGTAGTCAAGTCTCATAACGGTTTTACTACTGTAAGAGAGATGAAGTATACTTCACAGCACTGTTGCAACAAAATAATGGACTGCAAAATGTCCTTATATCGCCAATGCTGTTTTCCGAATTGTTAAAAAATTTGTGTTGAATAAAGTTACATTCGTAATTTTTAGGGGGTCGATTGGGGCAATTGCCCCCCTGGATCCGCCCCTGGTCACGTGTGGTCTGCACTTGCAGGCGCCCTTCTCCGCTTACTTGCACCGTGGATCACGAGGCTATTTTTGCTGTAAATGCTGCATTGATGCCGAGTCGTGGCAGCACCGCGCGTGAACCGACCCTTACACCCATCCATTAACGCCAAGCACGAGGCTGGGCAGGCTGGAAATACCGTTTTTCAAGTCTTGGGTATGACCTGACCGGGAATCGAATCCACGACCGGTCTTAAATCCAAACATAGGATAATTTACTTCAGAAACAAACAAACTAATACTGCGCATTAATAGCAACCTAATAATTTGTAGCGTATATCAACTGTAATTTTTCACAAACAACAGACACTGTCTACAAAAATCATTATGTGCGTAATGCGCACACTGCGTAGCTCAACGAATGAATCTTCTAGGCCAGTGGTTCTTAACCGGGGGTCGTCAAGAAATTTCTAGGGGGGCGCGAGACCTTACATGCTCTACAACAGAAAATTTTTGAACGGAAATGTGTCCCTTTCAAATGTTACGCCAGTGCTAATTTTACGCTGCTACATGTTATTTGATATACTTCCGGCAGAGATGGGAGTCGGGGTTAAGTATCTTGAAATTTTGCAGGCCGAATTCAAGTCTGCATGCAAACATTCAGGGTTGCAACTAGGGGGACTGTTGAGTCGGCATGCCAAGTCCCTTTAACAATAACATCTGTGCCCTTGTCGCATTTGACAGAGCTCGACGTAGCGTGTGATGCCGCTTTGGCTTTCTGTAATTCGACGAGCTTTCTGCAATGTGGCCGTACACCTGCATGGTACTAATTTTCTACAGTACTTCCGCCGTGTTTTTCTGTGATGCGACAATCTATATTTATGTAAATTCAACTGCACTTGAGCCACACTATTGTTGAATGTGAGAATAAGTTTTTAAATGCTGCTTGGCAGCTACAGACAGTGGCTTAACTGATAGCTACAGGCAGTGGCGTAACTGATCCCCCTGGCTAGCCAAATGTAAAAACTCGGCCCCTCCAGTTAACATTTTTTGCGTTTTTCAGAGTGTTTTCGTTTGTTTTTGCTAGTATAGACATCCACGACATCCAGAGTTTCGCTATCATTTTTAAACTTTTTTCTGAGTTTTGTCTAGTGGCCCCCCTACGGTGACCAGTGGGCCCCCTTCAGCTAAACTTTGACCCCCTGGCTCAAACCTCTAGTTACGCCACTGGGTACAGACCACCCTACGACGCCGACTTCTCTGCCAAAGAAAGAGTAATTTTGCTTTCTGGCCATCCCAATGGCGACACGCAGCTGCTTAATCTCGGAACCGTGTCTTTTACTCACATTAAAGCGGCGCGGAATAAATGTGCAAACCAAAAAATTGAAATAATATTTCTATTGAAGTATCCGGTTTATGCGATTAACCGTGCTATTTTTTTCACGTTTGAATGGTTTGAGATTCTGGAATCTTATACGAAAACGCGGTTATAGCGTTTAACCCAGTGGTTGCCAAAGTGGGGTAAATTACGCCCGGAGGTAATATGCGTTTTTTTGGGGTACCGCAGAACCAAAACCACAATGTGGTTCTGTATTATGAGCGATCACTGCGAAACATTAACAGTAATAAGACATAATCGCTACCTTGATTAGGGTAACGGCTCGAAAGTGTTTGGGAACCACTGGTTTAACCGATACACAATTAGTTGGAGTAATCTGTATTCACTACGCGAAGTAGTGTGTAGTTGCAAAGCTATGCAGAGTGAATAAAACAAACAAAGAATTTGCAAAGGTTCGCACAAGTCTAGAACAAGCAACCGCAACACATTAAGCATGCGGACCAGAGTGGGAACATGCATATCTGTGACTACCGGTAAACCTTGTACAATGTCGCTCAAAAGAAAGCGTTTTCATCTAATGCCGCAAAATAATGTTGCACCAAATATTGGCCAAAATTGTCAAACAATCAGTGGCCTATAATTTTTGGTGCAGGGCTCTGTACAACCTTCCGTGGCGAGTGAGTGTTAGTAGACATCAGGTTCTATGCAGGCCCGTCGCCAGGATTTAGCAGCAGGTGGGGCCAAAAACCAGAAGGAGGGGCCAAAAACCAGNAGGGGAGGCACNTTTTTTAAATACTGTATTGGATGTATGCAGCAACCAGGGGTCCAAACGTGAAATGGAGGGGNACAGACTTCAAATGGGGGGGCCGGGCACCACTGCCCCGGCTGGCGACGGCCCTAGTTCTATNCAACATTCCTACCTTGAGGCCTTATTGTNAAAAAATATATACCACTTTCTTGAACGATGCAGAAATACTAACAACGNATGGTTGCGTGCTTTGATGCAGTCANATTGTTTATATTCGTCCTTATTCTTTGAACACTACAACCGCATTTGACTTAGTGACTGAGTGCTCGGACGCTGCAGTGTTTGTCGTTTGAGGGCGTGTGCATGCCACAATACTTCCGTACTTTACCTGGTCTTGGCCAAGGTTGGACTCAGTGTCCTACTCTGGATGTAGTGTTGTACCAAGTGTTACGGGTTAGTGAACAATAGTGTTAGGAAAGTGTCTGTAACCCTGTT
>JGI24158J21664_10012559_pt1 | contig 11223 bp, 4 predicted proteins | sample Ectturendosymbi3_FD_21664 | JGI IMG/M metagenome (IMG submission 21664)
CACATCAAAAAAGTAATCGCCAAACTGTATTCCTCTACTCTGAGAAGCAAAATGAAAATAAGAGGTCAGAAATTTCGCAGAGGTGAGAAATTTCGCTTGACAGTGGGGTGTGCGCCAGCCAGTCCAGCCGCACAGTTTCTATGCTCGATTGCTCGTATTCGACAAGACATTAGCGCAGCCTCGCTTTGCAGTTGATGCCCTGACGCATTTATGAGCGTGTTTTACTCCCCTGTTTTAACGCGCAGCCTGATATTTTTGCAGTTATGAACTGCTGTGTCGTAGCGTTGAGTTTATTTTCCTCCGATATCCTAACTTGGAGCGCTGATAGTTTAGATTCAGTGGAATGACACATAAAATAAAGGGAGTGCTTGTAGAAGAATATGCAAATTATGTCAAGTAACTTCGCCAAAACGTTGGTTTGGAAACATGATTATGACGTCAAATTGTGAAGTCACAAACAGCGCACACTAAACACAAATGACCACCACACGCCATTGAATGAACCCCCCTCCATGAAAATTTTCTACGTACGACACTGAAAGCGGGTCTCTATGGCAAAGCGAGACACTCAAATTGTTTCAGGTATTTTAGAGGTATTTTAACTATTGACTTCTACTGAAAGCGCCTGTTCGCCAACCGTAAGCTGTAATTGATATGCAATATTTGCAGCGTGCTGACTACAGCATCTGTAGTAGCGGAGTGACACGTGTTTCAGCGTATATCGTTACAAGCAAGTGTTAAAAAAAGTTACCTAAAGCCATTAAACTAAGATAAATTTTGACAGTTCGATTTTTGCCTCGAATAACGCTTTTTTGTAAGGAAAAAAAGAATTGCTTGCAAGAAAAACGACTTCTGCTTAAACTTTACAGGTTTCAGCAGAGATGCTATTTTCTAAATGCTTTACTTCAGGGACATTGCGTCACGGTGAAAGTGAGACAAAATTCCACATTGTCATTTGNAATTGTTGTGATAAGATCATGATGGTATGAACTTGCTTTTCACCCTAGAATTTGTGTTTATTTACCTCATACTGCCACACGCCTTGACCTATGCCTTCAAATGTATAAACATTTTATCATTTCACAATGGTTCGTAAATGCAAAAGTAAAAATGAAATGGGAAAATGATCTGCAAGTAACATAATAGAGGCAGTAGCACAGGGATTGGTAACCTTCGGCCCGCTTGAACATTTAATATGGCCTGAATCAGAATTTTCGATACCCAATTTAGAGTACACAATCATGTAAAAACGAAGCTCCATGATAAGCAGATACCCTAGATAGCATGTCATAAGATGCCTCTATCCCTCGTATTAAGTTAAAGGTAGAATTTTAGGATAAAATCAAGCATAATTTGCGGCCCGCCAGCGATAATCCACAATTTATGTGGCCAGGGATATTTAATAGATTCCCCACCCCTGCAGTAGAGGATGTACGAAACACCACGTTTTCATAGAAAAGTTTCAGTGCAACCTCAAGTGCCTACAAATACGTGGAAAGGCATGAAGCGTTAAAGGTGACACAGACTGGTACTTCCAAACTAGGAGGGTTTTGCAGTAGACCAGCTCCAAGTCCTGAATTTGAAAATGAACTAGTCCGGCATGCAAAGGACATGAAAATAAGATTTTTTTAATTACACCAACTGCTCAGTGGTTACCAGCATTCCAGATGGTAAAATCTAATGATGTACCTTGTCTCTTTAATTCAACCAAGGAGGAAGCTGACATTTCGTGGCTGTAAATTTTTCTGAGACGTGAGCCGGATTTAAGTTCAAGACAATCAGAAGCAACCTGCAGCACAGCTGATGCAGCTGGTTTCTACCATGTCAAGGTTGACCAGTTCTTCGACTACAAACCTAACTGGAACACCAAATTCTTCCTGAAAGAATTTATGTTGCAGATGCAGCAAATATAGTTTCAAGACAAAGAAATTCACGGGAAGTGTGCTTTGTTGAATTAGCAAGCATTAGAGGATGGACATTTTTATCATGGTTGCTGTGGCGAAACGGGACGTTTGTTCAAACATTTTGTTTGTCATTTGTACTATAGTTGAAAGTATTTTCTGCTTCATGCTTCAACCAGCTATGCTTACTAAATAAACCTTTCCACGATAAAATAATTATCAAAATCCGACTAGTATTGTGGCAGAAATCAGGCTTTTTCGTTAATTGTCTCGTTTTTCTTCGTATTCACCTACATTAAACACGTTCAGATTAACCACTTCTTTCAGAGAGCAGTTTCAAGTGACTCAGTTTTTTGCAAGTCAGTCATCTTATAGCTGTGTCGCAAAGAGCCGGATGGTTTTTGCCGTTCGTGAGATATGGGACAAAGAAACGGGCAGTGCCGACCAACAAAAGCTACCGTGCGACATGTACGAAAAACGCTCCTAGTCTAGAAGCCTGTTTGCACAATCCCAATATCCAACGTGCCACTGACTGAATGGAACTCTTGACTTCACCAAGCTGGCTGTACTTCTCCAACCACGCACAAACTGGTTCAATTTGAAAAATCGAAACAACTGGGCCGAGCTTCGACAGAGTTTAAGTAATTTTTGGGGCCAATTCGGTACAATATGTACGGCATAGCCATCCACTTTTCATTTGACGTAATACAAAACATCCAAGTTGCTCAAGTAACTGTTTCAACTATGATCAACAATACGTTTTACGCAACCCATCATCAAAGCTGAACATTGTTGCAACTCGTTCGTAGGCATGGATATTGGGGGGGGGCAGGGGGCCTTTGCCCTGGATTTTGAAATTTGATATTTTCCTATTAATTTCTAGGAGAAAAATGTTTTTCTCTTACTTTCGAGTTGTTAAAATTGAATTTCACCGCTGTTGCTCCCCCTGGAAAAAATCCTGCCGACGCCCTTTTTCATAGGTCTACTCCAAATAGCAGTTGGAACATCAAAAGATGAAGAGTATTTCACAGCAGCTCTGTGGTGTAGTCGTCAGGTTTGCACAATCGAGGTAATGGTTAACTAGCTAGTTTGCAGCTGTTTGGTCAGTGGATCAGCGGATAATAAATAAAGATTTCAAGGTAAACTGCGTAAGTAAAACTATTTTTAAATCGTGTAATACTATCAAGAACGTCGAGACTACGCTTACTTACTAGTTGAGGAAACTTTGCACACGTCAAAAGAAATATCTAGTAGATAGAACTAAGTTCGGTTTGTTGGTATAGTCAATCTACAACTTTTTGCGGTTATCTAACGACGTAAGAGAAAAGACGTGCAACGCCTAGTTGGTTGTTTCAAACGTTTGTGCGAATAATGACTAGCCAGTTTCTTTGTTGTGTGTGTGATATTCGCTGTGTCCTTGTTTATGGTGGAAATTTGTAGACGCGACCAAATTAGTTAATGTCTATTATTTTCTCATAAAATATGAAAGTTTTATGCTAATTGCAATTGCCCTATATAGAATCGTACAAGCAGCTGCAATGTTCAAACACGCATACTGACACGCATCAAGTAATTTAAAATAATGAAGTTGGGGCCTCATAGTTGAACAAACTACCGGGTTTGAATTCAAAGACTTCGTTTTTCTGCATGACAACAGAATAAACCTTTAGATGGAATGATTAACTACGCATTTTCGGAAATATCTAAATTGGAAAACTTTGTAAACCAACTTGCAAATGCAATACTATATTCCTGTGAAGTTTGAGAGAATGAATCATTAGTGATAAAACAAATGCGAACAGCACTTGACAAAATATACAGATCAACAATATTTTCACTGTTAAATGTAGCCTACAACCAAACTCGATTGCGACAGGTTTACAAGAGCGGAGATGCTTAACCGTGGAGTTTACGAAATCATTGCTGAAACCATTTATCAAGAAAAGCCTAGGCCAGGGGTCACCAACCTTTTCGAAACTGCGAGCTACTTCTTGTGTACCGATTAATGCGAAGGACTACTAGTTTCACACACTTCTGAAATAAAAATTTTGCTCGGTTTACTTTCAATTATATTTGTATTGATATTCATTAATGTGAAGACATTTGATCATGCTAATGTTATTTTTAGAACAGGCCTGCGGGCGACCTGGTGCCCAGGGGCACCACGTTGGTGACCCCTGGCCTAGGCTATGGCATTTGCAATTGCTGTTATCACTAAACCTTGATGTCATTTGAAGGTCAGCTAAGTTGCCATCATTGTACCGGTAATTCGTTTCTAACCATGATAGACTTTGATGTTATTCTAAAAAACATTGGTGGACTGGGACGTTATCAGTTACTTATAGTACTTGCAGTTGGTTCTAACAGCTTGCACGCAGGGTACAACAACTTTGCGCCGGTTTTTCTAAACCTGACACCCGATTACAGGTACGTTTCCAAGCTTTTATGTAACGTCAACTTAACTCTTTTCGCTAAAGTTGACATTACCTGCCAGTTGCAACACGTTTCAGCCATGCGTAATTACAATATTTGTTTGTGTTTTTCCGATATGTTTTTTGTTTAAATGTGCAAGTAACTATTCTGTACAATGATGGCGAAGTCTAACGAATCATCAATTTTTTAGGAAATCGATTTCACTTTTGTCTGCTGTTTAAACATGCAGTAACAGTTAGGGATTTTCAAATATCACTTTATTCACCTGTAAGCATGTGACCCAAGAAGTCGATCTCACACATAAATATCAGATTCTTTTACTGTTCCTTAGATGCAAAGTTTCGGCCAATTGCACTGAAAATCTTGACAATGATGGGATACTCAATCTAACTACGCCTTGGACGGATGGAAAATATGAAACGTGCAAACGGTAAATGCTGTGTTAAGCTTTTTGTTTAACTCCTACAAACTGCCCCAACCAACAAGACACCAACAACACAGTTATAGTGTGATATTTTGCGCGAAACATGACAGACACTGCACGAAAACTGTGCGAAAACCTTTACAAATTTACAAAAGATCATTTCTGGAATAATGTAACAGTGAGTGTTTGCGATGGCCACAAGTTTTTGCAATAAATATTTCTGAATCGTTTTAGAAGTTCTGAAAGCTTCTAAGTAATTCTTGGTGCAAATTGACGATGTAGTAAGAAGCAGATGATGTCTTGAAGACAAAGGGAAACGCAAAGTCGAGAGCGCATTTTGGCAATTTTGTCAATCTATCAAACAGCTTTTCCAAAGTAACTTACAATCATGGAATTTCAGTCTAGGGGACAAATTAGCAACGATAAGACGCTTAAGAACTGCGAACAGGTTATAGACAAGGAATCTGCGCACCTCGAGGCACCTGCAGTAGTATACAATAATGGATTCGTTGTGAAAATATTCGACAGTCTGGCTTAATATGACAAACTATTTCCTCATGTTTTACATGGCATTAGTCTGACCACAAGTATAGAAAAGTTTTGTGCAAACGACGAATCATGTTTTATTGTAACTGATCGTTGCTGGTGCTTGTAGAAAGCAGTTCTTCGACGTTTTTGTAGATTATGAATGTGTTACGAGTCCCTTGTTGGCACTGGCCCTTGCAAGTCAAGCAATATTTGCCTTGTCAAAAAGTTTAATGATACGCTTTCACGCATTATTTTCTTAATAGAAACACGTTTTTAGTTTCTATCAACAGTACAACGGTTTTCAAAAAAACATTTCTTTGAATTCTATTCACGGAACAGAGGCTTTCTCAGAAAAAATTTTTAAATTTCTATTCACGTAGCAACGGTTCTTTCAAAAACATTCGTTCCTGTCCATTATGTAGTCTTTTACATTTTGCAACCATTTCGTGTGTTTCAATCAAGTGTTGTGCTAAACAGTGGCGTATCTAGGGTATGGCAAGCATGGCATGTGCCATGGGCACCACTTTGACGGGGGCGCAAAAAATTGAATTCAAAATCTTTATTTACAGTTTCTTGAACCTCCATTTCGGGCCCCATACATTCATAAACTGCAAAGCTGCATCAAGACAGCGCCCTTACCTACTGTATATGCCAGGGGTCTTACACTCAAACTGCTGCGAGGGCCAAATTAGGACCTGTAAGGCAACTCGAGGGCCTCGTTATGACGCTTACACAACAATGGCGGTACGTGAACCTTACATGAAACAGCTTTTACATCTTATTTCCTAGAAAAAGGTATCGTGCGTTATGTGCAAATAATTTTAGCCGTCTCTACGCTCGTTTGAAATGAACTCGTTCACTCGCTTGCCGAGCACTTTTAAACACCGGTGAATAAACTAAATAACTTAAATGTTGATTATATGAAAATTCCCAAAGCGTATCGCGAGACGAACAAGATGCCCTCGCGGAGCGGGCCGCGTGTTTGAGACCCTGACTAATTCATTAAGTCAGCCGTTTTGCGCCAGCACCACCAAACATTATGACAAAACTGTGGTATTTTGAAATAACATCAGGTCCGTAACTAGGAGGGGCGCAGGGGGGAGAACTCCCCTGGAAAAACTGTTGGACAGAGTTTTAAACTATAGACATAGTTTGAAAATTTTGGGTTCTCACAGGCAACTCTTCGCCTCACCTGGGATCCCAAGCTGGTTACGGGCCTGCATAAAACGACGGTCAGACATTGTTACAGAACAATAACGCTCGCATGCCATAGCTGCGAGACCTCGTCCTTCTCACGCTGTAAGAAAGGATAAGTCAGTCCGTACTGCTGCATTTCAGGCAAGAAAGTATCAGTGAGAATCTGGCTGAGAAGAGTTTAAGTCCGTGTCTGTGAGAATCTGACTGTTACGCAAAAAAACTGTTGTTGAGTTCCTACATATTTAACTGCTGCGGCCCACTCCGGCTTTACGAAACTTCTTCGATGACCACTAGTGTGCGATAATAATTAGGCTGAATGCAATGCCCCAGACTAGAGACGAACGTAGAAAACATTAGATAGACCTCGAGAAAGTTAGTTCGTTACCATGCCAGCTGAGCAAAAATGTTAACTCATGAAAGAGATTTGTTAGCATTGTTTAGAGCTAGTTTTTCTGTCCAAATTCGGCTTGCTGTTCAATGTCCAAGCCCTTGTGAAACATACGCGTAACCAAGGGTGGGGCCATGGGGACCATGTCCCCCAATTTCTCGCATACCTTAACATTTTGCTTCGAAACGCGGTGTCCCAAACCAAGTACTGTTGCTCGTTTAAATTAAAAATACTTGCCCCCCCAAAATTGGGCTGGCTACGCTACTGTTCCGACTGCTAGTCAACGTGTAGGCTAAAAAACTTTTCTGATATGATACGGTTGAGTAATTGTTCTGTAAGGCACCATAACGTTTTCAAAACTAGTTTGTTTGCAACGAAAATTCACAATAATGTTTTGAAGATACGTATGAATCTTCCCAGAAAATTTAAGGATAATCCTTCAAAACTTGCCTAGTTATTGATTTTTCAATCGAGCAGCCTGACTCCTGTTCACCTTGCTGTTGCTGCGCTTGGCTGGCAACGCATTTTCCCAAGTAATTTGGGTTCAGTAAGTTTTTGTATGAGTCGCAATAACTTTTTGTGCTTAGTATTTTGCAATCAATGTTTACACGAATGTTCGTCTGGTATAAATACATCTTATCTGACAATTTGGCTAAATCGATCAACTACTTTTTGAGCTAGGTGGTTTTGGCTCTAGTTATAAAGCAAAAACAACCCAAAAAACGTTCCGCACAGACTGAATGATCGCATAGAATTCACGCCGCGCCGAAGATGTTATAAAGACTTTGATCTATCCCAACAGCAGATGTCTTTAAAAAATGAGTGGAAAAAGATGGTGGATGTAGAAAAGTGCGCCCGACTAAGTCTACAATATTCAGAAAATGCATGTGAAAACTTTGTTGAAATAGAACAGTTATTTCAATGTTATATTGTAGCAAAAAAAACAATCACTTGAATGAAACCCTGTAGGTTTTATTGGATTTTATTGGCTGGTGTTGCAAACTTGAATATGTTGTGCGTTACTTTTGAACATTTACTTTTTTAAAAACTTATAGTATTTTAAATAATTAATCTTTCTGTTAGAAAAAATACTGCTAAAGTCGTACAAGTTCGTAAATATTATTACAATTTAGTTACTAGATCTAATATTGATTTACCTCTTATTTCACATGCAGCACAAATTAAGTGACAATAGTTACAGTGAATAGATTGCAGCATAATGAAACGTATCATTTTGAGAGCCATCTAGTAAAAGAGGTCAGTGAAAGCACTTCTATAAATGGGTAAGGAAAGCAAGCAACCTCATCGCAGCTCAACCAAAAACATTTGGTGGGCAGTTTGTCGTAATGAGACATTTTCATGTGCAAATGATGAACTTTAGAGTGATTGCATCAACACTGCCTCCTTCGAAAACAAATTACTTGTCTTTATTACACATACACACGCACCAATAGATAACAACATCACACAGATCATATCACTGCAAAAATCGTTAAACTGTATATTCCGCAGTACATCTGTGAGAAGTGTTAGTTAATGAAGTTAATGGATACAACTTGTTGCAGGTATCAGTACAACAACGCCACAAACGTCACGCTCTGCAATGAGAGATGTGATTGCTTTGACTGGGAAAGAGACCCAGTCCCATGTGATGAGGGATATTTTTACGACACATCCATCGTATCACAGTCTGTAACCACAGAGGTGAGATTTACTAAGATGCGAAATCGGCAAACATGACTAATCTTTTGCAGCAAAATGCTCAAATCACCACCAACACCAAAACAAAGTAATATATAACAAGTAACATAATGTCAGGATTTCAAACTCATGGAAGGAAAAGAGCCAAACTGAACTGAGGAAGAGTTTCTTCACTGGGTCAAAATCCAGGTACGTCTAACACCGCTTAGTAGTAACAAACCACCCTTATAGTTCGTATAAAAGCGCGCAATAGTCTTAAATCGGCACTAAGCTTTTATGAGAAGTAGGGTGGGTCTCTAAAGCAGTGATTCTACAAATCTGATCAGTAGTTGTCAGAGCCGCATACACCCCACACTGTCTTTCCTGCGTTCCTCATCAACATTGTTAAAAATATTGTTTTGGTTAAAAATTTTTATTATTACAGTACATCGTTGCAGAGCAACTTACTTGTTGTTAAAAGAATGCCTTATAACAACCTCAACACATTTCACTCGGTGATCTGTAGACGGCAATTATCAATTACCACTGATACGCAACAACGGTAACATGGAATGGAACAAAGATTGGCGATACACTAGTTGCTATTGTTTTATTGCATACAGACAGATAGCCAAAAGTTGTTAACATTCGCATATACCAGTTACACTATCGTCATTCGTTAATATCACCTCTAAAATGTCAAAGCAACATTCAGCTAAATCTCGTCGCACGCTTAAGCAACAAACGCGGGTTTTCAAAGCGAATGAGAAGAAAAGCATTTTCATATTGAAAAAAATGGCGAGAGCACATTGCTTCTATGTCCTGTGGTAATGGTAATAAGCAGTTTGATATCACGTCATATTGAGATCACTGCAATACTGCGCAAGCTGTTCAAAATTCTGAATGCTAAAAAATATATGTTCAACACAGTGAATTCAGGGCACACTGTTTTTCAAGGCAAGCGCAAGTTGCTCGTAAATCCTGTGAATGGTAAAAAATATATTCAATACAGTGAAAAATTTCAGGGCAAACTCTGTTTTTCAGGGCAGCGCAAGTTGCTCAAAAATATCGAAAGATAAGAAATATTTCACAACAGTGAAAAAGTTCAGGGCAACTCTGTTTTTCAGGGCAAGCGCAAGTTCAAAATTCTGAATGATAAAAAATCAGTGACGTGCTGTCAGGGGAGGAAAGGGAGGTTGTGCCTCCCCTACCATAATCATGAAATGTGCAAAACGAATTAGGGATCCAAAATAACAAATCGAATAAACATTTGTCCTTTCATGTTGAAAAGGTGCAATTATTGTATGATTCTAATCATTTTCATAGTCAATACATCTGAATTTGCGCATTTGTTCTTCAAGTCAGGGGAAAGTCACGAAGGGAGGCAGCGACTGCTTGTGCCTCCTTTCACCGGGTGGCTTTCGCATTGAGCAGTTTGTCACAAACTGTGTTGGTGAGCGCTTGCCGTGCAATTACCTTTATGTCAGTTCTGTAACCTTCATGTCAGCTACAGTGTAATGTTTGTATACACTTGTAATATATGTACTCCCACTATATGCTCTCGCAAATCATACAGTGGCACTTGACGTTGTGTATAATATACTGAATATGCAGCGTTATGGTACATCAGTAGCTGGTCAGGCATGCAGCTACAGTAAGGCGGCGAAGGGAGGCAGCCAGCATCTCTGCCTCAATGAAAACTTTCATTGTTACGACATAGGCAAGTATCGTACTGATACGGCATCACTGGCGTGACCGACAAGTCGCGTTGGTGAAACTTGCTATGAAAGCAGGGTTGCCAGGTTGGCCTTTTTGGGGCCAAATTTAAGAAATTTGGTCCCAAATAACTCTTGTTGGCCCCAAAATTTTCGTTTGGCCCTTTGACTCTTTTTTGGCCCTTTTCCAGGATAGACTGGCCCCTTGCTACGATTAGATCTGACCATCCTGGGTCCTGTCTGAGAAACTATATTTTTTCACTTTTTTGACTAATTTATTGCAGATTTTCACCAAATTCCTATATTTTTAAGGTTTTCGATTTCGATTACAAAATTTTGTTAGTATTCCTAGAGCTACTGAGTTAATGTGAAAGTAAGTTCATCAGAATACCTGTTACTTGCTGCAGTTGTAGAGGTAGCAGTGAGAACGGTTACGTTGCCTTACTGTTATTCAGGTGGTGCAGGTGTTTGTTGGTTTTGTTCAGATCGTTGTTGATCGCATTAGCACTTATCGAAGATAGTAAATTTATCTCAGTTTATGGCTACACATGGAAATTAAGTTGTTCTCTTACGATCTTTCATCACGTACTTGTTTTGCTGTTGCGCTACAGTTGTGATTGGGGAACACTGCCATTTAATAAAGCGCTAAGTATGTGTTCACAAAAAGGGCATCGTCATTGGTGTAGTTTTCAGACATCCTCAACATGATCATAGTGAGTTCCAAGAAGAATTTCAAGAAAATATTCTCAAAATAAACAAAAGCAAAAAAGTGTTTTATGCTTGTGGTGACTATAACATAAATTTGTTGCAGAGCGATGCAAACCATAAGATTGCATCATACGTAAACTCTGTCACTAGCTCTGGTTCATTTTGCTTGATTGACAAACCTACACGATTGGGGGAATCGTCAGCTACCTTGCTCGACCACTTTTATACAAATAACTTAACTACTCCCAT
>JGI24158J21664_10012563_pt1 | contig 11222 bp, 10 predicted proteins | sample Ectturendosymbi3_FD_21664 | JGI IMG/M metagenome (IMG submission 21664)
TATTATTATATTTGTGATCATTAAACCACTCAATCCAAAATTAGCTCACGCTTTTGGTTACAGGCTGAGTCTAAGTGCAAGCGTACATTCTCAAACCTGACGACCGGTAATAGTCACTGTAACGAAACGGGCATTGTTAAATAGCAGTTTACCCGTGCCAAGAACCACAGCTGACAAAAATTCCAATCATAATCATTTCATTGTAGAGGAGGACAGTTTTACTGTACAGTTTACCTTTAGCGATGGAAACAGCAGTTCATCATTATCTCCTAGCATTTCACCTCTGTTTTGTTTACAAAACGTTGTTGATCATACTGTTTTTTATGACATTTGGTCACTCAAAGTTAGTAAGACAACATAAATGTAATTATCAACTGGGTCTCCTATCGCCCCCTAACCGTCCATTTCTGCTTCACCGTCCCCCTAGAGTTTCTCACCGCCCACTTTGGGAACCACTGTAGTATAGCCATCCACATCCGGATTCACCACCATTTCTCAAGTTTGTTTCTGAGTGTTGGCTAGTGGGCTTCTACAGTGGCCAGTGGGACCCTTTCAGCTAAGTTTCTTCCCTGGTTCAAACCCGGATCACAACGGCTTCAACAACAAGCTTACGCCGTTTTCGTCACCAAGTATCTGTATAACGTCGGTAGTTAGTTTAACACTGCCGGTGACAAACTTGGCGCCAGATCATTTGATTTAATCTGCAATGACACTTACAATTTACAACTTCTATGGCTTCACCTACTGCTCTCAGTCAGTGCTACTGTTGCGCCCACTGCTTCCCTCGTTCCCTGACGTAGTTGTTGACCTACGGTGTTTCGCTTGCGGAGTCTCAAACTAAGCGAAAACAATGATAGCGGGCATTTGTTCTCAGACCATGACGTGCGAACAGGTTGGAGCAGTTTCTATTGGTCCTGCTATTTTGCCAAATCAATCAGTTGATCTGAACTTTCACCAAAACACTGCGAAGCAAAACTTCAGCATCAACCTCTGGCGAGCAAATGGGATAAAAACCGTTTCACATCGCAAATGCGATGAAAACACAGATTCCTGCAGACCATATGGAATGCCAAGATGCCAATTCCATTCAAGCTGCCCAAGACACATTGGCAAAGAATCCGCGTACAGGATTGATTCGATGGATGATCATTAAGCGCCAGTTAAGCTATAACTTGTCCAGTGGGTCGGGTGAAAAAAAAATTTCAGAGAATGGCCTGCCCTATTTTCGTATTAACAAATTTATCCAGTATGTTAAGTGGTTAGAGGTAACGGAAAGAGTTGCATTTGAGGGAAAGGAACGTATTTTTCGGCAGATTCAAAAGGAGAAGGTAACAGGGTTATACAGAGCCTCACTTCGACTCGTGACTTCTCACCACCACCAAGATGACTTTGCAATCATTCGATGCACACCAGGGGCGCGGTGGAGCGTTCCAACATTTTTCACGTTTTGCTTTAAAATGAGTTGGAAGTTGACTTGAAATGGCTATTTTTTTGATGCGTTCCCACACCTTTTTCGTTAGCACTACATCCCTGATGCACACGGATTACGCGACAAGAAATGCTTACTGAAAGAAATTACTTGTTTTTGGGTGATCTCCGAAATCGTTCACACTTATCGATCATTGCAAATAACGAAACAAAACAATACGCTTTTATTGTTTTGTTCACGTGATCTTCTACCACCAACATGCCTGTTACTTGCAAAAATATCTTTCATCAGGTGTACTGTGGGGAATCATGTCGAAGGGTAGAAAAGTTTCCATGAAAGCATACGCATTTTATTTCAACTCAACACTTTGAGCAATTTATCAATTCCACCAACGCTTAAACTTGCTTTTAAAGATTTTATGAAACGTGAGGAAAACAACCATTAATGTTCATACCCGCTTTTCCTCTCAATAGGGTCACGGGACCTCGCGATGCTTCACGGTTTTCAACAATATCTGGTAGTTCTGCTGGATCCACACCAAGAACGGACCAAGCAAGGACGGTAATGTGATCACACCACCTTTTGCCTGAGGCATGCTGGTCACGTGGTCGAACCATCGTAGATGAGTTCTCTCTATTCGGTAAAGTAGCTCGACATTCAGGGCTTTACGAATTTCACTTTGTCAGGAGGTGTCACGTCGTGAACTCCTCGCGAAAATCCATCCGTGCCGCTTGTACTTGAGATAGCACTCTTTCAGTGATTACCACAAGATTCATGAACATGTGCGAGGATCGAAACAAAACCGACAGCTTTGCGGTGTTTGAAAGGTCCCATTTTGTGACGACACACCAATGAAGCTCACGCAGAGCTGCGTTTGCTTTACCAGTCCGTGTGTCAGACTCCCTCCTCCGTCGCTCATGAATACCACCCCAAGGTACTTAAACTTCTCGACTTGCAGCAATGTATTGCCGCTTACTTGCAACGTGCGCTGGCTTGGTTTTCTACAAGCAGGCAGTAACACAAGCTTTTTGTAAAAGTTCCTTTTTTTCTCTTTCCACAAACAAGGCGTACTGCTACCCAATGCAGGCCCGTAGCCACGGGGGGCAGTGCCGCTCCAAAATTTTTGTGCCCCCAAAATTTTGTTGTGCCCAGAAAGAAATTGATTTAAATATGTAATAAAAACAAAAACCTTGCCCCTTTAAAATGTCTTTTGCCCTCCCAGGCCTTAAAACCTGGCTACGGGCCTGACCCAGTGAAATGCATTTGACAAAACCGGTTTTGTCTTGCATTCGACAAATCATCACTCCACCATGAAGAAGCACGTATTTGAATTTTATTTTGAAAAAAGCATTGTATATCAGGAAGGAAGAGGTACTGGTAACGTGACTGCAAAACGATAGACAACAATCAGTGCAAAACCTCACGATCAACGTTCGTTCCGAAACGTAAAAACTTAGAAAAAAGATAAATATTGCACTTGATTATATCGCATGTACGTTTCCTACCAATTCGCTTGCACGGTCTTGCTGCCTCTGCCCGCCTCGCTTTGTTTGAACGCCAGGGCAGCCTCGCGCATTTCGCCTTTGTTGTATCTGAAATGAACAGGGGTTCGATTATGACGCTCTTCGCAGCTACGCACTCGCCTCTCAAAACAACGTTCGACTGCGATTGTAGGAATAGATGCTGCGCCGTTGCGAAGCACCGAGTGCAGCAGAATAAAAGATTGATTAAAATGCTGCATGCAGCGCAACTGACAATGCTGGCAAATGTGAGAAGGCAGAAAACTTCATCACGCCACTTTTGGCATTCTTAGTTAGTAACAATAGCAGGGCATCAAGATCAAGTTGTCAACTATATTTGGTATTCCAAAGAGGTCTGACCAAATACGAAAAATGCAACAACAGCCGACATTTGGCTTCAGTCGTTGCTGCTCAGTCGAAACGTTATGCGATTATGACTCGCAATCCAGTTGTTACCCTGACACATCAAACAAACTCACAGTAAAACGGCGATATTCCGCAAAGTCTGGCGCGCTTGAGAGCTGGTGCCGCCGAACTCCTTGCGATAAATGGCAAGCGCTTTCTCGTAGTGAGGTAGGGCAGAGTCAAGGTCGTTCGTCAGGGATTCCGAAACAGCCAAGTTGCTCTGGAACGTTTCAGGTCGATTTTAAACGAATTTTAAACGAAGAAATGTAGTTGAAGTATACGCACAGAATCAGGGACCGAGTTTGCTTAGAAACTTTGGGGGGACAAACTTGGTGTGATATGCATGCTATTACGCATAATGTTATTGTTTGCGTTTCGATGACGTCAACATGTTCACTTAACCGTAATACGACCTTGTTGGAAAATTGGCAAATAATGGAAACGACATTTTTGGGACCATGGCCCAAGTGTCCCTCTGGCTACGCCCATGGCGTTATGGCAGTTGTATAGAGTACTGTGCTAGTACTTGACTAAGTTCACAAAACTTCATTAGCATTTGAAGATTTCTTTGTCAAAGTGGATACAACACTTCAATTATTCTGTAAAAAAGCAAACAATACATTAAAAGTAGAACTTATGAACATGCATCTCTGAGATTCAAATAATTGGCAGTCACATAGCCTAATGCAACTCCAATTAATAAACAAGTATATCTGACATTCCATTAACTGACATGGCTGCGCCCTACAATGACCCAAAAGTATGCCTGACTCATACCGCTGTTTTTGATGTACTCAGGATAGCATGAACATATTTGCCAAACACACGACACCTGGCATCATTGGACCTCACAAATTGCTTGGCAATATTTTGGCAGCGAAATCCGTACAACTACATTATTTTTTGTAACAAAATATTGAGAGAAGGAAAGATATTGGGGGACATATTCCCATCCCCCTGAAACTCGGTTCCTGCACAGAATCGAAATAGGACATGATAGCCGGGACGTACCCTGCTCCACAGTATAGGATCAAAGAGAGATCAAGAGCTAGTACCGAATGCTGTACAAGCTGCACACAAACAAACGCTTGCGAAAACGCAACTGTATCTTTTTCAAGTGATAAATACATATATATTCTGATCACTACGGTAGTATGGATCGAACAGGCTTTCAGAATACGCGCCACCAAAGTTGGTAGGACGGGTTCGATTCCCGGTTATGTCATACCAATGACTTGAAAAGCGATACTTGTGGCTTGTCCAGCCTCATGCTCTGAGGTGTGAAACCTGACTTCATGGTGTATAGAAGGGGTGCTGGCGGTGCAAAGCGATACAACGTGATTCCACGAGTTTATTTTGTTGAAAGAAATAATTCATTCTTTCCCGATCATCACTCACTTCGCTAGTCATCCCTGTAGACTTTTGTCTTTTCTTTCAACTCAACAGCATGCATGTACCGACAGTAAACAAACAAATACGTGCAGTTCAACACGTCAGTTGACTCATCTCGCTGCTGAGCGACTCGTGCTATATTACTTCCAATTTCTTTTGCTACGTGATCTAAAATATCACGAAACATAACACTTACACGACAACGCACTGTATGGCATGATGAATAAAATTTTTCAAGTTTCTTCTTTTGTTCTCTTTTCGATTATATCCATAGCGTACGCTTTGAAACGTCATTTCCAATATAGTATGCGGTTTCTTTTGCTATTGCAGAAGCAACGCGATAGGATGCTTCCAATCTTAACGTGTCTTCAGAAACCAACGCTAATATAGACAGAGTTCCTACAGCACGAAATCGAGCGCAACTGCTCTGCAAAGAAATCGAGCCAGTACAGAGGGAAGGACTAGGATCGAATTACAGTGAGCAAAAATTGTTAAGTTCTGTACTGGGTTGATATTAATATAATACGTTTTGTATTCAGCGCACGATGTTACCGGAAACGGTTTTCCGGATGTTCTAAGCTCGTGTGGGAAATTACCCACTAGCTAGGAAGGACAGACAGGAGTTGCATGTGGATGATTAGTCTATGCGCCCTATTTGTTGAATTCACTTTCATTTTACGAGCATCAGAACTAGTGCCAATGGTTAGTTCAATTTAGGTTGCGGAAGCGAAAATTCAACCTTAGCCGAAAGTGGGTTAAGGATGAGGAAAAAAAGGTTAATAATCTCCGTTCTAAGCGGCAAGGATCTGGATGTCTTGCTCAAAAGCATCGGTAAAAAATTGAAAAAGAAATGGCCGCTGGCGCACAAGCGACAAATCCTGGGCAATGAAGAGAAGCTCACCATAGCATTGGCGGTCGCAACGCTGTCAGCACCGGATTGCCTTTCTACGAATTTGAGGATTTCCCGGTAAAGTGCGACTGACTCGGTCAGGTTTTTCGCCTTCTTGAACAACACTGCTGAGTATTTCATGGACATCAGAAGCCGGGAGTCATCCTCTTTGAAAAGCTTTTTTCTGTCAGAAGACGCAGAAATTTAAATTCGTGTCAAGATTTCGGAACCAAGTGAAGCGTCCTTCATTCCACTATACCTAATATTCAGTGCTGAGCGCATGCAGTCAGCTGCTTTAGCGAACTGCTTCTTTTCGTTGTAGACAGCAGCGAGGTTGTGGTAGCTCTGAGCGACGTCCACGTGACTTCGTCCGACCAGCTTCTCGCGCGTCGTCAGCGAGCGATGAAAGAACGACTCGGCGTTCCTGTCGCGAAAAACAGCGCTTTGTTCGGTCGCTGCTGGTGCGAAACAAAAAAACTTCCGCGTTTTGCCGAAAATTCTCGGTCAAAGCTCCCTAAAATGTTCCCAAAAACTTCCAGCACGCGTTGGGAAGAATAAGGAGTGCGACGTTCGAACAAACGACAATCAAACAACGTAGCGTTGCGAACGGGCAAAGTTTGTCAAGCGCAGACGCAAGAAGGAGACCGACTCGGGAGGAACTTCGCCCGCAGTGACTTCACTCAGCAGCCTGGCGACCGGTCACAAGCAAGCAACTTACTCCAGTTTGTTCTGCATGTGATACAAGACGCCCAGATCGTTCAGTGCCTGCGCCGCGTCCAGCGAGTCCTCGTCCAACGTCAGGTCGTCCAGTCTCAACGCTCGTCTCATGGCGCGCTTCAGGATATTCTGGAGACATCATCGAGACGAATGGTAAAAACAATTGCCGCGGAAACGCGCATCGCTGCCACCGGTGTTCGAACCCGCGACTTTAAAAACAACATCGAGCGTTTGCTGTTCAGTCGCACGGTGAGAAGGATGCCTCGAAAGTTTTGAATAAACACCATCATCAGCGACCAACGCAAGTTATCTCCAGACAGACAGCAATGTTAAGTTACGAGCGGAAACGAAGCGGCTGCGGCAGGTGTTCCGTTTGCCCGTTTGCACTGCACGCAAGTGAACCGCGTCACTCATGAATGACAATTGCTGTTGCCCGGGCAATGTCATCCCGCGGGAGTTCAACCGCTTGAGCTGTTGCAGGCTTTCAGCAAGGCGACCTAGATGGCAATCATTGTGGGCAGTGCTGCTGACTTTGACAACGGACATTTTAAAGGTTGTGTTTCACTGAAACTACATGTTTTGCTGCAGGTTAATAAGTAAATAGTGGGCTATTTGCCTATTTACTAACAACCGAGTCTTTACATACAGGATGGATGCATAGGCCTACACCAGAATCCATTCTGATAAGCTGTTACAGAAGAGTTAGTGATGTGTAGTTCATACTTTTTGAAGGACAACCTGTTAAACCTGGATACGCGTGTCACAATTAGGGAACCACTGGTTTAGGAAGCTGGTTGGTTCAACGACATTTGAATGTTTACATTACCCTCGGCTCACTTGGTTAATTTCCTGATTAGCTTCGTAATGGTAAGTTTTTAATGCTACTGATAGTTTCATAATGAAAGAAATTTCAGGGCAGCTAAAATTTAAACTTCCATGTCTTAGATTTGAGGCAAAGCAAGTGATATGTGGAAGTAAACGTGTAAGGATTGGGTATAATTTGCAGATATCCATTATATAATATGCGAAGAGAATTTAAGTCATGAAACATCCTCAAATGATAAAATATTTACTGCTCATGAGTGACCATTCATGACAAAACTAACTTTCACTACTGATCATATCAAACCATACCCATATCAAACAACAAATGTTCCGATATTTTTTAAAGTAAAGCACCAATACTGATCCAAATTAATCCAAACCATCAATGAACAGCACACATAGTCCAGGATTATTTTGAAGTAAAGCACACTAAATAACTGGTACTTGCACGGGACTAGAAGCTTTCGTCCGGCAGCTCATTTCCGCGCGTAATTTTCGCTCTTCGCGCGATCGGACCCGCCTCGATTCGCGTGACTTTGCAACGCACCGCATCAGAGCACACGGCGACGTTAAATAAACAAGACTGCCGCGCGGTTCTCCGCGTAAAAACTCCCTAGTGTAAACCCAGCGGTCTTGCATGATAACAAGAGCACTTCGCTGCCCCAGGGATTGCTAAGTATCGCCGTATGTGTTCAAGCAGGACGTTTGCGTGCATCGGAAGGATCGCAGGCGGCTAAAACGGAGTGTGGCATTTTGTTGATTGGCAACTGCATCTAAACTACTAAAGGCTGCGATATTTCTTGATTTTCGGAGACCAGTGCACAATAGTGACAAATCAAAATATTTTTGTAAGTCTTCATTTCAACGCTTTCACTACTGGCTTTTATATCCGTGGTTCCCACACATTTTCAAAAACTGTTTTCCATACTTTTTCAATACTAAATAATAAATGTTTAATACCACCACTTATCTTCATTTTTCCTTATCTTCAAGTTTTATTCATGGAACATAATGAAAAAAGCATCTGCAAAACTGTCATCAGTGGTAAAGAACAAAATTTGAATAACAAACGGCTGAATTTGGAATTTCCGTACTTTTTCAATGTTTACGTACATTTTGGCCAAATTCAACATTGTTTCAAGGTCTTGAAAACCGATTTCACAATTCAATGATTTTTCAATACTTTCAATACTGCGTGGGTACTTTGTTACATCTTTTGTTCATTCCAGCCACGTTCACTCCGCAAACCAACCATTTCTTACGAGCGAACCCTGGTAAACTGGCCCGGCCATCCATGTAGTGAATCTCACACTAAGAAGATAAGCGACACGTGATAACTGAATACGCACCGAGCCCGGCGAACCGTTTTTCTTCATGATGTTGACCGTTCTTTGCTGCAAGTTGTCCGCCATCACTTGCCGCCCAGACTTGCGCACAACCCGGGACAGCGCGGTCAGTTCCTGGGCCACTCGTACGTGGTCAGAACCAACAGCGCTTTCGACAAGCTCCAACGCCTGCCTGCAAAGCGTCAGCAGCGCTGGTTGAAAGACGAAGGAATTCACCGGCAGGGGGCGCTTACGCGTGAAAAGAGTCACACCTGTGTTGTTGCTGGGGATTTAACGAAAAGCGCGATCGACAAACTTCTTAATTTAATAAAAAGAGCTTGGAAAGGCGTCCGCCCGACGTTTTGCTCATCTCTCCTCAGTGATACTGAACTTCCGATACACATCATGCTAAGCATTCCAGCGAAATGGAGCATGTCGTCTACATCTTAACGCACATGTCTTAGTCAAAAACTTCCTTTCAACTGTAATTTTATTGACTGCAATATATATATGAAGTTTCTTACATTAAACTAGTATGGGTTGGGTACGTTTCAAAAAAATGTATAAATATCTTTTCCAAGCATTCATAGTCTTATGTGGTCGATCTCAGTCTTAGTGCTTTTTATAACTAAAGGTAGCACATCTACAGGAAGAAATCGAGTGCACTCAAGCAGAACCTGATTTCTATGAAAATGATGTAGAAGATGCTACAAACTAGCCTCAGGTGCAGACTTGGTTCAGCGTATATTTACTTGTACACGTGAAGCATAACAATGTCTATCCCTCCCCCCAAAAAAGCAGCAGACGTTTCATCGAACATAATCAGGGATGTTTCCTGCTACATTTACACCTGCGTGTCAACGGCAGCTGGTAAAATCAAATCGTTGGCGATCACTTCACCGAAGCCAAGAGGCAAAGTGAGGTCACGCGTGAGTTAAAAACACGTATTTGCATGCTACTTGTCCAAGGTGTACGGTAACATGTCGTGTGCCACAAGAGGTGGTTGGAGGAAGACAAGTCCCAAGCAAAGCATTTAGGTATGGAGGAGCTACACGTGCAAATCTACATGGAAAGAGATTGGCAGCGCCAAATAAATGTTCTCATTTCATGTTTTACTTCAGAGTTTCAGCATGCAGATTAATTTTAGGTTTCTTTTCTGTTAACCAGATTTTCACCTTTCAACCGCCATTACAAAGGCTCCTTACTAATATTCTACTGATATTTTTCACTTTAAACAGAACCGTCCTTTGTTTCAAAACCTTCACTGCTACATTTCAGTGGCAAACTTTCAATTGTGACGGAAATAGAACTTGACTCACGGTTGAAAAGCGGAAAAATAGACCTTTTCCCGGATAACGTCACCTGTGAAAGTAAGAGCGCGGCCTGGAAACGCACAAGCAGTGACTCAACCTTCACGCTACCGGTTAAACTGCGCATTGCATTTCGGTCATTGCAAAACATCGCCCTACAGTTATCGAACAACGGCTTGTTTCATTGTTTCGACGATCTTTCGGGCTCTTGTCTGTAACAGGCCTTCCAGCGCCTCGCGCCGCCTCACACGTTCCGGGATTTAAACTGTGAAACTGTTCCCGGTCTCCTCACCCGTCGTCGCAACGCACCTGTACAAGTCCTCAGCCGGTGACAACTTCCCCCACTGAGCGTAGACCGACGCTAGGTGGTGCAGCGAGTCGGCGACCGACGGGTGATCCGGATCCAGGACGCTCTCCAAAATTTCTACAGACTTTTGCAAAGACGAAACGGCCTGCACGGAAAATATTACTTGTTTGAGAGTATTTGAAAGCGCCCGCATCGCACAAAAGGTTTAAGCAGATACGAAAAATTCGTTCATGATGATCACTTTCTGCAGCCAAACAAAACAGGTTGTCAGATAAGTTTCAAACTTCTTTAAATAAAGTCTTCGCCCATGCGTTTCGGACAAGTGGTGCAGAACGCGATGCTTCCATCTTAATGTAAATATGAGTTCACATAAAACTCAGCAGCGCTGTCAACGTTTGAAGAAAAACAAGTTCCCCACTTCATCTTCTAATACAGAAAGCGGAAAAAATGAAAAAGATTCGAAACAATCGCAAGCACCCGTCAAAGGAAGTGCATGGCGCAAACAAAAAACAACTGTGCCGTCAACAAAGAAAACGCCGCTGCAGATCACCAATACCTCTTCCATCAGACCCAAGTCCTTGAGGAACCTCCCCAGCGACTGGTATATGTGGGCAACGCTCGTCATGTTGGGCTGGTGCTCTCGGGGATTCGTATCGCTCGACGAAGCTTCCAGTTCTTTCAGCGTCTTTGTGTACGACCGGGGTATCTCGCCCTTGTCCACGTTGAGGAAATCCCACAAAGCGACGATCTCGCCGGCGTGGCCTCTGTCGCGACAAACAGTCAAGATTTACAGCGCCGTGCCTAATTCCGATCACACGTATTTGTGGGTCTTGTTTACGTTGCTTCGACCGACTCAGGCTGTGAAAAAAACATACAGTATTGTGCAAATTAATTGACTCACTAGCTAAAAACAGGCAAAAATAGGTTTTTGTTGCTATATTGTGATTTAAATGCAACTAACACTGTTTTTAATATGTAATATGACCACATTTGTTCTTTATAAACTGTTCGACACGTTTTGGCATCGATTCCACAAGGTTTCGGCAGTCTTGAGCAATCTTTTCATTACGGAACCATATGCCAATAATAGCCTCAATGGGCTT
>JGI24158J21664_10012567_pt1 | contig 11221 bp, 4 predicted proteins | sample Ectturendosymbi3_FD_21664 | JGI IMG/M metagenome (IMG submission 21664)
TTGTCTTGCAGACGATCGTAAACCGCAGTTACGAGAAATAGTCAGCAATTTTGAAATTATTAACAAACGAATCTTCAGCGTTGCTTGACGAATCTTGAAGCCTGATTGGTATCGTTTGATTGACAAAACATTTTAAGCGTTGATGTTCATCAACTGTAGCAAGGATTTTAAAAATTGATCATTTTTGTTTAATTATTATTTTAATGTGTTTGTTGCAGTGGAGTAAGAGGGGCGATTTGACTCCCCTGGCCAGCTAAATGTAAAAACCAGGCCCCACTCAGCTTATATTTTGGTTTTCAATAGGTTGTCGTCTTTTTGCGTTTTTCGGAATATTTTCCGTTGATTTGGGGTTCTAGTATAGCCATCCACACCCGGATTCACCATTATTTCTCTAGTTTATTTTCCGTGTGTTCTCTAGTGGGTCACCTGCAGAGGCCTGTGTGCCTCTTTCAGCTAAGTTTCCCCTCTAGCTCAAATCTCTAGTCACGCCACTGTTTGTTGATTGTACGAACATCTCATTGAACAATTAATGTGATTTTTCCGGTGCTTGATCCTTGCAGATTAGTAATTTCGTTTATTGCATTTATTCATATCGTATGTTGTCTGAAAATATACTTATACATTAAACCATACAAATAGGGTTTGTTTTCGTTCTTAAGATGTTTCAAGACAAATGTAATCGCGATTGTAATCGTGATTACTTTCAATCGTGATTACTTTCGATTTCGTTTATTCGTAATTGATTACATTTGTGCTGTAATCACCCCATGCTTGCTGGATACTAACTGAAGCTACGTGCCGCAATGATCAGGTTGCAATTACTTAGCACAGTGCCTGCGTCATATTTATGTGTAAGTTACGACGCATACCCTAATACTCGTATTAAATTTTCATTAAAGTTATGTAGCATTACATGGTATGCAGGCCGAGCTTCGGTCATAATCACGTAGTACGTTGTATAGGTCAAATGTAGCACGAAAAAGGCAAATCGAACTGGTGCAGCACACAGTCCTGGCCAAAGTTAATGAGGCATATCGTTCGAGTCACATTTGGGTTGTGGGACAGCTCAAACTTTGGTCAACGCTATGTAGCACATTGTTCAGGTCAAAGTTTTGTCAAAGGTATCCAGCAAGCTATGCACGCAGGTCAACTATCGGTCAAAATTACGGAGCATACCGTACAGGCCGAACTTTGACCGAGCGACAGAATGCAAATGTAACATCTAATATACGGGTTAAACTCCAGTTGGTATGATGCAACGTTTTGTAGCAATTGCCCAAGTCAAATTTAGGAAACAGATTGCTCGGGTTCCACTGACGCAGCAAAGCTAATTACAGAAATGTTTTCACAGTGAAGCAAATGCTGGGAAAACAAAGAGAGATGATGAACGCTTCAGCCCAGTGGCCTGCAGGCAAACGTTTTTCGATTTCCAGCAGTTCAGTAGGATGTCTATGTCACCGCTCTCACGTGCGATTCTACTTATTTTCAGTGGAATAAATGCGCATAACCTTCATACCCAGGAAACTTTACGAACCTAGTTTTACGGCAGTCGGGAAGTTCAAACGGTTGCTTACCTTCTTCCAAGTTTCCGTTGGGTATAGTTGCGTAATCATTGAAATTACCTGGAACCGCAAAAGGAAATCTAAGTAAACTTGTCAACAAACAACAAGAACAAAATACGGTGGCGCTTAAGTAAGCAGGCAAAACTGACTAGAATGATCCATACGTACAGGTTTTTTAAGGGTGTGAACTTGCTGACCGCTGCGGTTTTGAAATTTGAAACGAAGACAGCTGAACAGAAGAATTCCATAGGCAGGTTTTTTTAAAGGTTTGACCTTGGCGACCTTTAAGAAATTTTGAGAGATTGCAACTATTTCATCTAAATACCAAGATGGTCGTAAAGTAAGGTTTTATTCATTTTGAGAGACTGTTGCGGTCTTTCAAAACACTTTTTCGCAGGGTCAGCAGGAGAGAGACCACGTTTGTAATCGTGTCACCATTTTGCAAAAGCGAAACGTACGTGCCGAGTTTTGAAACGCTTGTATTTCTACTACTTCGAGACAAAGTTCAAGGCTAGTGAACGATTAGAATCTGGACCACCACATGACACCATACTGCATGCCAATTCTGCAATATTACAGGCTCCGTTTTTAGCATCAACACCCACAAAGTTCTGTGAGTATCGACTCTATACCGACACAAACCCGTCATCTGCTTCGGACACGAAAATGGGCGCCATATCACGTGCACACACGTGCGTCTATCGACAGCGCGGAGGCACACCGACGCTGTGTACCCATCGATACGGAAACTTGCGACGAAAACTTTATTCAGCGCATCTCACCTTTTCTTTTCGCTTCCTTCAACGGAGACAGTGAAGGGGGGAGTCTTACATCATCGGCGACCGGCAACATTGATTCAAGACTGCGTTGCAACAAGCGCAAGTGTGAGACGCGCTTCGAGCAATCACCGCTGCTGGTTTTACAAACGAACAAACGACCAACAGCAGCATGTTGCCAGTGGGAACGGAACTGATCGATCCAAACGAATTTTTAGTGTTGGAATCGATCAAAACACGCACAGGAAAGTTGCAGAATATCGAAAATTGGCTTTCTAAATCAGCTCCGCTTTTTTTCACGAACGAGTGAAATTCGGTCGCGGGGAAAGGCTGACTAACAGGCACAGAGCAGGGGTGAGGAACCTGCGGCCCGCGTGAACATTTGATACGGCTCGCATCAGCATTTCCGTTACCCAATTTAGAGTACAAAATCACGTTGAAACGAAGCTCCATGATAAGCAGGTACTTAAGGTAGGATGTAATAAGAAGCCTCCATCCCTCACAGTAAGATAAAAGTAGAATTTTAGGATATAATCAGTTGTTATTTGCGGCCCGCCAGTAATAATCCATAATTTATGCGGCCCGTGATAGTAAATAGGTTCCCACCCCTGGCATAGACCATTTTAAATCTTGAACGCAGCGCCTCAAAAAATCAAAATACATCAGTGTTGGTCTGCGCTGCTGTTGTGACCAAAGTGAAACCTGGATTTTGAAGAAGTTGAACTCACCACTGGTTTTTGCCGACTTAGTATTTACATAAATGCTTACGTAATGTAACTTGAAACAGGTTCTGAACAGGACCTTTATAAAATAATGGGCGTATTTTCCTATTACTCTTTCGTATATTCCACAAACCACTCAGCAGTACTTACTTCGTAACGTTGTCGGAAACGTCAAAAGGCTTGTGCGACCGCTGATCTGGTTTGGACTCCACGTGGTCGTCGTAGAATGAATCTTTGGAAGGATGCGTCTTACCAGTTTCTTATGAGAATAAAAAATTGTTAGCCCCCAAATAAAGCCGCGATGACGCACACTTATAAAGTACAGCGTTACGCGTGGCTGAGGTGATTGAAAAAATGACGAAAAGCGTGTATACTATCAGATTGAGAGCCAAATGACGCCAAGAACACGAATCTTGTGTTTCGCAAAACCAAGGTTTCAACTTGTACTTTCGCTCAGTTGGTGAATCACAAAACTGACTACTTCCTTGCCCTGCATATGATGGTGTAGATTGCGGTCAAAGGTACAAGTACGAGTATTACAAGCAAACATCGTGAAAGTATACATACAACTTTGTGCCTGAATTTCTTTTTCGCTGAGACATTCCGGTTATTTGTCTGAAATCGATTAAAATCTTTGTCATTTTTTCGTTTTAGGACATTTTTGTATGACTGAAAAAGGTATTATGACCGTATTGACATAATTTTTTCAGTCATTTAAAAAAAATTCCGTCAATGACCGAAAACAACCAGCTTTATTATTTTAGTATGTTTACGATTCGTAATGCATTGGTTCTAATAGCAACTTCCAAGAGCCGCCCTACAATATAGCAACAGCTCATTCACATACTTGACGGAACTTTAACGTGACTTGCAGCAACTTTGCTCTTGGCTGCGTCTGAAGCAGGAAGTCTTGCCCCCTTTGCAAGTTTATCCATTAGAATCGCCAAGTGTTTCTTCAACTGTGTAAAGAAAAAACAAATTACAAGTTTCCTGCAGACTAATCAGGGTAGATTTCTTGCAGAGCAGGGGTCACCAACCTTCTCGAAAATGCGAGCAATTTCTTGTGCACCGATTAATGTCAAGGGCAACTAGTTTGATACACACTTCTGAAATAAAAATTTTGCTCAATTTACCTTCAATTATTTTAGTATTGATATTCGTTAATGTTAAGACATTGATCATGCTAATGTTAATTTTAGAACAGGCCGGCGGGCGACCTACTTGGTCTTTGCGGGCGACCTGGTGCCCGCGGGCACCACGTTGGTGACACGTGTTGTAGAGCATACAGGTTACTACATTGTATAAGTTCGTACGAAAACCAACATGTCGCAACAATTGCTAACCCGGCTGTACCGGAACACAAATTGCAAAACTGGTGCCGATGAATACGAGATCGAGAAGTCGACAAGCCAATGATAAAGAAAGAGATGCGTCTGCAGTTAGTTGATTCCCCTCCGCCTCCCTTCCTTAGCATGTGATGACCCCAGTTTCCCATCTTCCGGTGTTCTTCCAGGAAGCCATGCAAACTTGACACACACGAGTCAGCCAAAGAACTTCTCGATTCAATGCTTTGAGCACTCCAGGTCGTATTTCATCACAACCTGCATCATTCAGTGCTTCGATAGCTGGGAAGAATTCGGTCGAAGCGATGGTATTTTGCACCCCTGAACGAACCCCTGTGTGTCTGATGGTCTGAGAGTCACTGGACTCAAAAGATCTTTGAAATACTCTCTCCGTCTACCAAGGATTTACAATTGCAGAATAAGACAACATTTTTGTCTTTGATAGTAACCTCAAGGTTACTTTTTGGCCATTATTCGCCACACCGAGTCGTTTCTGTTCACAGACCCGAGTAGAACACGATGTTACAATTGCAACGTGCATAGCGGGAACATTCGAAACAAGGACGATACGCTGTCTACGAAGGTCTTTCTTACATTCTTATTCACCAGGCCCTATCACTTTGTTTAGTAGGACCTCCTAGTCCTGTACGTTCTTGTAGGTCCTGTTGTTTTTTCCAGGCAAAAGTTGCAGACCACCAGTTGGTGATCGGTGGACAGGTCTGCACCCCTTTTGACACGAATGTGTAACAGTGATCGGAAATGAATTTCGGTACATCCGTTTCGGAAAACAACCTTTTGCGCAGGCAAGACTAGTATCAGCTAACATTCGTTTTTTAGGTCAATTTTTTGACTCATAGGCTGTTGCGCAAAATGAAATCCAACTTCATATTGTATGTTTCGACACTTCATATTGTTCAAGATTAAAGAAGATGACACGTACCTTTACTGTGTCAACAGGGAGTTCCAGACTGAGTTGACTGGTTGGTGTCACGTGATCTCGGGCTCCCGCACGTGACATCGACGTACGCAGCAAGGACGTTAAAGTGGTGTCCACCATTTCTTCCCAGCCCTGGATAACGTCATGTTGTAGGTTAAGCTAACATGAACCTGGAGTAAAGTTTGAAGACACACGTTCATCACGAAACCTGCATTACCAGCAGCTGAATGAAAATCTTTCTGCGTGAATCACTGCTAAAAAATTTCAGGACGGCGGAACAACTTGGAATCCGTCAAATACTACGCGCTTACTAAACAGAGATGAGACAGACAGAAATGGCTGCGGTAAATGTTGAAGGTGGCAAGCTTGTGGCCGATAGAGACGAACAGCGCCTAGCCATTTATCGTTGCCGATTTTCAAATACAAGTCTGCATATAACGACTTTGCGGCGGAGAGCGTCTTCTGCAAGGCCGTGGCTACAACTTTGACCTTCATCAAAGTGAAATCACGTAGTCCGTTGCGCGTCAGCATGTTAACAGCTCAGTGTATTTATTGCCGCGGCTTCGCATCGCACGATTTTATGGAGAATAGCAGCCGCGTAAATGTCTCAGCGATGAACAAACGCATGAGTGCTGCACGACAACCCGGCCTTTGTCGCCTGGTCATTTCCATAGTTGTCATTGCTAAAACTATATCAATAAACTCATTGGTGGTGCTTTGGATCTTGGTGCTCCTGCCACAAATTGTGCAATAGCTTCTCAAATTTTTTTTTATAAGGATTTGAAATAGACGTTTTTTCCTGTTTACACAAATTATTGCTGACCATTTCCCAAGTAACTTCACTATTCAAATCGAAAGTTTGAAAACTGTTTACGCTGATGGTTAATGCCAGTCTTTTTGGCGTTGCAAGAAATGTTTATCTTGGCGTGTTTTTCATTTATATAATGCAGGGGTGGGGAACCTGCGGCCCGCGTGAACATCTGATATGGCCCGCATCGGAATTTTCTTTATCCAAGTCAGAGTACAACATCGCGTCAAAACGAAGCTCCATGACAAGCAAGTAGATAGTACGTTAAGAGTAGTCACTCTTCCTCGTAGAGTAGTCACTCTTCCTAGTAGTTTCCTAGTACTCGTAGAGTAGTCACTCTTCCTCTTCCTACGTTAAGAGTAGTCACTCTTCCTAGTAGTCACTCTTCCTCGATAGTACGTTAAGAGTAGCCACTCTTCCTCGTTCCTCGGCCCGCCAGTGATAATGCACAATTCATGCGGCCCATGATAGTAAAAAGGTTCCCCACCCTTGATATAATGCAACACTGGCCAGTTATTGCCACTACTCGTGTACAGCACCTGGTAACACGTGATCATCGTAATGTGACGCTCAAAACAACCGGCGTGGAAACGTGGAAGTTTGTCGAATACGTTCCTCTGCGATGGTGGCGAAAAGTGATTGAACTAAGAAGGGAAAAAAGATTTTCAACTTACCAGACCATTTTTGCAGAACGTTTGCTCCACGCAGAGCATCGAAGTCAGTGTCATTTCTTCACCATCGGGCAACCCTCTCCAAAGTTTGGTTAAAAGCACCAATAACCGACAAGCGCTACTTAAACTGCTGCTGCATTTCCTCAATAGTTCTTCGTTTTCCATCATGGCATCTGCCACAGCCAGCAACTAAGAAGACAATACATGAGTTGACACAATGAACCCGCGGGGTTGGCTCACTTCCACAAAATACGCACAGTTAGAATTTACCAAACCGAATTCATTAATAACGAAAATTTGCAGTTCGAGTATTTGTGATTAGTACCACGACAAAAAAATAATTGTAAAATGGAGGCAGGCTTGGAGATATGTTTGGCAATGAACCGCGTGCAACCATCGCGATGCGGTGAACAATCCCAATGCTATCATGAAAAGAACAGTTTATTGATAAGTCAAGCTTCAAACAAATATCAAAATAACTTGTAACATGAGCGGAACTCGCAATGGCAACCGCTCAAGAGATTGGATGTGAGGCAAGTCAGGCAAGATAAAGTCGCACTGAGATCTCTTGTTGAGTTGAGTAAGAGTTATTTCACACAGCACTAGTCATTATGAACCAATCACTTTCGTTTACAACCAAAGAAGTCAAAAGCATGCTTGAGCACTTAATGCTAGCGAAGAGCAACCTCCTACTTCAACTTTAGATTCGACGATTATCTCATCCGACCTACAGCGATGAAAGCGAAAATGAATAAAACAATTATCATTTCGCACATTTGCATACCAAGTATTGTGCCCAGACTAAACGCTCTGCAAGGGTTTACCTACCTGAGTGTGTGTTCCTTCCAAGAGGGTGTCCAGGCAATTCAGCGGTGCTGGAGTTTTGTCTTTGAAGCGGGCCAGCAGTCTGCGCTGTATCGCTCGGTACTGATGAGCTCGCTGTTCCAATAAACGTCGGATTTCTTCGCGTGCCACACGAAGCTGAAAAACAACGAACAGTGGCGTTAAAAACCGGACAGTAGGAACGAGCAAAACATCTTTCGAGCTTTCACTCCATCTCGTCAGAATCCAGCTTTAACACATGTAAAAAGAATCATTGCATTTTTACAATCAGTGACTAATCCGAACAAAGATGGGTATGTTACTCTAGTCTTGATATAGATTGTACTGTAAATATCCGATAGCCATATATCCTGCCTTTCCTGATGCCAAATAGATAACAAAGCAGCTTCCAATCCATGAGCTCACCTTCGGTATAGTACTTTAATGATTAAATCAGCTGCACCGTAACTGTGGTCCAAAGATCAAAGCGTCAGAAAAAAACAGTACTGTACTTGAAAGTGCTGATCAACAAGCAACGCCAGTTCACCCAAGCCGGGTTGGTCCTGAACGGTTAATCGCACGTCGGGCTGCATGGTGGTGACCCTGCGCACCAGCTCACTGGTGATCAGCCACAGACCTTCGTACGCGTCGCTCTGCACCCGGTAGCGATCTGTCGAAACATGATAAGCGATGTTGCTACGATCACTGAATAGAGAATAGAAACCATGCGACAACATTATTACAAGCGCTAGCTTTGCAGCAAGCCGTTTGAGGAATCTCCTGCCTGATGCTTACATCTTCTTGCGATGATTCAAGCTTGCACTTATCATTTCTAGCAATTATAGTCTTAAGTCACAGCAGTGACCCACACCAAGCCAATTAATTGTACAAATAGATTATATCTGAATAAGGACTGAAGATGTGAAACACACGAAACAAGTTTCCTTGTGCAAATAAAATGCGATTAATTGGCTTGGTCTGGGTCACTGCTGTGACTTTATTGCTAGAACCACGCGAATACGCTTGAGGTATGATAGAGTGGTCGTTTCACAAATCTCACCGATAATAACAGCAGATTATTTTGCAGAAGCATTACTCACAACCCCGGTCATATAATGGGGAACGCCTACTTGGCGAACTATAGCTCGAAACCACATCGATAGTGACCTTTGGCCGTCTGTTTGTAACTTAAGAATAAAAAGAAACACATAACAACTCACTTGATGACTTTGATGTAAGAATTGTCGTTACNATTCCATCAAAATACTCAAAAGCAATGCAGTTCGGGCCGCTGGTATCGCACACGAAATCTATAACAAGAAAACAGGATTTCGCACAAAGAGTTCAACAACACACCAGCATGAAAAGTGTGTAGCACCGAATGCGCGCATATGTTTGTAAATCATAACTGTGCTGCTGTCTCATAACACTTATACTACTATGCTATGGGAATGAATCTGGGGTTAGCAGAGTTTGTAAATAGCTGCGCTGCAAAACTTCACTTTTGCGCGGATATCAGTTAAATGTTATTCTCAAAAATTTTTTTCCAGTCGTTTGCTGGAGATTGTTGTAACAGAAATGAGCTACAACATGCTGCGATTATGGCAGGGACAAGATCGTTTTAAGGTAAGTTTTATTATAAAACCCTTTTGCAGGTGTAGCCAGTCTTGGAGTGCTGCAGTGTCATCAACACCAAACATATTTAAACCACATTAAGGTGAACTTGTTTCAATCTGCATTAATACTTGCGTTGCAATGTGGCAGTGGCAGAATCTCTACGAGATGATGATTTATTTGAGAAATTTTCCAAAGCGACCCTGGGGAAGAGTTAGAATCACCGATTTGTCTGGTCACCAGCAGACCACACTTCGCATCCCCTAGATCAGGGGTCGACCTCCCCATGGAGTGCATGCTCTGACGGTTCTGGATGATGAGACGATTAAATTGCTGTCTAACACCTGCTCCGAGATCTTGTGCGGCCAAGCAGTGGATATAAAGAACTGACTCCAACGATGCAGAAGGGGTGGATAGCCTAATTACTATCAAGGGTCATATATGTTGTGGAATATCAGGGGCTAGCTAACCACTGAAAATTCAGATCTTATCGTTTGATGAAAAATACAACCAGGAACAAATGTTTTTTTATTACGCCGCAAATCCAGCACGTTTTTTTTTTATTTAATACGCAAATCCAGCAAAATTTGGCAACGAAAATTCTGACGCGCAAGCCACATTAAATGGTAACGCGAGCCGCGTGCGGCCTGCTGGACGCAGGCTCCCAACCCCTGCTCTAGATTGTCCAAAGAAATCCGTGGCCAGTATGATGAGGCTAGGTTCAGTTTCAGGGACAGCCGGAGTGGAACCTGGCTATCGGACCCTCATACTTTCCTTGCATGGTTGAAGAGCTCAGATCACCCTCAGAAGACGATTTGATCCGCAGCTGAAGCCCTGCCAGGCGTCACTGCTTGGGCCAGAGTGGACCTGGGTTTGATGATGGCTAAAGTTATTCCTGTTTCCCCCCAAACTGTAGTCCTATCCTGTTGCATGCAGGCGTCACGGAGCAGTGTGCCCAACTTTGGGGACAAATACAGTTGTGGCCACGGCGTTACCTGAAGCTGTCCCGTTTACGCTCCGTGTTTTCTTTACGTCAAAATTAATTCGGCTTCAAATTTTTAACACACAGCTGGATGTTTGGGTATCGAGTGCGTCACAATTCTTATGAAATCATTAGAGCGTAAGGAATTCCTTCGTCTGTTGATTTTCTTATGACCCAGTTCACTGAACTTCCAGCATTAAAAAGGACATGCACTTCACCCTCGCTATAACTAATACGTCATTTTCATTTGCTACAAACGATATACGACGCAGCGGCATGACGGCATAGCTGTATGTGAACGCAAAATGCCGAAAGCCGTTAAGTCTGGTAGATAAGCTCAAGAAAATCACTGTAAATAACGATTGAAAAATCACCATTTTATATCTTTATTTCGTGCAAAAACGTTCTATTTTTTTGATGACATGTTCGAGAATGTACAGTATATATCCTTAGTTTCATTGCACAGTATCAAAAAGCATTAAATAAATCGCTCATATCCCCCTAATTTGTAGGTTTCATTGTTAATAGTCATTTGTCAGGGGCTGATGAGAGCAGCTGCAGGATGCGAATAGGCTTCGGATATCATACCTGCAAGTAGAGAAACCGTAGTACCATAGTATCAGCCATCTAACTTAGCATTTCACGCCAATCTTATTAAAGCAAAGCAGGTTCAACTGATCGAAAAAAGATCGCGCCTGGTCGCTCGCTGCTCCACATGCAAGCCGTATATTCCACAGGTCAAAATCTGACGAATGGTTCATAAACGAAGCCTCAGTGCAGGTCTTCTAACAAGACAGACGTCACGCATTTCTGCGTTGGGACAAGACAGTCAAGACTCCTAACAAGGTTCGATGTTTCTTGGACTATTACAGTCGCTGACTAACACAGACCAATGCGGGCATGAGGGATGAAACAGACAGAGACCTTCACGAACTCGACTTTTGATTCTAATTAGGACACAAAACGTTATTACGTTTCATGAAA
>JGI24158J21664_10012569_pt1 | contig 11221 bp, 8 predicted proteins | sample Ectturendosymbi3_FD_21664 | JGI IMG/M metagenome (IMG submission 21664)
AGTTTTCATTGAAAACTAGGCTCGAGTCCGAGTCTTTTCAGCCTTTGATCAACTTTCTAGTGTTTCTGGTGCTAAAGTTATGATCTAAACTAAACAAATAAAATAATTTTCTAATTAGTCAAATATTTTTATCACTTTAGATCATAACTTTTGAACCCGAAACCTCAGCAAATCATCCAAAGTATCAAAAGACTTGGATTGTAGCCTAGTTTCCAATAAAAACTTCAGTGAAATACTACTATCTAACGGTTGGTGCCCAGGGCCAGGTGAAGTGGCCTAAAAGCCCTCGACTTATGACGTCACTCACAAAAAATCCGCTTTCTCCAACCAAACATTTTTTTTCGAGTGCAGACTAGAAGACTTACCGTGTCGTTTGAGACTTTGACCAGGTCTATAGCGCTTGCCGGACCGGAGAAATTCTCGCACAAAACCACATGCATTTTGGTTTTTTTTTCGGAAATCCCCAAAGTAGCCAGGTGTGAAAGTGTTAAAGAAGTTTAATTTGTCAAAGATTTTGAGATGCAAGAGTAGTTCTTGACAAAATAAAATTGGTTTTTCCCCAATTTAAAAATTATACATTATTTTTCCACCCATTAACGATAACGCTAAGCACAATCTGGAAAATCCCTATGCTTTTTAGATCTCTTAGTATGATCTGGCTGGTACGGAAACCGAGCCTACCAGCTGTTGCAACTTCTCCATTGGCGTTGCATTGAGTGTGTTATTCACCAGGAATGGGATGTGCACGAAGAATAACACCCATATATATATGTGGTGCGAACAAGCAATAATAGAGTGACCTCATCGGGTGATCCTATTGTTGCTTGCTGCCACAGTGCGAAGCTTTGCGCACATGCCACTTGGGCTTCCTGATTGCAACGCAGGTATAGTGATAAATGCTCAAACCCACTTTTTTACGCAGCCAGTTTTTGTAATATAATTTTTAAGAACCAAGATTTGATTAAAAATAATTAAAAGCTCCAAGTTTGCTGAAAGCTTTTGGGGCATCACCTAACTGGGCTCTGCTTGCTTTTTCAAAATGACTCCAACTTGCATATAGCTCTTTTCAAGTAACTGCTGTAGTTTCCACAAATGTGACAAAAACAAACCAATCAAACAAAATTTTTAATTACAGGATGATTATTTCTTCTTCGTTAGTTCTAAAATCTTAATCACATAGAAATGAAAAATAGACTGCAATTAAAGATAAAACATAATGCAATTAAAATAATGGATTTTGCTGAAAGCATAATCAGTCACATATTTCTGCAGATTTTAATTTTTAATTCAAACTTATTTCATTTGACTGTTTGAATATAAGATAAATGATCATGTTTTTAGCAATATTAAATGTACTTATGATTGAAGTACACACTTACATACTGTTTTGATAACTTTGCAATTTTTATGTGTCAAGATGGTTGATCCTCAATCTAACTGTCATTAGATCTTTGAAAAGAAAAACTATTCATTATGAAGCGAGGTTTGAGTTCCTTTGCTTTGGAGACAAACAAAAAGTTGTCTCAAGGTATTGATGAAAAAATCATAAAACTTGGAAACAGCAATGTTATTAAAACTGAGATGAAAATCAGACGCGATCCTGATAATATCTACATATTTGAAGATTACCCCCAATTTCAGCCAAACCTTTCTCCAAAAGAAATTCTGCAAGCTGGAAGTTTTGGAGGAACTTACTTTCGGCCAATTTATTCCAGTATTACAAATAAAAGTTATGGAGCAGAAGTCTGGGAAGAGCTTCCCTCAGACTGGCTTCAAGGCTTGGACATAAACACTTTAGTAGCTTCCTCAGTGTATAACAAAAAAGTTAATAAATACAAAGTGAAATGTGGCAGTTCATTAGAAGATTGGGAAAAGTCAGGTTGGATGAATGCTCAAGATCCTTATGGATGGTTTCAGTGGTACTGTCGTTTCTTTCAAGGCAGACGCTCAGAAGATGATGAAAGGCAAATAGGGCGATGGGTGAAGTGTGCGGGGTTTAATGGACGCTGGAGAAACTACTTAATTGGAAAAGTTTACAAGTCAGGTGCCAAGTATGATGATGTGCACATATCACCTGTAGTGAGGCAAGTTTTGCTGCACTGGGCTTATGCTCTCACTGAAAAAGATTATGTGAAAAGTGCCCCAAGATTGGTGAAAAAAAATTAAACTAAGACTTGCATGTTCTCTTTGCACCTTCTTTGTTGAAATCTTGTTTTTCCTATTGTTACAATGACATAGTGGAAGTGCATAGAATGGTAGTTGGATATAAGCATTCAAACCTTGTGATTGGTTGTTAATGGAAAACTTCATCATGTTATATTTTTGCATTGCTGCAGCAGTGTCACATTATAAGCTGTGATTTTCTTTTGTTCAATGTAGGCTTGTTAATAGAAAATGGCTGGACATATAAAAAAGACCACTTTAAAGCATAAACATGAAAGTACTATAAAAGAAAAAAATGTGGCAAAGCGGAAATGTTCAAGAAGTAAAGATGAGAGCACACCATGCTCTGTTAACTCTTCCATGAAAAGATCAGTAAAGCGGAAAGACAATGGTGTGTTTGCATTCAATGATCATCCCAAGTTTCAGCCAAACCTTTCGCCTAAAGAAGTGTTACAATCTGGAAGTTTTGGTGGAACATACTTTAGACCAATTAAGTCAGGAGTTACAAAAATGTCCTACGGATCTGAGGTGTGGAAAGAGTTGCCTGAAGATTGGCTCAAAGGTCTTGACATTACAAAACAAGTTGCGTCCCCAAATTATGACATGAATGTTAACAAGTACAAGGTGAAGTGTGGTGGTTCATTACAGATGTGGGAAGATTCAAATTGGATACGAGCGCAAGATCCGTATGGTTGGTTTCAGTGGTATTGCAGGTTTTTTCAGGGGCGTCGATCAGAGGATGATGGCCGCCAGATCAGTCGCTGGCTTAACTGTGCTGGTGTTAATGGGCGATGGAGGAATAACCTGATTGGTAAAATTTACAGAGCAAGAGCCAATTACAATGACATTCAAGTGTCGCCTGTTGTACGCCAGGTCTTGCTTCATTGGGGATACGTTTTAACTGAAGAGGACTTCAAGGCAAGAGTCGATAAATTGAAAATTCAGGGAAAGAAGTGATTAATATTTATGCTTCTCCAGTTGCTAACTTTAGCATTGTACAAAATCATGACCGTCATCATGTAGAATTGGCTTAAACTCTTCATTTTGAAACTGTTGCACTATGCTTTGCAAACTGTACATTGAAGGAATTTACTAAGAATGACTGATTGAAAAACAAGATGAACAAGAAGTACTGATCTTCACAATTTAATAGTTCAAGTTAATACTATTGTTTCAACCTGTTACGTTTGAATTCTAGGTGGAAAGCCATTCCCCCTCAAACTTATGCTTTTTTGGTGAATAGGATATCGGTTGGTGGTCACGGTTGCATTTTTCTGTAGTTGTTTGTTTTTGCATGGCCCAGCAATGCACCGAACCACCCGTAACGACCAGGCAAAAATCTTGTTTTGCGGAATGTAACTTGCTGTTCCATTTTTTGGGTATTCAGTTCTCATTAAATTTTAACACTTTGTCGTCCGGTTGTTTTCGGGGGGTTTCACGCTAAAATGACAGGATCGCAAGTGGCTTTGCGCATGTGTAACTTGGGCGCCGAAAGTGGTAGACAGCTGTTCAACGGCTCAAAAGACATGGTAAGTCTTCTAGTCTGCACTTGAAAAAAATTTTTGGTTGGGAGGTGCAGATTTTTTATGAGTGACGTCATAAGTCGAGGACTTTATGTCGAGGACAGGCTCAAACCATTAAATGGTAGTTTTTCATTAAAGTTTTAATTGGAAACTAGGCTACAATCCAAGTCTTTTGATACTTTAGATGACCTGCTGGGCTTTCGGTTTCAAAAGTTATGATCTAAAGTTATAAAAATATTTGACAAATTAGAAAATTATTTTATTTGTTTATCTTAGATCATAACTTTTGATCCAGAAACGTTAGAAAGTCGATCAGAGACTCAAAAGACTTGGGACTTGAGCCTAGTTTCCAATGAAAACTTCAGCGAAATACTTTGGCCTAGCGGTAGGGCCCTAGGCCAGGCAACATGAGCCAAAATTACCCCAAAACTATTTCACTTCTGATGTTACTCACAAAAAATCCGCAACCCCCAATCAAAAAAAATTTTTTCGAGCGTAGACTAGAAGACTGGTCGATCCATTTAAGCCCTTGAACAGCTCTCTAGCGCAATCAGCAGAGGAGCTATAGCGTTGGTAAGGCAATCAAAAACTGCTGGTTATAGGCCGAAATCTAGGTACAGATATGTCATACGCCGGCTCTCAAATGTTAAGACCCGCATGAACCACTTAAATGTCACTTTACAACATCACAACTCGCCTGCCAATTGCGTAAGAAAGCTGTTCAAATACTCAAAAGATGCAGCAAGTCCTCTAGATTGCATTTTTTATTGGAAAGTTTTTGATTTCAGTTTTTTTGTGAGTGATGCAACAAGTGGGATAAGTTTTAGGCCATTTTGGCTCAAGGTACCTGGCCCTGGGCCCCAACTGCTAGATATAATTTTTTACTAGTTTTTGTTGGAATCTAGGCTATAATCCGAGGCTTTAGAGCCTTGATGGGCTTAGATTCTGATTCAAAAGTTAAAAATACAAAAAATTGATAACTAATTAATTAGGATAATAATAAATTATCTTGTTTGGCCCAGGGTAAGGCAACCTGACCAAAAATGGCCTGCAGTCCGCCCCACTTAATACATCACCTACAAAAAACTTATGTCAGTATGTTAACTGTGATTGGTGCCATGTTTCATTAATTTGAACAATTATATCCTTCCCCAAAACTCACAAGCTCACACATTTACTTATTTCACTTTGTAGGAATGTAAAAATCTACTTGAACACAGGACAGAAATGTATGCCTGTGTTTTTTGTGTGTAAAGATGGTAGAGGTATTATTAGAGAATTTTTCTCAGATGTTTTAAAGGTAAGTGTGTTGCTGTTTAGGTATAGTTGCTATCACAAGTTGCACATGCAGGTCCCTGTGAAATATCAACAGCAACTGCTTTATTGTGTTAGTTGTGAAACAGGATGCACTTGTCATTGGCTTTCCACATAGTCGTACAACACAACAGGTGCTTTTCTGGAATCAGGCTGCAATGAAAAGCTTGTCAAATTATGAGATGAAGCAGTTCTGTTAATTCAGTTGCAGTTTAACCAAGTTTAGTCCCTCCTTTAGAGACATGTATGATATTTAATGCTTATTTTACTCGGTGCTGAGTACCAGCTGATCTTTGAGAGAACCACAATACATTGTAATAAGTATTAACCTGTGATGATATTGTGTTTTACTTGTTCCTACATGTTTTTTTCAATGTTCTTTTCATGCATTTGCTTGTACATATAGTGTATTTCAGAAAGTTGTATCTTTATGTGATAATGTCTAAGTTGAAGAAAATTGTTGATGAGTCTCGCGAAAACAAAACACCAAGAATCGATCTAAGTGATAGAGGGATTCAGAACATCAATGAAGTTCCAGGATTAAGTTCGCTTGCTTGTTTTTTGTGTTGACTGTGTGCTTAAAAATCAGTTGTAACTGTAACATTTGTCTGTACAGTATTCATTTTTACTTTTTACTGTAAACATAACTTTATTGATAGTTTTTTTGCAAAAGGTGCCCTGGTAAACACAATTAGCACCTTTTGAAAAAGAGTTACCTGCAAAATGAAAATGTTCGAGAAGGCATCCAAGATTAATTTGCACGGGTTGATAAAGTGATAAACATAACTTAGTGGAATTGAACACAGCAGAATTTATAAACAACTTAAGTGGTAGTTTTTTTTGCAACTTTAATGGTTGCCCTGGCAAGCACAAGTAGCACCACTTGAAAAACAGTTATGTGCAAAATGAATGTTAAATTATGTGGGAAGACATGTTGCCATTGTGCAACATATGTGTGCTAGTTCTACACAATGTGTTTTGTGTGAATGTTTTCATAATACACCTTTTTTCTGGTCTTTTCTACTTCTGGTAATTCACTTCAGCAAAATACATGCCAATAATTGCAGTGATGTTGGAACACCTTACTCACCTCACCATGAGCCACAACAAATTGGCTGCTGTTCCACCAAGTATTGGTGAGCTTGTCAATCTGCAGCTGCTCAACCTGTTTAATAATATAATTGAAGAACTTCCGACTTCACTGAGTGGATTGCAAAAGCTGAAAATTCTGAATTTAGGGTAAGAGATCATTTGCATTAATTTTTGTCTCTAGATTCTTTCATAAGTCTTTACAGGTAACAGTGTTGTTCCACAGTGCAAACAGAGCGTTTCAGTGCTTAATACAATAAAAGTGCTGGTTAGTTGTAATAGAAAGCTTTTGCATTGCGAGAGAAAGTTTTAACATAAATCCTCTGTTTAAGAAAAGCATGCTGCTGGTTTAAGTCTTATTGTGTAACTGTTTTCAGTGACTGAATGTGGCCTGGAACAGAAAAGCATCACTTTTTAGAAAGTACAAACTTGGCCAAACAACAGATTTTCTGCTTCAGCAATGGTGCGATGAAATAAATTCTGATTGAATAAGTGTCAAATATTAGCTCTTCACTGTTGTATCTGCTTTGTCAACTCGTTTTGTTCCCTCATTGTTTTTATTTTTCAGTAAAACGTTTTTTTTGTGTTGATTTATTGATTCAAGTAAAAATATTTTGTGCATTATTCACAGAATGAACCGACTGACTAATCTTCCTCGTGGTTTTGGTTCTTTCCCATCTCTTCAAATGCTTGACTTGTCCTACAACAACTTGAGTGAGCAGTCACTGCCCTCAAACTTTTTTTTTGTCAGTAAGTTCGCAACTGTTAGTCTAAATGATTGCCATGCCAACTCTACTAACGAGCGTTAACTTCATATCAGTAGGTTGACTTCACTGGTGAAGTCTACTTTAACAAGATGCTTTTAAGTGAGTGATGATTGCTTGTTATCAGTCATGGTACTAGATATGGTTACCTTATCTCTGTTAAGTTCTTATAGCTTAAGAAATGTCGTTAGTGATGATGGCTAAATTAGCTTGTTTTTAAGTATGTATTTTAAAGATTTTCTTTCTACAAACGATGTTGTACAACTGAAGCCAAGTTTCTCTTCTAAGATGACCTTTCAAAAAAGTGTGAAGCATTGAAAATAATAACGAGATCGCTGCATCAAATAAGTTTTTTTTTTAATGTGAACTCCTGTTTTGAAGTGATTGGAACTAGCATTGGAAAGAAACAACACCGATTACTGACGAGTTGAAAGTGACATTTACCCGATGCATTCACACCAAGGAGGCTAGATCGGCAATCAACACGCAGATGAATAGGCTGTCCTGCATGCGATAAAGCTTAGGAATACCTTAGTGAATTTCTTGTGTTACCAAGGTTTACGGTAGTTAGGAAGTTTTTTGTATGTACGAGGTATATACCTAATCATTTGCGATCGAGGAATAGCTGATCACGCTTATCAAAAATGCGACAAAGATTCAAAGAAGCTACAAATGCAACAATCATTAGTTCTTACGCAATTCCGAACTGCGCACCGTATTAATCGGAAATTAAACGACAGCTTTCTACCCTAAGCATACAATACGATTGAGACAGATGTTGACCCGCGTTACGCATTTCTTCAGCCAAACCGGTTCGAAGGTGATTGGTTGCCGGTAAACGAGTCGTTGGGTTTTAAACCTAAATCAGAAACGCAACAGTAATCGCTTCGCTACGGAAAAATCCCACCGTGGCCGATTTTTTGCGACCGGTTCGACACTCACTGCTTTGATGTCCTTTTGTGGAAATAAGTGACAGACTCACAAAACCTTTTGGGCGCTTGCCAGTGTAACTGACGTCATACGAGATGGTATCAACTGCGACGCGCAAAGACCTTCTGTCCGATGAGTTGCGAAAATACCCGAATACTGCCGATGTTTGCTCTCTCCTGCTGTTTGTGTACTGTTCTTTTGGAGCAGTGCTTCCAATCTTTTTTTTTGGAACCGCCGGACAGTCAACACTTGACGATTTTACTGCGTCCCGGTAGTGCTCGCGCAACAGTGCTTCCATGGGAATAATCGACCAATCACATGCCCAGAAAGTGAGTGGTATCACCTCACCACCAGTATACACAGCTATAAACTCTAGCTTTTTTGTAAGCTTTCGAGGAATCAGCCGAGTGTGCTTTGCTTTCATCTTTTTGCAATAATTCAAACTTGCATATAATTATATTCAAGTAAAGGGTGTTGGGTCCACTGTTTTAGAGAACTTAATCAAAAACCTTCAAAACATCCAAGATATCAATCGCTCAAGGGCCACTTTTATCGGGCCTGCTATGTATGCAGTACTTGGTATTACAGGTTTGTCATAAAATGCATTTGACGCAATCGGGAGGTGTTGATGTATTAAACCATAAACTTCCATAAAAGAACCAAATATTTTTAGGGACGCTTGGCATGCATGACGTCCTCGTGCTTTTCCGACTTCACGGTGCTTGGAGGATACTTTCATAGTTCCGCATCAAGTTTCTTTTTGTGCCTATGGGCTCCACCCCAGTAAGCAATGTCACTTCACGTTTTTCTTGTGAAAAAAATGGGAAACACAAAACTAAATGAAACAGAGAAGCTACATTGGTGCCTGACCGGTGTAATAAAGTCTACGAGTTTGTATACAGCCTGAACGCTTTTGGTTGATATTGTGCACACAATATGCGAAAGCTGAAACACTTGAAAGAGTTTGTTTGATAGAAGTACGCGAATAGTAGTTGGTTTCAAGTTTTCATTATTCGTGCTCTTTCGCGGACGAAAATAAATTATTTGGACAACAGCAACAGGTACAATGAAAGTTGCTGCCTAAGACCACAAGGGCTTGACGTGGCGAAATCACAGCTGTCTTGAAAACTGCTGCTGTGTTCTGCGAAGTCCGCCGCCCGCGTGAATACAGTAATAACGTCCGTGTGCCACTGTACGTAAAACACATTACCATTGCATGCATACATAGCTTGGCTTATTTTTCAGTGACGGACAATGACTGGTGAACAATTTTTTTAAGCCGACTGTAGGTCAGCTCATCCTGAATGGTTTACGTCCTTCAAAAAAAAAGAAAAGGGCTGAATTTCGAATGAGGTAGAAGCACGTCACGCGCCTAATAGTTCGTTCACGAAAACATCAAACACTTTGATGCACGCAAGCTTTTTATCTGACTTTGATGGACATTCATTCGCCAAGTTGCCAAAAGAAAAGCTAAAAGGGTTTGCTTACGAAACGGGTGGACAGGATCCTAGTGCGCTGGTGTCGGAAGCTGTGATCGCGTTTTTACCAAGAATCTTCGTGGGAAAATTGCACTGCGCTTTCTTTTGTGAGCCATGATCACGTTGTGCAACCCAAGTGTGCATCAGTACAGTTTTACGCAAACAAAGATTAAAACAGTGCTCATTCCAAAACACTTCCCCCCACTCTTGACTTCCTTTAAGCTGCTGACGAGCAGCACCTTTACGGAAGTTGTCATTATGTTTCTCGTAACCCTATTGGCGAGCGTCAAACTTCATTCTTTGGACGGCCGCTAGCTGCTTTTAGGTATCAATTATCAACTAGAAACACTGTTTTTATGTTACTTCTTAGACATTCTGGGATAATGTGACGCTTTGCTGCTGTGTTGATATTAGACGTGGACGGATCTAAACCAGGGTTGCGGAGTCGGAGGTGAGATGTCCGCAACCCTATTCTGAACGGCACATCCTCGGCTCAAAAGCGGAAGGCGAAAAATGTTTAAACTGGTGACAATCGTGTTGAGAAGTTTCACTGCGCTTTTTATTTTAGACACCATCCGCACTCTGTACTTGTCGGACAACGATTTCGAGACATTTCCAGCGGATATTGCGAAGCTGAAGGAATTGCAAGTGGTCAGTGCACTTTCAACAGTTACCTTTCAAAAGCCGCTGTCATTTTCTTCCGCTTGGTTAATGCTTGTCTGCGTCGAATTGGCAGATATCGTTTCGTGACAACGATCTGATCTCATTGCCGAAGGAAGTCGGCGAATTGAAGAAACTAAAGGAACTTCACATACAGGGAAACCGTTTGACAGTTCTACCACCTGAACTAGGTTAGTACAACACCGAACAACTTCCAAAAGAGTTTGTAAAAGAGATTAACGCCTAATGTAGGGGCGCACAACCTGCGGCCTTCGATAAAAATTTGTGCGACCGTGGACATGTAATTTAAAAGATAAGGTATGTCGTTCTTGCGTTAATAAAAGTGCTTTGTCTGCGGTACGAAGATACTTTGTGGAAAGTCGGCCAAACAGACGTGTGGAAGCAGGCTAGGCTCAGTGTGTAGAAGCAGAACAAAAGCATTAAAAAAAATGAAAATGAGCTCACTGGCGGCCGTAATTCATCAATGTAAACGTGACGCGGCCGGCAATAGCGCAAAGGCTGTGCACACATGGTCTATATGGGGTCGAAATTATCCANTGNCTGTATTTCGAAGTGATAACAGATTTGCAAGCGACAGCAGTACGTTTAAATATACTGCGAAGGCGAACTCATCGTACGTTGTCAATAGCAATGTTCACTGTGCTGCTCTACAGAGTGCACACAAGCATTTCGGTGTTCGCAGTAGGAACAGGAAACCGAAACGCAAGTTTCCTGTCTATTCATCGTCCGTGTGCTTGATTGGGTAAACCGCATAATGCATTGCTCTTGCTTGAACAGCGACTTTTCCTGGCTTTGATTTCTCATTTATCTCCAACAACTATTCGGAAGCCTTGTTCTACCCTCTAGTCTTCATTGAGCAACGAAGGGTGGCATAATTTCGGCGTTGCTTGTCCACGTTGCACACAGTGTCATGTCTGAGCTTAACTTTGGCTCAGATTCATTTGCGCCGACGTCGCTATTGACCTTTGACCTGTGCGTGTCACTTCGTTCTAGTATTTTTTCTTCGAAGCATTTCGGTCATTTGACCCATGGAAGTATTAAAACTCGCCGCAACAGTATTCACTAGTCTGTATTTTTGGACATTATGGCCAAATGGACATGTAATTTTTTCGGCTATTTCAAGAAACCTAGGCTTCGTTGACAGCAGAAGTTTTCTTGGCGCAGGCAACTTGGACCTCACCGGTGCGAAAAACGTGTTCAAGGCGGACCGCAACCCCTGGGTGCACCCCATACAAGAGCAATTCCTGCTCGGAATAACCCATGTGTTCGATTACATCAG
>JGI24158J21664_10012570_pt1 | contig 11220 bp, 9 predicted proteins | sample Ectturendosymbi3_FD_21664 | JGI IMG/M metagenome (IMG submission 21664)
TTCAGCGAAATACTACCACCTAACGGTTGGCGCCCAGGGCCAGGCAAAGTGGGCCAAGGTGGCCTAAAAGTCTTCCAATTATGACGTCACTCACAAAAAAAACGCACCCCCCAAACAAAAATTTTTTTTCGAGTGCAATCTACTAGACTGGCCGATCCGTTTGAGCTGCTGAACAGCTCTCTAGTGCAATGGGCGGAGGAGCTAGGGCGTTGGTAAGGCAACCAAAAACTGCTGTTTTTTTTGCGAAAATCGCCAAAACCAGGCGTCTCTAAAAGTGTTAATCATTATTTAAAGCGTTTAGTGCAGTAGAGTAACTGATGGGAGGAAAGAGGGGCGATTTGACTCCCCTTGCCAGCTAAATATAAACACCAGGCCCCCACTTACCATATTTTTTGGTTTTAATATCCTTTTAACACCTTGGCTGCTGGCGTACGATATATCAGTACTTTGAAATGGGCGTAAAACAAGCAGTTTTCGGTTGCCTTACCAACTGCTCCGCCGACTGGGCTAAAGAGCTGTTCAAACCCTTAAAAGATTCGACACATCTTCTAGTTTGCAATGAAAAAAAATTTTTTTGGTTTTGGGTTTTGTGTTTTTTGTGAGTGATGTCATAAGTTAGGCCATTTTGGTTCATGTTACCTGGCCCTTGGCCTGGGGCCCAACCGCTAAATGGAAGTATTTCACAGGAGTTTTCATTGGAAACTAGGCGAGAATCCAAGTCTTTTCAGCCTGTGAGCAATTTTCTAGCATTTCTGGTTCGAAAGTTATGATTTAAAATAAACATCAACTATCTAATTACGTGATTAATCAATTATTTTGTTTATTTTAGATGATAACTTTTGAACCCAAAACCCCAGCAAGTCATCCAAAGTGTCAAAAGACTCGGATTTTAACCTAGTTTCCAATAAATACTTGAGCGAAATGCTACCATCTAGCGATTTGGGTCCAGGTACATATGAAGTGGGCCAATGAGGCTTAAAAGTCCTCCACTTTCGTCACTCACAAAAATCTGAAACCCCAAACCAAAAAAATTGTCTTTCATTAGAAACTACAAGACTTGTTAAGTCTTTTGAGGGTGTGAACAGCTCTCTAGCTCTTTCGGCGCCAGAGTTATGCCTATGCAAAGCCACGGACGAACAGCCTGTTTTCAGGCAAAGCACTTGAATTAACCAGCTGTGCAGGTGTTAATTGGTTTTTGGTACACTGTCTATGAAAAGAAATCCTTTCTCAGCACAGAATCAGACACAAAGATCTTATAGAGTATAAATTTCGCCTACGAAGTACACATCATCAGCTCTTATTCAATAGAATCGTTTTGGTGTGTTGTCTTTTTGCATTTTTCAGAGTATTTTCTGTTGATTTGGGTTTTAGTATAGTCATTCACCCCCGCATTCACCATAATTTCTCAAAGTTTTTTTTTTCTGAGAGGCCAGTGGGCTTCTTTCAGCAAAGTTTCCCCTCTAGCTCAAACTTCTAGTTGCACCACTGGTTTGTTGACTGCATGAAGATCTCAGTAAACAATCAATGTGTTTCTTTTTTCTTGTGCTTGATCCTTACAGATTAGTAATTTCATTTATTGCATTGATTCATATCATATGTTGTCTGAAAATATGCTTATGTCAAACCATGCAAATGGGTTTTGTTTTTGTTCTGAAGATGTTTCAAGACAAATGTAATTGTGATTACTTTCAATGTAATCGACTACATTATTATTTTCTTTATTCGTAATCATGATCAAGCAGGTGGCAAGTAATCGATTACATCTGTGATGCAATCGCCCCATGTCTGCTTACGACATCAATCACAAAAAAATAAAACCAAAACTTGAAATTTTTTCATTGCGAACTAGAAGACTCGTAAACTGAGTCTTTTGAGGGTTTAAACAGCTCTCCAGCACATTCAAATAGTGAGATATGGAGTTGCAAAGTGGCATGAAAATTTGGGATTTGCAGGTAAATCCACCCGGTAGCGAAGGTGTGAGCTAATGTAAAACCATAGCAAAAAAATCATACGTTATAAACCTACACAGAAACTTGCGATTTACCACTTAAAAGACCAATGTTGAGGAATGCATCATTTCAAAGATTTGCAGGTTTTGGAACATGCTTTTTCAAGCACCAGCAGCACAGTATACTTGTTATTTTTTTCCATCAGTCAAAGGCTTTGATGAAATCTTTCTCCCTTTTTATTGCCTACATAATTTTCTAGTTGTGTTGGCTGTACGAATGAGATTGTAGAAGCAGCTTGATATCACCAAAACTTTACTCACTGAACATTTGACAACAACAGAAGCAATCTTGTTGCCATTACTCACTAAAAAGCCTTGAAACTTTTCACAGGTGAGGCCAAAACTAATTTCCATTTTGCTGATCTGTTGACTGTGCCTAAAGCTGATACTAATCCTGCAAGATCTTAACAGTAGTATATAAAATAATGTTTGCCATACGTAAAATATTTCCTGTTCAAGTTTTAATCTCCAGAAATAAGTGATGTCTGGTGAAATAAGTTGTTCTCATGAAGAGTTGACTCTTGAACTTGAGCAGATTCTTTGCATAGGATTACATCATATGCTATATTATTAACACCTTGGCTTCCGATAGGCTAAGGCTAAAATCCAGCAGTTTGCAGATTTTTTTGCTCGGGAATATCTCTGCCGACCATTGCACTAGAGAGCTGTTCAAACCCTGAAAAGATTCAGCAAGTCTTCGCGTTAGCAATAAAAAAAATTCTTGATTTTAGGTTTCGTTTTTTTGTGAGTGACATCATAATTGGAGTTGTTTTAGGCCCACTTCATCTGGCCCTAGGCCCAAACTGCTAGATGGTAGTATTTTGCTCAAGTTTTTATTGAAAACTAGGCTAAAATACAAGTCTTTTGATACTTTGACGACTTGCTGGGGTTTCTGGTTCAAAATTATGACCTAAAAACAACCAAATTAGTAATTAATCCCGTAATTAGATAATTATTTTGTTTATTTCAGGTTAGGCCATAACTTTTGAACCAGAAATGCTAGAAAGTCAATCAAGGATTCAAAAGACCCGGATTCTAGCCTAGTTTCCATTGAAAACTTGAGCGAAATAGTTCCGTCTAGCACAGGGGTGACGAACATGCGGGCCGCATGCGACCCACAAAAGAATTTCATGCGGTTCTGTAACCATTCAGGCAAGACCAGCAGTTATTACTTTCGTTTGTTGTTTGTTTCTGTTGATGAACAATTTTTTTTTGTTTTTAACAGGTTTCATATTATGACCAAAAAGTTGTGCAGCCCGCTTATTCANCGGTAACTGACGAAGTGGCCCNCAATAGCACATAGGTTCCTCACCCCTGGTTTAGCACATACGTTCTCAAAGCAGGGTCCACAGACCCCCAGGGGTGAAAAACTTGGTGTCTGGGGTCCCTCAAGTGACAAAAAATTCAAGAAATTAAGAGTGATTAACGGTTCGAAAATATGTCCGCAGTAAAGCAATAATACTTAACCTCTCCTTTGGCTATTTGCTGTTTTGTATTCCTGAGTACGTAGTCCAACTAATTTGGACGGTTTGAGCATAAACATCACGGTACTACGAAAGGTCATTGTTACGTAACTGAAGTTGGTTGTCAATTGTCATTGCTACTTCACGACTACAAAAGTCAACAGAACAATAGAAAGACAAGTTAGCCATCTCTTAGTATAAGCACATGTTAGCTATAACCAGGGCTACCATACCGTACTTATTTGTAAGATTTGTACTTAGTATGAAGGGGATTGTCTTAGAAAACTTCGTTGTACTTACTTCTAAGAAATATACTTATTTTGGACTTGCATCCTTATTTTATCTTATTTTCAGCAATAATGTCAGAAAGCAGCTTGAAGCAACAACTGATTTGGAAATTTATTTCTACTTTCCTGGCCAAAAGTTTAGGACCACAATGTAAAAAGCAAAATTTTACGTTGACAGGTTGTATGAGGCTGTTGTATTAATCTGTTAGCCTGTTAAAATCACTTATAATTGCTCATGAAAGGCATGAATACAATCTCATACATGACTTTTACGCTTATGGTGATGTTTGAATAAAAAAATATGCCAATAATTGTGGTTTTATTCTGGTTGCCCTTATTTTTGAGTCCAAATCGATGGAACCTCTGGCTATAACCTTAAGCAAGAAAAGGTAGTTAGTGAAAGCAAAGACAGCTGGATGGATGAGAGATCCATTTTTAACTGACCTAAGGAAAGTTAATGACAAAGAAGATTTTAAAGAAACTCTCAGATTTGCATGCCAATAGTGGAGCCAAGACAAAATTCTCTTTAATTTCGCTGTCTTATTTCTGGGCTTCTCAGCTACAAACTTGCAGTACAGTGGGTTATGATAGTATCGAATGAGAAATCCTTCCTTCCACTACTACGTATCAGTGCAGTGCTGTCGCCACGGTGGGGCTTTGTTTGGCCTAGACCTCCAATTTGAAATAGGAAACACTATAAATCACAGGAGTTTTTATAAACTTTTAGAATGTTAATCTGCCCTGCGCAAACATAAAGCCCCCTATTGAAGACTTTCTGCGGACAGTTCTGTATTCAGGTTGGTTTTTCAAGTTTGGTTAAAATAAAATCAAAATATCGAAACAGAATGGATGTTTGACTAGTTTTCTCTGTCCAAAATCATACCTGAAATACCACTGCCTGCAGGAAAATGTTGTCTGGAGCATAAATCTCCCTGAACCATAGATGAGTCTGTTTTGGAGACAACAGCATGATTAAAAGACTTGTGTATCTTATTCATGTGTAGCCAGCAGTCTGTTATTTATTCATTGTTTACAATAGTCGGGTCCACAAAAATAAATAAAATGATTTAGGTGTCTGCGAGATGAAAAAGTTTAAGGACCACTGGTTTAGCGGTTGGCCCAGGTCAGGTACCATCAGCCAAAAATGGCCATAAACCTACCTTACTTATGACGTCACTCACAAAAAACTCAAAACCCAAAACCAAAATTATTTTTTCATTGCAGACTTGATGACTTGCCCAGTCTTTTGAGGGTTTGAACAGCTCTCTAGCGCAATCGGCTGAGGAGCCATGTGGTTGGTAAGTCAACTGAAATTTCCCTGGTTTTTCCCCGATTTCCAAGTACAATACATTTGTAGAGCAGCAGCCAAAGTGTGAACATTGCTCTCCACATTAAATATCATCCCATGCCTCTTCTTCACTGCTTCGCTCGAAAAACTGCCACCCAGACAACAGGTGGCAGTTGTCCGGATACCGAAAAACAGAACTGTCAATGGTTTAACAACCTTAAAATTTATGCAGCACAGTGAAAGAAGTCAAAATATTTAATTTAACAACCTACCACAGGACAATCCACTATCTATTCATGGAACTGACCTTCTTCCTGAATCTTTTCTTGAAAACATCAATTAATTCAGCTTCAGCAGAGTTGCATAGTTTTTGCGTCTCTTTTAATGCCAGAACAGCTTTTTCCAATTTTTCTTCTTCAAATGACATTAAACCTTCCTATAAAAGTAGTTGGTAAAATAATTTTTATATATGTATATTGCATATAACATAACCTTTCTGGATCACAGCAACAAGTTTCAAAAAGATTGGATCTACAAACTTGATGTCACACTCCTTGCAGGAAGGTTTGTCACAATATGATATGGTTATGACAAGCACAGCAATTCAGAAAAATATTGTGAGAGCTGGTCTACGAATATATCGTACCTGGATTTCGGCCTAAAACCAGCAGTTTTTGGTTGCTTTACCAACACCATAGCTCCACCGATTGCACTAGAGTGCTGTTCAAACCCTTAAAAGATTTGGCAAGTCTTCTAGTCTGCACTCGAAAAAAATTTTTTGGTTGGGGGTTGCAGATTTTTTGTGAGTGACGTCATAAGTGAAGTAGTTTTTGGGCCATTTTGGCTCATGTTACCTGGCCTAAGGCCCAACCGCTAGGCCAAAGTATTTCGCTGATGTTTTCATTGGAAACTAGGCTCGAGTCTTTTTTTTGAGCCTTTGATCAACTTTCTAACATTTCTGGTTCAAAAGTTATGATCTAAAATAAACAAATTAATTATGTAATTAGCTAATTAGTCAAGTACTTTTATTACTTTCAATCATAACTTTTGAACCCAAAACCCAGCAGGTCATCCAAAGCATCAAAAGACTCGGATTGTAGCCTAGTTTCCAATAAAAACTTCAGTGAAATACTTCCATTAAACAGTTTGGGCCCAGGGCCAAGTGAAGTGGGGCAAGGTGGCCTAAAAGTCCTCCACTTATGATGACACTCACAAAAAATCTGCATCCCCAACCAAAAAAAATTTTTAAGCGTAGGCTAGAAGACTTGCCACATCTTTTGAGCCTTTGAACAGCTTTCTACTGCTTTTGGTGCCAGAGCTGTGCGCATGCAAAGCCACGTGTCATCAGTTTGTTCTGGCGCAAAAATTCCTGAAACCAGCCGGATGCGAAAGTGTTAAGCAATTGAACTGCTTAAGTATAATCAATATTTTTGTACTACGAATCTTTAAAATTCATTTATTTTTACTTTTTGTAACAACTTGAAAAAACTTTCAAAAATATAAGAAAATTAAATTATAAAACTCACCAGAAAACATGCAAAACTTGCACCAGCACTCATTAAAGGACTGCTGTGCCTGCAAACACAAGATATATGCAGCTTTAGCATGTGAAACAATGCTTCGTACCATATACAACATGTCAGTATAATACAAACAACATCAGTTTCTCTCCAGATTGAGTCATGTTTTTGAGACTTGTCTTAAAATCTATCGCAATTTATTTGTTCCTTTTTATTTCAAGTAGGCCCAATCCTAGAATCAGTCAGCTTAGTGTTTCAGTTACCAAAGATAATGACTGACTTTAGAGTGACTCTGTCTCAATAGCCAACATTGCTGTGTATTACATCCTACTGCCAAATTGCTTGTGTGCTAAGTAAGGCAGAACTTTTGTGGAGAGGTATTGATGACATAATTTGGATTTTACTGCATGAGAAATGTCAAATGAATGCATTCCAAAAGCACTAACTTCAGCCTTTGCCAACAGTGGCTTAGTACTAACATTTCACCATGCGCTTTTGGTTTTGTCACTAAAGACTTCATAAAACCCACAGCAGAGTGAAGGCAATTCAGTAGTGGGAAATCACACCACAGAAAGATAACATTGAAGTCAACCTTATTTGGAGAAGCANTACGATTGAGGTGTCTCAACCAGAAGAAGATCACCTCAACAGCTCAAACCGACTCAAGAAAAAGCGATCCACTCAAACTTTTCCTTAGACATAACAAATGACATGCTAGCAATGGCATCAAACTGGGATGACTATGCCCTCTAAAATATGACAAGAAAGATGACCCACAGGTTTGGGCTATGTCTTTCCCACCTGTTAACTCCATCGAAGAAAAAATATGAAGGTGATGTTCACCTACAAGAGACCTACCACAGTTAGGCAAAAACTAACAAACTAAAAGCACCTTGCTTTAAACAAGACACAAAAGCAAATCAAAGGTATGTCAAGGCCCTGTAAGTACAGTGCACTTTGTGGATTCCATAGAAAATACAAAAAATCACTGGTACCATATGTTCCACAATTTTTGACAAACAATAAACTTTCCCACTGAACCAAAACTTAACATACACAAATTATGGAATTTATGTAGCGACTTGTATGATATACAAGGAGTATGCTAGCCAAACTAGCAATAATTTTTCCATGAAATAGTCGTCATACCATTGGATCAAACAGGTTGTAAACTCATAATGACCAGATGGCTTTATCGTGGCACTATCTGAAGAGCCAAGGCATAATAAATAAATCAAATTTGCACAAAGCACCCATTGTTACTTTTGTCAAACAACCAATTTCTCTCTGGATGTCTGTGAAGATAAATGGAATGGCCAACTTGATGTACAAATTAATATTCAGAACATGATCCTTTTCTGAGCAAAATAATTATTGTTATTTTTTGTGTTCTTTGGCGTGGTTTGACCTTTTTCACTGCCCAGCATGCTAGCATTGTTGATTATTCCCATCACAGCATTGAAAAGCGCACTCTAAAGATTGGTTGCCATCATAATGAACGCAGTCATAAAGGCATGTTGTTTCTAGCTTTAAAGTCTATTGAGTTGCTTGGTCATTGGTGTCAATCAGTTAGTTTCGATGTTCCAGTGAAATCAATTATATGGGAAAGACGTATTTTCCAGTTTTTCATTGTCATGGCTTTTTACCAAAAAGTGCTTCGCTTTAACTACATTTTTGTCACAGCTTGTGTTATGATATATTCATTTTAGTTTTGAGCTTGTTTGCTTTATCTAGTCTTTCTTTAAACTTTCAACTTTTCACGTGTAAGCTTTGCCTGCAGATTTCCCAATACTGAGAATGTATAGTTGTACGTGAAATTGGTTTCCTATTAAAAAATTTTGCAGATAATTCTTTGCCTTCCCCAGTTGTGAAGAATACTTACCGATTATAACTCACACTCTACTACACAAACACATGACTTTAGTAATTCAGTGTTAAATATATATATTGACTTCATTTCCCAGTTATATAAGGAAATGATACAATTGGGTTGGATCACTAAATTAACATTTTTACCACAACTAACATTTTCTGAACTCAAGAATATCACACTTACTTAAAATTGTTGAAAAGAACCTCTGATTGCTTAAAACCATTGTTGAGCATCAGTGTAATCCCTTCCAATGCTAAAAGATGATCATCAAAGTTGTCTGGTAGTTGCAGATGCTGAGATGCACCAGCCATAACAGATAGATTTCAGTTTGTAGTTTAACAACATGTACAAATCAACTCTGCTGAAATGTTTCTACCATAAGATTTAATTTTAAGCAGTCACCACCTTTCCTGTGCATCTAAATAACAGTACATTGTCGGATTAATTGGAGAGTCAAAACCACTCTGACTTTCCAACAAGAAAACATTAAGCAAGTAAAATCTGTGGTACTATATGCTCAAACCATCTTTCAATTTTACATAATCAGCACTGCCTGCAAAAACATACAAACTGTTAAGTACTACAATATTAATAATGTCGTGATACAGTACTTTAATCAACTTACCATTTTTAATGTAAAAATATCTATGTGAAACAGATGAATCTTTTCAACCTTGCTTTACTCAAGCAGCTGAAAGTCGATCAATATCCTAATGTTCTAGTTCAGATCCAATAATTCTGAGGTTCATGGTCTAGCAATGCACATGTTGTATAATGTTATATTGTTATGTAAACAACAGAAAGTAAAAAGTCAAAGTTGTTTTGGTTGAAGCTGATCTACGGCCTCCTTGGACACATCTACACAGCGCATGAAAAAGTTTTTTATCATCAATAGAGTAACTACAGTTAAAGTTATTACATGTTGTTTCACCAGGACCCTTGGTGGATGAGACTTACCTCCATTCAATTGCTATGTCTAAACTGTGAATCTTCCCACAAAGGCCACCAGAACTGGGTTAATGGTTTTGGGGTCATGTTCATTGGGCTCACTTTTGTCATAGATGTGGGCAAACAGCAACTCACTGACTTTTACTTTATGGATGTTTAGGCTGACCAACAGAATACAAATTTACCACTCAGGTATTACCAGCAAGGAGTTATGGAAACCTTTGATTTTTTGTAGCTTTATTATTTGCTTATGTACAATATTTCATGAAAAGACACATTTATTTACATTGAAATCTTTGCAAATTTCAATAGATTTGTTTTTCAGCAAGGTTATTTATTTTTCTTCTTGGGAAAAGAATCATTGCAAACAGATGTCCATGTGCTTTTTTTGCACCACTTGTGCCACATCTGGATTATGAGACATTTTTCCACATTATCTCTAAATATTACATGTAGGAATAACATGAACTTGGACAAAAAATTGTTTTTTTCGTAAAAAAATTTAACAATCTGTGGAATGGCAATGCTTACCAGATTTCCAAAAAATGCTTTGAGAAAATTTTGAGTGAAGGAATCCAAACTGACCGTCACATAGGACAGAGATGACAGTCGCAGCAGTTTTTAACACAATGTGACGTACTTTTCTTGTAAGAAGTAAACTTTTTGGTGTAGGATCAGCTTCATTAAGTTTAGACTCTCTTTTTATGATTTTTGATGACATCATTCTGTGCATTGATTGGTAACATAAATATTTGCATTTCAAAATTATTAGTTTACATTGATTGCACACCCAGTTTCCAGTCGATCAACATTTGATTAAATTCTCTCTTCAAAAATTCAGTCTTGGGTTGCTGCTACTTCGAGGTAAGTTTTTAACATCGACACTCGTGATATCAAACCAATTTTGTAAAAAAGTTGCATGGTTGCAATCTACCCTCCTTGCATTGAGACACAGTAGCTGAAAAGGATACACAGCACCAACAGAATCATGCTTCACAAGCAATGCAATTTTATGAGCCACTTTTAAATCTGCTGCCACTCTCACAGGCAGTTTACCAACCTTTGGATGCCATTGGCGAAGTTAAATCCCACACTTTAGCTAAATTCACTCAGTTTTTTCAGAACTTCATTTCTTAGGTCTCTTTTAGTCTCGATCTCCACTTACCCAAAATCAATGCACACTAAGACTTACTCCCGTGTTAAGTAAAATCACTTAAGTTTTACGTAATGGTTTATTGTTTCATATGACTCAGCCAACAAGCAGAAGCACCAGCATAAAAGTCACCGCATGAAGCAAACCAACCATTAGCAAATATTAGTCTTTTTAGAGCAAATGAAAACACTATAGGCACAATATAGCTGACCAGTATAAACAAAGAGGGGAGCTGTATCATCAGTGTTGCCACTCTGTTTTTAAGAAAAACCCCAGAATGTACCTTGAAAAAATTTTTTTCTTATGCAAATATCAACCAAGAAAAAAAACAGTAAAATTATACCGACCATGATGGAGTACCGTCACTGTGTGTGTGTTCCACCAGGCACATATAGCACCCCAAATGGGGTTGGGCAGACAGGCAAAGACAGATTACAAAAAGGTTTAACAGTAAACAGCGACACAGTAGTCTTAGGTACATGAAAAATAAACAAAGTGAGGTTAGTCAGGATGGTTGAAGAACATCGTCATTCTGGCAGAATACGCAGCACCGAAAACAAGACGCAGTGTTTCTCTCGAAAAAAAACGCAAATACCAATGCTGAGCCTGAAATAAGTGATCACATTATTTCACATCTACAAGTCTCGCAGATTCCGAAAATCAAATCAAAATAGGGAACC
>JGI24158J21664_10012571_pt1 | contig 11219 bp, 6 predicted proteins | sample Ectturendosymbi3_FD_21664 | JGI IMG/M metagenome (IMG submission 21664)
ATTAGCTTGAGAATATTCTTGACAATTCCAGCTACAGTAGCATCTGCTGAAAGATTTTTCAGCAAGCTTAAACTTGTAAAAAATTATTTGCGGTCTGCTATGTCACAAACTCGACTTGTTAACCTAGCACGATTAAACATTGAGTCTAGCATTGCCAGAAAAGTTGATTTTGATGGTGTTATTAGAAATTTTGCGAATAAGAATACCAGAAAATCGCTTGCATAATAGTTAAATGATTTTTTCTAATTTTTTCCTACATTATATTTTACTATGAAAACCTCAAAGTCATGTCTAAAAACTGGTAATATGGTCACATTTCTTGAGTACCGTTATGTTTTAACGTAATATTTCGTATGATCAGTAAACGAGCACTTCTTGTTGAAGTATGATGCACATTAAATTAGCCTCAATTTTTATTTATTTCAAAATAATTTTGCAAGTCTTAGAGGCCTCAAATGGGTTTTGTTCCGCCTAAAAAAAATTCTCTTGGAGGCCCTACACTGGCTCACTGCACCACTTAAATGTCCATCTGTCATATTCTGCTCTCAAGACTAACGGTCGAAGAAGAGTCAACACCAGATTTCACACAAAATCACCATGGCTGTTTGGTGACTAGCAATGGTTTGCCTGATAATGATTTTTATATTTGCTCTCTGAAACTGTAATAAATGTGATATTTAAAAAAGTTTGTGTGCTGCGCTGACAGTGACTTGCTGTACATTTCAAAAATGAGACCCTATATCACTACCTGGCTTCGCATACCCACTAGCCACAATGCCAACCGTGCTGTGAGAAACGTTGCGTTGTTGCATAACACTCCATTGCGTGGTGCGCTTCGGGTTGATCATGTTTTGACCAAGTATGTTTCCATCTAGTTCGGCAATACTTCATGCAAATAATCCTCTCAAAAATGTCTCATCTGAATTTGTACTCCTTTGCAAGAAAGTTGCGCCCTTCCATTTCATTCAGGCTACACCTCAGCTCGTGTTGTCCGCAGTAATTGTCAAATTTGCCAACAAAATTGCATGCTTTAGTCGTACAGTTTCGCATCCAATCGCAAAAAGTCACGTTAAACCTTGCTCAGTGAGAGAACACGACATTACATGAGTCGGACTGGTCCTTCCGTTTGTTTTTGAACAGTTGAGATTGATATAAAACACCAGCGAAAAATCTTAACAAGTTTTTTCGGGAGGGGCCATGATGGCCTCTTCGGCCTCATTCTGGCTGCGCCACTAGTTTTCCCACAGGCAATTTTGAAATTAGAAATCAGAGTCCATAATTCCTAAAGCTTTGAAATTTCGATGCTTGTCGGCATTAGCTTACTGCTTGCAAGCAATCCGCTTGCTACGCAGGCAAAACAAACCGTGCTGATGACTCTGTATTACTTTGTGTTGCGGCGACCCAGTGAACCGAAGATTTGCAAAGTTGTTTAATCGCTGAGCACATGCCATGGATGATTACTGTACGTCTCACAAGTACTGATTCCAACAAAATTTTGTCAGCGAATACTGCTGTTGCTACATCAACGCCGTTTCGGAATGCAACGTGTAAAACAACTGGCGCAGTCAGCGATCTACTAGTCAAGCAACGATACAGATATTTTGGACATCTGTAAGCAACGCACAGTTTGCGGTGAACACAAGAGTGCGCCAGCGGAAGCACCGGTATATCCTTGGATGTATGTGCGTCGGAAGGAGGGGCCAAGCCCCCCTCTGGAATTTGAAATTTGACATTTTATTAAATTTTTAGCAAAAAAGGTCGTTTTCTTAGTGTCGGGTGGGTAAAATGAAATTTTACTACTTTTGGCCGCCCCTTGGAAAATCTTTTTTGCTACCCCTGGAAAAATTTACTGTTGCCCCCCACCTTGGAAAAAATCCTTCCGACGCCCATGTTTGGATGTTGCCTGAAATGGAATTTCAGGCAACATCCAAGGATATACCGAAGCATCGTATTTTAGGCAACATCCAAGGATACGAGTTGATTGTACGTGGACCACACGATTAATTTCCTTGGTTATAATTGGATGGTGACAACGGATGCTTACAAGAAGTACACTCCTGCATTCATGCAACACAGTCTATCACTGCAAAGGCAAAAAGGTGGCCTGCAGGAAGAGGGTTTTGCTCACTTTCGTTATCCTCAGGCAACTGAAACGTTTATTGCACCGACGCACGGATCTGAAGTATTTCTGAATTAATGCAAACAATGAGGTATTGTGCAACCTATTTGGTGCCCGCTATCACCCAGCTGCCAACGGAGGTGTCTAACGTATGATACAGACTTTTGAAAAAGCTCTGAGGAAATCAACCAAGCACTGAAAAATGCTTTTCCGGAATTTTTTGTTGGTTTTGCAGCAATTGATGATGTAGTATCTTCGAACACCCAGTGCGACCAGGTTTTCACCCAGTGAACTGCTTAGAAAGCGACAAATCCGCACCAAGATGGACTTTGCTGCTGTCACCAAATGATACTGCCGAAGAAAAGCAATCTAAGAGGCAGTTAAGCCTCAAAACGTGAAACAGCAAATAGCGTTTCTCACGCATACTCAGTTGGGGATACTTGTTGCGCCCTTCACTTTGGTCCTAGGCCCGAGAGGGACCCACCTTGGGTGTCCGCGATTGTTGCCAAGCCAAAGTGTGCGGAGCTCGTTGTGACAACGCTCGGGTAATTCTCAGAGGTCCAGTCTGGACACGTCACGGGGATAAACTACGGTGCGCTTCAACCGAAGACTGGCAGAAACCGGGAGTCTGACGATTCGTCCAACGTGGAAGAAACACCTACAGCAGCTAGCGACAGAGACGCTATGCACAACCCTATGTCGCGACGTTTCACTTAAAGACGCCGCCTTCTCAGCAAACCGTTGTTCCTTATTCTCCAACATACGGTGTTTGCGGTAATCCCGAGGGGTCTAAGCGTCAGCCTAATCCTGGTAAATTCTATTGTTGCAAATCGAGACTAATATGATTTTAGCTTACCAGTGAGGTGTCGCGGCTCGGTACTCGTGCATCAATTTTGGCTTATTTTTAGCTGAGCACGCTTCTGAGTGCTTTTGGCGTTGATCTTTTGCGTGTTGTTCGCTTTTCTTGCTTTCCACTGTGTTTCGTCTCGCGTGACGCTGCGAATGTTTCTGCGATCATCCTGTGTTTGAGCGCCTCAGTCAAACTTTATGTTGAAAATATGGCACCTTGTGTTTTCGGAGATGTAGATGTTCTACAGATTTTTTCCACACTTTTGCCTACCACGTTGAGATTGCAGAGCAATAAAACACATTACAAGTTCATTGCATCGGATCGTAAAAGATACATCTTGTCAAACATTTCATTACTGCTTACGACTAGTTGAGGATCCGGTCTTCGTCACAAATTGTGGCCCATCGTATCAAAAATGTGCAAGCTTTTTGCTTGTTTTTTGTAAGTTTGCAAAGATCTATGTATACAGGGATTAGGCTGTTTCAGTTGTCAATCTAATCCCTGCATACAGAGATCTTTCTAAAAGACCAGCAATAGATGCTGGTAAGGATGACGCATCCAGGAAAACAAGCTGTTGATAACACTTACTTGGCAATCGAACGTGCTCGTGGATTATCAAAGTGATGCACCAACGCAGCAAGTTTACCCATCACAGTTTATAAAACAGCTCAAAGTTACAGTATTTCTGACTTCCGCGCTTCTTGTGATGTCTTAGCTTTCATTTATCGATTCTGCACAACAGCAAGCTCGCGGCTGATGGCTACCTATAGACATTCCGAGAAAGAAGCAAGAGAGTAAACTGCTGCAGTTAAAACATGTCGGCAAAACCGACAAAAACCTTGTTTTTACAAAAAACAACTGTTGCTACAATAAAGCTTACTGCTGAGCTGCAGTTCATCCAAAACTAGAACAAAGTATTATGTGATGCGTATAGACCAGAGATGCACAACCTGCGGCCGTACGGGGCCTTCGACAAAAATTTATGCGACCGTGCACATGTAATTTAAAATGGACGTTATGGCGGCCGCGCATTAAATTACTCTTTGTCTATTGTATGCGCATACTTAGTAAAAAGAAAGTCAAGCAGACGTGTGGAAGGAAACTAGGCTCAGTGTGTGGAAGCAGAACAGAAGCAATGCAAAAAATAAAAATATTTTGAACTCGCTGGCGGCCGCAATTCGTATCAATAAACGTAATGCGGCCGGCAGTAGCAAAAAGGTTGTGCACTTTTGGTATAGACATTCATGCAGTCTTTGTTTCCCGCTTCAAGAACAAACTATTCGTCATAGACGTAGTAAGTACACCGGTTAAAATGTTTGCGTACAAATAGAACCTGGCACTGCAATGGTGCTCGCGACAAAACTAGATTTTGCAAAATCTTTGAAAAAACTTATCAAGAAATTCAAGGGTACAATCAAGAGAAGCGATTGCACAAAATAGCTGCACGCGCACTGTGCTATCTTTCGGCGCAGGGAGGTTCGTGCCTCCTCGCATCCAATCGGTGCGTCACTCCCTACGCGGCATCACCCGGCTGCGTAAAAGTATAAACACCGTGCCCTTGTCACGCGACAGACTTGAAAGAAAATTTATTTAAATGAAGGAATTTTTTGGGAATGTTATGACGCAAAACCATGAAAAACGGCAGATAAGATCTCATTTTGGGAATTAGGGGATTGGGTGTTACATTCAAAAATGTAAATCACAAATTTTTCGCGATAAAAAATCTAGAATACGCAAGCAATGTATCCACTGCACAGTGAAAGAGTGGCAAAGCGTTCGAGTAATCGGCGCCCGGTGCGTTGTCAGAATTGCAAACTGGTAAGTTTTTTATACAAGGAAACAACGTCAATATTTCGATACGCATACGCTGTATTCAGATTCATTTTCGATTACGTGACCATCAACTATTTATCAGCTGCAAAGGCGGAACTTGTTCTTTCGCTCCAGTTTAAAAAAAATGGAAAGTAGCTTCCTACCGTTTCATTTATCCACGTTTGCGCTGGTTTTTCGAGAAAAATCAACACAGTAACACAGGTTGTTAGCTTTGTTTTATATTCGCTGTACCAATCCTGCTATTGCGCCGTTTCGTTTAGTAGCATCAGTATGAACAGTTTGTTGAGCTGAATACGCTGCTCACAATTTCTCCGGACCGAAGACCAAGCCATCCAGGTTGAAACATTCCATCAAGATTTCGACGACTACAAAGCGACTGCTGTCAGAAAAATCGAGAAACTGAAATCGTCTGTTTGGACAAAACGCGCACACGTTTTCATTAGTTTTACAAAGCAGTTGAACTGAGAACAGGCATTTCAGAGTCTTCACTTGTCAACTTTTAGCTCATCCATTCAGCGCTGAATAGAAATGTTGGCAGATGTTTTTAACAGCGTGGACAACAGTGTCGCTGATGTTTCTGACTGTGGAACTACTCACAACCTTTCAGCTACAACTTAAAAATATAGCACGAGACATGATTAGGCCGCTGTGGAGGGTTCAAGTTGGCCGTTTCACTTTAAAAGCTAAGCAAATGCCAATTAGAACACTGCTACAGTAACGTAGCCAGTCTAAAACTTTTTGGGAGCAAATATTTTGACTTTAACCGGACGACACTGTTTTTTTTCGAGAGACCGTCTCTCAAATCACAAAACGACAAGATATGCTAGAACGTTTTGGGGACATTGCCCCGTTGGCCCTCCCCGTGGTCACGCCTATGCACTGCTATGGCAGAAAGAGTACCGGAACCCCACCGTTGATCTTTCATCCCTGTTAACGCGTGGAAATGCAAGGATTTTCCAGATTAGAACTGACAACGCTTGAATTTTATCAACATCGCCAATGAAGCTATTAAACGAAGATGATCGTCAATGAAAAAGTCTACTGTCTCAATGCATGTCTTGTTGCAATGTTGCACATACTTAAGGCCAGCAAGTGCTTGCCTTATCATTCACCAGCATGCCAAAGACCTGTTGCAGGTGAACGTTCCTCTGCAAATTCTCAATAACAGCAGTCGCATGCTGCAAAAAAACTTTTCAAGGAAAAAATGTTTGGTTCACGCATAAAAAAAACTACACGCGCACAGAAACTGGAAAAACGCTTTGGAAGATAATTAGGTCCCTACTTCTAAGAATAATTGAAACAAAATCGCGAACGGTACAATTGCACGAGCGTTGCGAAATAAAAACGCTTCAAAAGGCGAGACTTGTCATTCAACAAATGCTCAGGGTTTGCGCGGAAATGCTGAAAACTGACGATTACAGCAAAAACTAAAAGGAGTTCACACTTGCAACAACATACAAAGGAATGGAATTTTTTTCTTAACAACCGCGCGAGGTGACTTAGGCCATGTCCGCTTAGACGCAAGGGAAAAAGCAGAATGAGAGTTGCCCTGGAAAAATCGTTTTCTTTAAAATATAGAGCGATTTTGGTGACGAGTAGTTAATATTCACTTTTCACCCGGAAATCAAGTTAATACAACAAAGTTTAAATTGTTACAAATGACCTATAAATTTTACAGCAGGGGTCACCAACCTTTTTGAAACTGTGAGCTACTTCTTGTGTACCGATTAATGCGAAGGGCTACAAGTTCGATACACACTTCTGAAAGAAAAATGTTGCTCAATTTACTTTCAATTATTGTAGTATTGATATTTCATTAATGTGAAAGCATTGATCATGTTAATATTATATTTAGAACAGACCAGCAAGCCACCTAGATGGTCCTTACGGGCGACCTGGGGCCCGCGGGAACCAGGTTGGTGACCCCTGTTTTACAGGTTTCGTAGTCCACTGCCTCTCTAAGAAATTTTTAAGTCTTTTCCAGAAGTTGCATCAGTCGTCCATGGCTTAAGCTGCTGACAACGCCGGAAAGATTTATCGCAACTCTGCAGAGAGTCTTTCTGGGGAACAAGGAAGACATATGTCTTGAGCAAAAAACGAAAGGGAACGCTGGCAAAGGGCTTCAAGTATACATAAAGGTGGTTTTCTTTGCTCAGATGTGTTGGAATAGCTTGCGTTGCCGTGCAGCAACGCCCTGAAAACTGAGTTTCGCCATTTCTAGGAGATAGTTGGTGTGAAGAATTCGTACTTAAATGTTGGCAACTGGCACAGAACAGGAACCTGGTTGAAAAAGCCTTTGTCACATTTCCAAGCTGACTTTGAAAATATTGAAAAAAGAAAACCAGACAGGTTCCTGGCCACAGGAATTAAACAAGTCAGAATGAAGCGAAAGGGAAGAATCAAGGTCAACATGGGCGTCGGAAGAATTTCTTTCCAGGAGGGGCCACTAGAGGATTTTTCCAAAATTTTTCTAGGGGGGCCAAAAGTGGTGAAATTGTTTTTTCCTACTCGAAAATAAGAGAACAACCTGTTTTTGTTAAAATTTTGGAAATCGAGGGGTCAAGGCCCCCCCTTCCGACGCCCATGAAGGTTACAATATGCGGTGACTATAAACCAATGAAGACAAAGACCCGGTGCTGACAACACAAGAAGCCGACGAAAAAATTGTCATGAGGTGGAACGTTTCACCTCTGTTCAGCATTTGTCATAACCGATGAATAGTTGTCGAGTTGAAAACAATCTTGAAATGCCAAAATGCAGCATTTAAAATTAAACAACTGCTAAAACCGTATGACCATAGGTAGCTCATGCTATATAGATATATATATATATATATACGAATCATTGTCCGTAGCGAAATTAAAAAATTGCGCACGTACCAAAGATACAGTTCGGCCTCGTACTCTATTTTCGTGAGACCAACACTCATGGTTAAATAACGCTTGAAACGGATCGTTAGAACAAAAAATTAGCGTTGGATAACGCTTCAGACTATCTTCGGTGCAACGACGCCATCGCAAGAGCATCAAATATATAATTAAAATGTGCCAAAGGGGTTAAACCGCCACCATCGCCAACACCTGGACATTAGAATCGATGCTGCATACGCTTCGAGCACTGTGACAAGCAACAAACCCAAGTAAAGTTCAGCAGATGCTTCAAGTACATCTACTGGATACTGACAGGCAACAAACAATGCAATTGCTTCAATTTCGAACGCTTGCAAACTCTAGTTCGTAATAGCAGTGGCTAAAAGAAGAACTCGCTCAAACGAAAGAAGAAGAAGCCGTCGCACGCAACTGCGGCACAAATCAGTCGCTGCCACACAGGCCAAACGTTCTAGCAACCACAGGTGTACGCGTTCAATCAATTAAAGTTCTTAGAATCTGGAATTGCTTTCGTCATAGTGGTAAGCATAATGCTGAGTGCCGGATCTATTACAACGGCCGTTTTGTGCCCGCGCACGCTGTTTGCAGGTAATATTAGGCCGAATACTTTTCTTCTTTTTCGCCCTCTCTGAGCAGCATGAACGCCACTGTACCCAACAGCGGTCCCATGGTGTACACAACGAGAAAGCTTGTAATCTTAGAGAGGTCAGTCAGGCAGTTACGCTGCATCATGTAAGCAAGGAAAGGATTGGAGAACGCTCCCGTGACGTCCATAACTGCAAAATTGATAAGAAAATCGTAAGCGCATTGATATGAAAAGTGTTAAATTTGAAACTTAACTGCGTACGTTCGTTTTGTTACTATATGACAGTCAGATATAAGCTAAGCAAGAGGCTGATGGCTCTTTCAGCAGTATCCACGGTCGGTTTGAGTTCAATGTTCCTATTCCTTCTACGCATCGACCTCCACGAAAACAAATGAAGATATAAAGAGAGGTACCCACTCTTTGTCAAGAACCATCNGAACCACGGAAGTTTAGTCTCGTCACTCATCACACAACTCTACAATGTACATGTTGTGGTTTACGAACCTTTCTTAACAAGCGACAGTTAGGGGAACAAGCTGACCCACAAAATGCGACAGGCGTGTAGCATCTGAAACTGACGACGGTTTACTAAAAAATAACGCATCAACTGTTTCATGACGTTAAGAAATAGCAAAAGTTCTATGCAGTTTCAGACAAGTTTGGCTACTTCACGTTTGCCTGGTAAAACGAAATTTTAAGTTTTGAGTGCAAACATGGCTTTGCGCGCGCAGCAATAAATGTATTAGCGAAAAACGTCTGCCAAACACTTTTTTAGCTAAATGTGGTTGCTACAGACGTTTAGTTGTGAAAGCGTTGCTGCATGCTTGACTGAACGTAGAAGAGCTGAGCGCCACCACAAGTTCACAGTGACGTCAATACCAACATAACTGCACGTTCACATTAGGGTCAACTGCCCAAAGCAACCAGCACGAAAATTATATTTCTTTCAACAAAGTAAACACGGAAGTTCGTTGCGTGGATGCGTTCCAAGCCTGGCTAAAAAATTTACGGGCGCTCTGATCCCCATAGAATAGCATCTTACCAAAACCTACGCAAAAAGCTTACATAAGTAAGTGAACAAGACAATCGGAATGGCTTTCAAACAATTCCGAGCAAATTTTGTGGTAAGTGGAGCTGTGCTGCCATCTCGCGGCGACATTAGCTTGTCCACATAGGTGAAATAAGCCGCATAGCTCAGTGTAAGGCCAGCTTCCAATAATAAACCCTGCAAAGCATAAAAACCGTCATATTAAAGCAGCTCGCATAGAAGAACTGTTCGCCATAGCCTTCGACTTGCTGCGTTCTTGGGTTTGCACATAGTTTTGTCGTCACACTGGTTTGTAACCGACAGCCGACCTACCTCCAGACGTTGACAATGACAATACTCTTTCTGCACGCTTTAATCGAAGCTCGTGGAACTGCCAAACCAAGCAAAGTTTGGGTAGCCTAAAGGCAATAACTCGAAAGTCTTACCATAACATGACCGGTGTTTAAACAATCAATACACTCATCAAGGACGGGGAGTTGGGTCACGTGATTTCTAGACAACCAACCATTCCAGAAAAACTTCAACCAGCGAATTCCGATTTGAAGACCGACGGCCTGCAACGAAGAAATAGAAACACGATCGCTAGTTAAAATCATTAACAAGCAGTTCACGCAACACTGTCGATTCAAAATTGTGAATAACCTGAACGGTTGATCTCACAGGCGTAGCCTGTTTCGCAGTGAATGCTGCAACGGTGACGAGCAGGGCGGCAACCAGCTGTGATATTTTTGGGGAGGGGCAAAGTGATTGCAGCTGTTTTACCTAATAACTGAAAAAATTTTTGGCGTTTTCATAATGTTTGTGAAAATTTCGGGAGGGCCATTTGCCCGGTCGCCCTACCCCGCTTGCGGGCCTGGTGGCGGGTCAATGGCAGTACCGCGCGTAGACCGTTTCCTTGCGCCAAACCATTAACGCCGAGCACGAGGCTGGACACTAGACAGGCCGAAGCATCTTTTTTTCAAGTCTTCAGCATGACTCGACCGGGACTCGAACTCAGCCTACCAGCTTTGGCGGCATATGTTCAGCCAACTGTACCAGTTACGGCTACCTGTGGTCCAAGTTGCCAATTTGAAAGAGTGCTGCTGCAAGGTATAAGACTTTTTTGCTGTAAACCATGGAGCAACAGCAACCAAAACAAGGCGCTCTGACATCGAACGATGCTTAGCGGCCAATGTCTAATTTCGCCGTAGACGTTTATCGCGACGCAAAAGTAATGTAATATTCTCAACAAAAATATGACATTTATACGCAGCACACTGTAGCAAGTCACTTCAACAGCGTGCAAGTAAAGCAAACCAAATTCCCTGCCAAAGCTTGGGCAACAGTAAAAATGGCGATACACCATCAGAAAAACAACTGCATCTGAGACCAGCTGGGTAGATTGCCGACCTTTGCATGGTGAAGGTCGTTTGGACTGTGTCGTAACAACACAATCTTGTCTGTGTCTAAAAACGGTGCGTTGCCGGACGCGGAACAATTAGGGTTGCCAGATGCATTTTGTAAAAATACCGGCCATTTTGTCAGTTATGTCAGATCTAAGCTGTGTCATAATTCGTAAGCGGCACAGGGAAAACAGAGAGGCAATCAATATTGTTAAGTCACAATAATTTGACCGTAATTTGGCGGGCTCATTATATTTCGGTGTGTGTGTGACGTGACAATACCACCAAGGATTGGTCTGTTTCGACTTGTTTGGCATTTTTTGAAGCTATTTGCCAAATTTTGTTGTGCAGTTTGACATTTTTGGTCCATCTGGACCTGGCAACCCTGGTGCTGAACCCAAAGAGTCACGCTGACCGAAGCAACTGTAGGGACTGAGGTTGTAGGTTATTGCAGAGATCCCTACTAGTTGAGGGGTCAACCTAGTTGTTGCAGGAGCACAGGTCGGTCTCCCA
>JGI24158J21664_10012572_pt1 | contig 11219 bp, 11 predicted proteins | sample Ectturendosymbi3_FD_21664 | JGI IMG/M metagenome (IMG submission 21664)
TGAAGAGTGAACTACACTATTCGCGAGGTAAGAGAACAGTTGTCAGTTGTGGTCCTACAATCTTACATTATATCAACTCCTTAAAGAATCAACTAGCGCTGCTTATTTTATTTTTCTTTGACAGTTTCATAGTTTTATTTACTCTTCTGCTTGCTCGTTACTTTTCGCATAGAGGAAAAGCCATAAAAGAAGAGACCAGCTGCGACATGACACATATCCCAATGCTTCATTACACATTCTCCCATGTCGTATTCCCGTCCGTTTCGTCTTACGGGTACCTACATCAAGATTCGACGGAAGAGCGGAAAGACTAGTGGAAATAGAGCTTAATATTTAACTTGATTTTTTAACTTCCTATGAGGCCCCTGAGTGGGTCCATATCCACTAGCCCGGGAGGAAGCCTTTCCTGTACAACAGGAACAATACAAGCTTAATCTAGTTTTTCCAGCTTACAGCTGTGGATTGCGGGCTTCCTATGAAATAAGTAGTACTTTTTATTTCATTTATACAAACATTATTGCACACAAACACACATGGTCTTTTGGGTTGGGATCACACTCCTCACTGGGATGAAGAAAGGCTTATCATGTCATCCAATGCAGTGTGGGTGCGTCCTCGACCCATGTTCAGATTAATAAACAAACTTATGTGTAGATTTGGCAAATTGACTCTCACGCCGGCATTTCTCTCTCTCTATCTTCTCTTTCTATACTTCTATTTTTCTTCCTCTTCAATGAGTGTCAATTCGCAAAGTTTGCACATACAACAAACACAAAATAACGATTATATTACACACGAATCAAATACGACTTCTTCCTCATTAAAAACGAACAAAATAACCCCCTTCTTTTTGGGCGACAACTCGCATCTCACTGGATTAGATTGGCTTAAGTGGTGCGAGTGCGTCCTAAACGAAAAAATTTTTTGCTTTGTTACATGCCTTGAGAATACTCAACAGACAACATTTTTTCATGAATGATCACTTGCGCTTCACAGAATCTTTCAAAACGTCGGACAACCAATGATAAACCATTGTTTAGTCATGCGATCGGACATTGCTACAGCTCATTTCATCTTTCTGAATGGAAGTGATAGTGTAAGCAGTCTCGGCAGTTTTGCGTTTTGTGCTTCGATAAAACTGTTCGCAATCTTCTGAAAGATATCGTTGAGTTTGAAAAAAAATGAATTGTTTTTGAAAAAAATGAATTGTTTTTTTTCAACAGTATCTATATCTGGAGGCAAAGATTTTAAATTCATATGGTTATCGAATATTCAACCAAATGTTTTGAAACTTGAATTGAAAAGATTACCCCTAAAGCCAGCGAAACACGTAAGAGATTTTTTTCAGAGATGTGAGAGTGCAAATCGTTTGCCTTAAAAAATGTTATTGTCCTACGGCGACTTCCATTCTTGAAAAACTAGCGTCCATTGTCTGTAATTGGCCAAAACATTTGGAAATTTTTTCTAAAAATAAAGCACAATAAACTGATTTTATGTTGAAACACAAAACCGCTCAACTCTTGAAATACCAGAAAGCTCAAAACCCGTCAGCTAACAATTTTATCTCTTTTTAATTTGCACACTTCAATCCGCAGCTGCCCTAATTTTTTGCCCACAAAACCACATTTTTTTCTTGAACATCAACCAAAACCGCCCTGATACGACTGGTTTTGACAAATTTCACAGAGCTATCGTAGATTCGCCAAGGCCTTTTGAGTTCTGACCTCGCACGCCTTTACCAAGTGACCGTTAACACATGTCAGAGACCGCAACTCTTTCATCTGAATACCAAGATTGCCATAAAGCAAGGTTTTAGTGTATTTTGGTGGTGGTCGAAAAGCGAGAATCTACTGTATTTTGAGAGACCGTTGGAAAAATTTGAGACACCATTTCGGTCCTTTACAATGCCTAATTAAAACATAGGCCCATCGTCTTGCACGCCTACAGATAGGGCGAAATAAAGTTCAAAGGTTTATATCAGGGTTGGGCAATTAATTTGGCACGGGGGCCACCGATTTTTCGGTTATGGAACCATTGCGTGTTTCATAGTTTCAACCATATAATAATATTTTCGGACTTTCGGAGCGGACAATGAAACCAATCAAGCAGAACAACCAGTGACGAAGTGCTGACGTCACTTTTCATTCAGGCGACGTAGCAGTGCAGTGTGTTTATTGAAGTGTGACGTACGGTGATGGAATTGGACGGAGGAAAATTGTACAAAAATATTAGAGCTACGAAAACGGTGAAAAAAGTGAGAAGCGGTTGAAAGCGTTGAAATATTTCCTTTCGCATAAAGTAGTAAAAACGGTAAAAAATAGAAACTAAAAAACGAGTCGCAAGCAAGACACCTTCCGCTTGTTTTTCATAAATTATGACAGATAAAAATTAAGTTAATCTCAAAAATTAAACAAAACATGAAGCGTGACTCCTTCACAACAATGACGACGCACTGAGAGCATTTGATTATGACATCACTGGTGCAAGCACAGTTTAAATCTTGGCACTCTAAGTTCAACCGGGGTCAGTTCATTCGCAACATTCAGTTGAAGACAGATTCACAGCGGATGAATACACGAAATTCCTCTTAGTTAATTGATGAAAAAAAACAGTGGATCAACTGCGCAGAATAATAAAATAGAGTAAAAGCGAAATTTCGATAGTTGTCGCAATTAGTTCAAATCTAAAAATGCCGAAAAAAACAACATGAAGTGTTAAAAAACAAATTTCAAAGGCAGTCTGAAATAAACTCAGCTGCAGAGAAGCACTGGAAATATCACGTGATAAGAAATAACTACATCATTCGGTAAAAATTATAAAGTGCAAGTGATACGTTGCTTCCACTACAGCGATGTAAGAAAATAAATAAACAAAGAATAAACGGTTCACTGCCAACGGTGTTACGCCCGACTGCACATGGGCCGAATAGACAGTAGTTCATCTTTCTACCAGCAGCACACCCTGCACTCAAGTTGTTTGTTACAAATCGTTCCCAAAGCATCGACATCACAAAAAGCTATGGCTTGAACGAGCGATTGTTACGTCATGATTTCACGTGAGATGAGATTCCAAAGCTTCTGGTCGTGGGGGGTTCAAAAAATGACTTTGTTGGTCTGTGACAGTTGAGATGGAAACGCTGAAAATTTGCTGGCGACAAGCATACTATACATTCAGAATGTGATAAAAAGAAACAGCAAATATATTCATTTGTGTACAAGGTGCGCGGCGATTTTCTGACCTTTGTTTACTACATACAACAAAGCATCAAAAATTTTAAAGTGTATTAAGAGGAAGGTTGTTGCGCTTTCAAGTTGAGCAACAAATGAATCCTTGCATTTTCGATGACACTTTCTTCGCTCTCTAAGTATCAACGTTTTACAACGACTAACGCGTAAGGTTCAGTGTTGCTAATACACAAAACGAACAGACTGTGCGAATGAAACAACAATAAGAGAAAGTTTAGTGAAAAATAAAGCGCAACACTCTGCGTCCTCAGAATGACCTCCGTCACTGACAGCAACAAACAGGAACGCAAACAACAAAGGAAGGCGATTGCACAGTCGAGGTGTCTCGTACTGCAGCGATCTACGCGCACGGAGCAAAATATACAGAAAATAGAAAAATAGTGGAAAACAATCTCTTGAAATATTTCTTCTTCCAGCGGTTGAGACAAGGAAACGTCACTAAAACTTTGATACAAAGTATTGCGAGAAAAATGATGCGCACTCAACCGGAACGTTCACATCAACACGCATGCTTTCGACCCTTTGACACTGTTTTTGCCGCTGCTATTGGAAGGTGAGGGGTGTCGGCCGTTGGCCGGGGAGGGTGCTTGCTTGGCCTGCTTCGAAGCGTTGAGTACCTGAGGTGAGCAAGATATGATGTCACAAAGATGCAAATATATGTCATGGTAACAAGGTACTGATGACATCACGTTTGCATAATTGCTTGGCAAACGTATCTACTATTAACTACTAGTAATCTATTGACGAGGAAATGGAGTTGGGAAAAATGACTTGAATCACGCAGATGTCAAATCTGTCAAATCAACACCAAATTTTTAAAAACAATATTTGCACGAAACGACCGACAGCTTCTACTTGTAAAAACTTTTCCAAACGAAACTTGATCAAGGATCCATTATTTCAGTGAACAAAAACCATTCGACAGTAATATTCGTGCAAGCGAACAAACATGAACGAAAAGAGATTAAACGGCATGGCAGGCAAATACATCACTACGTGCGTTTTTGGTGCAGCTACATTGATTAAGTTCCCACTTTTGAGGCACATCTTCTAGTACAGAGTTTACATTTGATCAACTTTGTACGGTATTCACGTGGTTTTTCGTAACACGACGTAGTTGCAAATAACTCCCACCCGGAAGAGCACAGGAATCACATGTTATACGTTAGAACGAGTTTCTGAAGCGCGTGTACGTATTGAAAAGTACAGGAAAGACTTATGCAAAATGACTAACAGGAATTCTAAGCAGCATCTACAAGCAAGCTCCAACAACCATCGAAATCTCACCAGCAAGCACTCCACGCTTCAAACGTCATGCAACACAGCACATGCACGAAACACACCAGTTGCACGGCATAACACGTTACCGACAGGGGAGTGCTTTCTGAGCGTCTTCGTCTTTTATAATGGTTACTCGCAAACGACAGCGAGTTTATTGCTGCACCATATGTTATCAGACAATCAAAACCAAAAGCTTTTCGAAGAGACAGTGTAACGTTGCACCAGACCATGCAAAGGACTTTGGGTGGGTTCGTCAGGACGGGTTATGAACAGTACTTGTTGGAGCTGCGTAACAGGAACTACCTGCTTTTTTCTTTTTACCAAACCTGGCCCACCGCCAACTCTGACGCAAAACAACTTTGTGCAATCACTTCCTACAGCGCGTAATAGTTTGTGACGTCAGAATATCGGTAGAAATGCTTACTACAATTTAATTGGTCTTTGGCAGAGCGTTTTCATACTTGTTACATGACTTGTGTAGATTTGTAAAGAATATTAGACGAAACTAATCCAAAAAATACAACCCTTTGTCCTACTTCCGACAGCACCCTTGCAGTACTTTTTACAGGACTCTTCACCCAAATGTTTCATGGAACGCGTCGTTCTATGTCAAGCAGTCCCGAGAACATGAACAAAGGTGTTTTCTTTTTATATGACCTCTAATACCCCCGTGAACACAGGGTTTACCAAAGGTCAGTGGAAAACGATGTTCACACAAAATCAGGAAGCAGAGAGTAAGCGTAGAAGGCGGCGATTGGTCACAGCATCATAATACGGGTCACGTGGCGCAAGATTGCATAACAAAAAGTTAACTGCCAACACATATCTGGGTTTTATTCCAGAATTGCACATCTATGCCACTATAGACAAGATCCAGACGTCCACGAAGCAAGTGTTTTGTATTTCAGGACCATTGTGGCTTCGAATCGCCGACTTCCTTTGTTGCATCACTGGTGGAGACAATCAGCGTGAGGGTGCGTTTGTGCAGTCACCAGTGGTATACATTTGAATGCATCATATACAGGAGAGGCATTCAGACAAAGACGTACGTTTTCAAAAGTATTCAAATTTCCACGTTAACTACAAACTACAGCGCAATAGGACTTTTTAGGTTGATTATAAGGTGCGACCAGCTTTCTAACGGTTTTTACGTTCAATTTTTAGAAAAACGAAGCTTCACGAAGTGGAACCAATCACAAGCGATGGAAACATCAGGACCAGTGTCCCGGGAGTCACAACGTCTCAGCGTTGCTCATTTGAGATCTGTTGTAAGGACATTGATTGATTTGTCGCCAAAAACCATCCAAAAGATACTACACGATATTTTTAAGCTTTGGACCAATCCCTGAAACGTTTGCGCCAGTCGTTGTGACTTGTGATTGAAGTCCTCACAAAACTGGCCGGTAGACCAAACATTTCGTGTGATTAAATAGAAACGAAATGGCGAGCTCCAACCCAAATTTCATTATGTCTTAAAAGTCCATCGATTTGGTGCAAACACCGTTGTTTTGTAAACTAAGAAAAAGCTGTACTGTTTAGGAAAGTCAGCGTGTAGATGAACGTTTACCAACCTGCGTGTTGTTTTGTTTTGGCCACAGAAAAACTTTCGGAAGGTTACCAAAGTGTAAGAGTATGCAACAATAATAGACTCGTTTCCTGGCCTGAATAACATGTTTACAAATGTCGTTTACGACAATGATGTTATAACCAGTCAAGTCGGAGTTACAAGCAATTGCAGTAGAACACGGAATTTCTTTGAACGGAGGTGTAACAAACTTTCAACAAACTATCAACAGAAGTTTTTGAAAATTTCCTTGTATTTTTGGAATGCGTGCCAAAAAATGCCTATACGCTGAACCACTATGCAAAATCTGTTAAAGATGTCAATATCTGCATGCTGTAACAGTCAAAGTACATGATTAATTGTTAATGTCCCGTGAACCGTAGACATTTTTCACAAAAGCTTCAATTTTTTCTAAAATTTTCTGCACTACCTCCTGGTCAGTGAAGTTCTGGAAAAATCGCTCGAACGCGTCTCTCATAAAAGTTTTGGATCGAATCAAACGATCTGAGCTCTTCAGGAAAGCGAAGAGGCTGCGTAGGATGGGGGGGGAATAAAAGGTTTTTGCCGAAGTTTGATTCGACGTTCAATGGCTGTTGAAGTTTGCTGCTGAAACCGTGACAACAATTATACGAGGGGGGCATATTTTTATATATACAATATTGGATGTATGTAGCAACCGGGGGGCCAACAATGAAATGGAGGGCACATGTTTTAAATGTTGTTGGGGCCGGGCACCACTGGCCCCACGCTGGCCTCAACCCCGTGCGCTGATCATCTTCCGTTCCGAAGCAACTGCTGTGGGAAATATGATGCTGTACTTCAAAATGTTTCGGAAGCCAGTTCCCCAAAGTCCGCAGTGAGGCTTGCACCATTACATATAACGTCGATAACAGGCTTTTTGCAAATTACAGGCTGAAAGCGTCGGTGGAGATGAATGTGAAACGATAGCAACCGTTGCCACGTTGCAACGAGCCATACGGAACCGCAAGGTGGCGTGCGCGAGGCATGCAAAGATGACGAATCGGGTGAGCCATGCTTATGACGTATGATGATGCTGCGACAACGTGACCACACAACACGTGCAGAAAATGCTGAGTCACGGGAGCAGGGGGTGTTATGACTGGTCAACATGACGTCTGACTGGGCGGGAGGGAGAGAGGGCAGATAACACAATATACGAGATGTTCGAAACGGACGGCGTACTTTCAAGATGGACACTTACGAGATTGGTTACTTCAAAATATGACAAAATAACATGAAAATAACGTTATTCTTAATCGTTCTTAACTACAACTGAAAAATGATTTCGAAAGTTAACAATTACCTTAAACTGACTAAGCCTGGGGGGATTCAAAACGTTAAATTAACTTGCGTATGACATTGCTTCATAGCCAGACAAGATAGCACACTGGGTAAATGGCAATATTTTGCTGACATTTGAACTGCCCACGTCGCGCCACGTGCAAACGACCAGCCATCCCCCCCTGCTTCGTCGACATCGCAGCATCGGGCCGCCTCCCATTTCTTACTTTCTCCGGTTCATCGTTCAATTTCTGGTCGAGGCCCGGCTTTGGACTCGACGGGGGCCGTACGTCGCCGTTGCGGTTCATGGTGGGGGGGACGACACCCGCACGGACCGACTTTTTGCTCTGGCGCGACCCGCGGCGCGAGTTCGCTTCCGCTTCGTCCTCCTCGTGTATTGTTGCGCCACAAAGGCCGGACACGAATTGCATGTCGGGCGTTATTTCAAAACTGTAGACGCTGAACGCCGAGTTTCGGCGATCGCCCGTCGACGCCTGACGGATTAAATCGCGATGTTTATCGCTTGAATCAAAATCACAGTTAAGTTTCTAATTTATACTTTGAAAAAAAGTAACAATAAGTAAAAATCTAATTTATGTTTACCTTAAAAAATAATAATCCACAATGTAATTTTTACGAAGTCACAAAAGACAAGGAGAAAAACGTAAACATTTGTGATGTCACTAATGCGGGGGGGTATTCTTCAGAATTGATTGCGCTTCAAACTAATGCCAACGTGATTTTGAGTGGAAGTTTTGTAGAGAAAGTAAATAAAAGTCAACCTTGGATTCACCGAATGTGGTTTGGGTTGTGATCTGTGCGTTTTAGAAATTATAAGCGTGATGAACCAGACACGCCCCTTAGACACGCCCCGGTCGGCTGACGTCACTCGCAATTTCAATCAGCAAGCTGTGAGATTGTTTGTTAGGAGCGCAGCAACTTGAAAGTTAGTAAATCCTCCATCATCGTGCACTCTTTTCAGTGGTGAATGTGGAATGAAATTGCAACAAGCTGTGGGAGGTGGGGGTGCAATCAATCAAATCAAGTCAATCAAAGCTACGCAATCAGTTTGTTTGCCACTAATTTTCGTTAGTGTTTGTTTTTGATCCACTAGTGATCTTACTTCTTGATTGGAACGGACATATTTCTGAGCTTGCAGTAACTGTACAAGCAACATGTTACCGATAGTTTGAAAAATCTTTAACTACGGCTTCTGCAGCCTTCATCAAAGGATCTGCTAAACAGCTGCACAAAGAGAACGGGTTTAAAAACGAAAAACTACTGGTTTCATCAATGTAAATTTCGCTAAAGTAATCAAAAATCTACAGATAACAAAGAAACTATTCTACTTCATTACTAAAAATACGAATCTTTGAAAAATAATTAAAACCGATACCAACAATTTCTCATATTAAATGTAAACATTCTAACAAACGAAAAAAATCTCTTTCATTGTTTGCAAACAATTGCCTCGATGACAAACAATCAAAGTACTTGCCAACAAAATTCAATCTCGTTGTTTCGCGAACCTCGAACGCGCATAATTTCCAGCAAACACTGGTAAGGTTTATACAACATGCTTTCAACAAGCACAAAATTTCAACACGTTTTAAAAACCTCGGTCAAAGAAATAGTTAACGGTCAAACGTAAAATCAAGTAACATCGAATTTCATTTATTTTAAAATATAACTTGCCGGGTGGAGTTGCAAGACAGAGAGAGACGCTAAATGTCTAAAAGTAGTTGACGATGAAAACTGTTTAAAATTNAANAAAATCAATACTTTGAGAAAAACAAATAGAATGATGCAAAACCATCATATCTCGATATACGATGGGAATTGTTTCACAAGCAAGCGCACTCAAGCGTACGGACCATCTCATCGATGAAACTGAGCAACAGCTGGCAGCACCCTGATGCCAGATAACTTACCCCTGTAATGAGCTTCACTTTGTTTTTAAGTTTATTTGAAGAGCTGTTCGCAACTGCAGAGACAGCTTTGAAGAATGGGTCGAACTCTTTCTGGTCGGGAGGTTTGCCCTCCCATTCCCGGCAAATTTCCTGCAGAATAAATGTCAGTAAAAATTGCTTTAATGTTTTCAATCACTCAACAAATATATCCGAGTTCGGGAACCATGCGAGACTCCAGTTTAAATCGCATCGCTCTGTGCGTGAAGACAACAGCCATGAAAAAATGTTTCATTTGTTTGAAAAGTTAATTTTTAGCTCTGTTTCGCGCCATTTTCCGCGAGGCATCAACCTCAGCGCATGCGCCGCGAGTACTCGCGCATGAGTACACGTCACGAGTACGCGAGTTGGAGTAGGCAGTGCAGGTAAAAATTGTAACAAAAACATAAAGGAAGTTTTATTTTCACGCATTTTTTAAGTGTCACAATTGCCAGCGATAGTTTCATTGAGCTTTATTTTTACTTCGAAGAATTCATCCTCACTTGGATTCTTTTTTCTTTTTTCTCCAAACGATCATATTTCTTCTGCAAAGTGAGGAGTTCGACTTTAAGGTGGGAGTCGCCGAATGCTCCCGGGCCTTGCATCGTGTTCCTGCGTCGCATCGTCGGCACGGCCGGCATCTGGCCCGCCATCTCACGAAGTTCCTGGGAAACAACCGCAACATCATAAGCAGTGTATGTTTCAAGCAAAATATCAGTTCGCAACGCACTGCAGTCGGAAAAAGGTTCGCAACTATTGCTATCACTGCACGGAACATGTGTGGCCATGAACGTTTGCGGTCGTGAAAATATGCGGCCATCGCGGCTGGTTCTTTTGCATCAGGATAAGTTGCATGAGGGTTTGGACTCGTCGACGATTCGACCAGTTAGTCCTTTGGTGAAGTTCATTAGTCATCACCCTTTCGTGGTCCGTGACCCACGACCAAGACCCTTAACACCCACGGGCCCCTGCCCTTTAATAAAAAGTAGATTTTGTTTTGAAACGTACATTACGTTTCAATATTCTTCATTCCGCTCGTAAGCCACCGTCAGATCCTGGTGTCTTCCCTAATGGGGTAGACCAGACCCTAGTTTAGGAACCACGATCATGCTTTTCTCAAACTTTCACGCCCAAACTCCTTTCGGTTCAGCTTCAGGACATTGTCTTCCGATAATATCATCAGCTGCTGCAGCAGTCCCAGACATAACATCGCAACTTACTCGTAACAACACTTGTGCAAGAAGCTCTACTGTGAAGTTTTGGTCAGAACAGTTTTATTCCAACCAAACAGTAATTAGGAAGCTGATACTGAGGGTAAGTTTGGTTGTAAAACTGTATTGACATCATGCTTCAGCTTTAAGCACACTAAAAATGCACTTATTGCCGAGTTTACTGTTGCATTGCAAGCTTAACAGTTAAACATAGGGCTAGCAGCTGAAAATGAATTATATGTGCTTCCTGTGGTTTATATTTGAATTATATTTGCTTCCCCCCTCCCTGTGGTGCCACCTGCTGGTTGGATGAAAACACGAGAACCAGCTGTTGGGTGGCGCGTTACTGCTTCCAAAGAAACTCAATATAAGATGACAGCAGGTTAGTAGCAATTAACAATAGCACGTAAAAGTTGAAGTCGGAATTGCATTCATGCTGGTCTACTGCTGTTGAGGCCTTGCTACTTTGGTGATGCTTCAATTTGTGTTTGACATTGTCCTCTATCAGTTCCAAACATCGAGTTCACTTCACCTCATGCACCAACTTGTCCAGCCCGGCGTTTGAGGAACGGAATGACGTAAATATTGCAACAAAGGTGACAAAAACAGGTTGAAACTGAAACTATAAACGCAATAACTCTCCTCGCCAACCTTGGTGGTCAGTTTCTGC
>JGI24158J21664_10012573_pt1 | contig 11219 bp, 6 predicted proteins | sample Ectturendosymbi3_FD_21664 | JGI IMG/M metagenome (IMG submission 21664)
CCCTTCTAGTTTTTGGTCCCTCCTTCTAGTTTTTGCCACCCCCTGCTGATCCTGGCCACGGGCGTGTGAGCAACCACTGGTGTGTGTTGTCAATAACAACTCTAGTTACTCGACTGTCAAATGCAGGCTAGAGGATTTCTAACTTATCGTTTAAAATACTGCTATCCGAAAGTTATCTTCTGCATATGTCAACCAAACGAACTTAAACGGGAAATTAAGAAAAAAATGGGAAAGCCAAACAGGGGCCAACCAAAATCTGGGGGGCCCACCCAGGGCCCATCTTAGAATTGCCACTGACCAACTGGATTGTGATGAAAAGTTTTTTCTTTCCATGTGCAGTAGAAATGGACCTTGGACGACGCATTGCAACTCGTGGCAGTCGTGGCCGGAGCCTTACCAATTGTTGACAGATGTTATGTTTGCCAAGAATGGACCGGGAACGAAGAAAGTCGAGAAAAAGCTGTGTGGATTGTTTGCAGCCTATTTTCCATTGCCACCAACATTCCGCATCAGATATAACGTATATTATTTACAAAAAGGCTAACAGTTAATGAATTTTCAATTTTGTTTTCGGTAATTGGTCTTGCACAATTAGCCAGCTACGCTGAATGCAGCTTGAAGTGGGATCTACTGGAGTTTACAATGTCAGTTGTATTTGGACTGCTTAAAACGTCCACAGTGTCTTTTTTAAGGACGTAGTATCACCATAAAACCTGGGTTACATCACCATCAGTACGCAGAAAGGGAAGTAGGATGTAAAGTATGTGGCAAAAACCTTTTATAAAATTCTACGATTGTGATGTTAAGTTGCGTGAAAAATGCTTTTTAGCTTATCACAAGCAGAAACGTTTATTTTTACATTTATTCATTCCCGTCTGCCTGTTTTCATTGAGTGCACCTAGTTTTATACATTTGCTGACTATGATTTTAGTAAAGCATTGCATTGCAAAGGATTCTTGTAAGGATGATTATTCTAATACCGGATTGGACCATTGTTCTAGAAATAGAATAAAAACTTTCACCTCAAATAACCTCTTTGCAGATCGCACCAAAGACCTACAAAATGCATCATTACATTCGCTGGTGTTCCTACTTTCGATAAATGCAGCATTTACCATGAAGTTTTTTGCTGAGTCAGCATTACCGAGCAAATAGACGTCACTCAAATGTGAAAAAATTGGACACTTTTAAGCAGCCGGTAGGAAAAAAAGAAATATTTTTTTGAAAAATGTTTTTGCAAGGCATGCTTGTATTAACGTGAATTATCATACATATCGAAACTGAGATGATGCAGTGAAGTGGAAAAGAGCGTTGACCATTCAAAGGTCATGTTCCAAAATTGGAAAAATGTTTATAAATATGTTAAGGGCATACAAATAACTCAACTCCCTATTTCAGTAACGTGCCCAAATTTTGTTCTGAAATTTCGCGAACACATTCTCTCTTACAAATGTAAATATGTCACAAAATTTCAGATCTCTATGATTTGTAATAAAAATGCTACCGCATTTTGAAGACACAAAAAATAAAACTGTACGCATAAGCTGTCTGAGTAGCTTCGATCTCAAAAAAATCTGCACAATCTTTACAAATGGTAGGTCTTTGCAATATTGCTGTATATGGGGAAGGCGGTGCACAAATTGTCCAGGGGTACAATAGTCAAATTCGATTTATCAAAATAATAAAATTTTGAAGCTCCATGCGTCCATGGTTATTTAATCTTATTTCAATCGTGGCCTTAAGGTTAACTTTGTTCTGTTTGGAAGACACGTTTGTGAGTTATTTGGCAAGGTGTGTTTTTTGCGCATTAAAGTTATTTTGAAACCTGCATTTAGATTTGAGTTTTGAAAAGGTGAAGTAGCAAGTATTGCTGTGAATTATTTTCACGTCATACTCAGAATACTGGAACATTGTGTCACAACGATACTTTTCAGATTTTGTTTAAAGCTTAGTTGGCAATTCCTAATTGTGTTCCTTAGGTATGCAATAAAGCAAAATTTTTGGGGCACAATGGACCTTGTACATTGTGCTTCGAAACGATTATTACGAGACATGCTTGGGCAATTTTTCAAGTTTTTTGGTGTTATTGGAAAGCGCCAAACAGCATGTATAACCTATGGTCATTCTAGGTTTATGTTGTATTTAAAGGCATTTTGTAGAGAGGTGATTTTACTGTAAGATTCTCTTTAGTGTTGATTTGTTTTCTTTAACACCTTGCCGCCCGGTCTTCTAGAAATAGTACTTTGCTGGAAGGCTACGGACCTACAAAACGTCCAGTAGTAGACTTGTNGGNGCGTGGAAATAAGGGCGTTTCTCACATCCATTGCGCTGCGGTTGACTGATTTTCGACAAACGAACTTAATTTGTACGTAGTAGACCAAGGGAAAGAGTAAAAACATAAGACAAGGGATGGGGGTGTGCGTCCACGCAACTCCCTCACAACGCCCATTTGCACATGGTAGACCTAGGGAAAGGGTGAAAATTTCCGGCGGTTTGGCTAACAAATACCAAAAATATCATGTGGGCCTAAGCCCCCGGTAACCGCTATCATGACTCTAAGTCCTCAAGATGGGTGGGAGGAGGTCAAAAAGTGCTATAGTTGCATTGAATCACACGTTAACACTCCAAATTAAGAGTAGCCTAATTATTAATAGACTGGTCCATAGTGCCCCATAACCGTAACCATAGTGCCCCATGCATGGGGCATAATGGTAAAAAAGTCGTTAGTTTCTGAGGTAAACTGCTATCGCGTTTTGTTATGACATTGTGCATAAAGGGTTGCTTTTTTGTGTAACTAAATGTGAGTTTAATTGGACAAATTAAAAAAGCAGTGGCAAAAAGTGAACAGGGTACCAGTGTGCCCCACTTTCCGCTCCCTGTATGAAGACCAACATTGCAAATTTCTCATTTAGAGGTATGGCAGTGTTTGTATCCTCACATCATAATAAAATTATGCCATCTACAAAGAGTTTGATAAATTTGACCAATGCATATACTTCATCTTTGGGGAGCTATAGTGAATCCGGTCGCAGGCAAAATGCGTGGAATGCTGCTGTGAGGATCTTTTCTGCAAATTGTGCATGCTCCAACAAGTTGTCATAATTTTGTTTTTAGATGATAAANCAAGNTGGTGAGGTGACTACATATATCTTGCATGAATTTGTGGAATTCTTCCAAAAGTTGCACACTTGACTCATGAGCCTTANCTACTTCCAAAGTTATTCATTTCAGTTTACCCTGTTTTTTGCTGTTTTCCTTACTTTGGCTTTAGGTCGGCTTTCAGTCAGAGTCTAATAAAAATGTTATTCCCAAGAAGATTTCAGAATTTTTAAATATAAATAAATCGATTGACTCTAGCAGTTTTAGTATACCCAGCGCCGGATTTAGGGGGGGACCAAGGGGACCCCACCATGTTTGTGTTTAGCCATATGTACGATATGTGCGTGCCATTTAGTCATTTTTCTTAGCGAGGGAAGTTTTTTTGTAGACGCTATTAAATTGTTGTCGGTCGTCCAGACGGCAGTATTTCACTTGAATATTGTTTGATATTGTGACAAAACAACTACAACACTACTGTTTTCCTGAAAGTCGGTCAGGTACCTGAATCTAGCGAATGCAAGGTCAAGCCACGTAGAACGCCATAGCTTTCGTCTCTACTCGTTACTGGTAGATTTTGCGTCTGCCTTACTTAGATTTGCACAGGCCGCATATGAGCAGCAATGCTAAGTAGAGCTAATATACGTCCTCTTTGTGGATTATATGTCCAGTTTTTTCTTGAGAAATGAAATAATCCCCGAGGACATTCAAAAATGTCAAAACATCCTTCTTTTTACATTTCTTATTTTACATAACTATAATCAGTGGCGTAATTAAGTTTTGAGCCAGGGTGGTAAACTTAGACAAAAGGGGCCTGGCCATTGTACGGGGTCCACCAACAAACAACGGAAAAAAACTTGAGAATCGATTGTGGATCCGGATGTGGATGGCTAAACTAAAATCCTGAATAACCGGAAAATAATCCGAAAAATACATAAAACAACAACCTGCTGAAAATCAAAAGAATGCTGAATCCGAAATACTGTATAAGTTAAGTGGGAGACCGGTTTTTGCGATTAGCTTGCCAGGGGTAAAATTCGCCCCTCTTCAGTTTCGTCACTGGCTATGATATATTGTATTTACATGCAGTAAATTGTCCCTTCTCAACTGCAACAAGATACGAGCTGGTGGCGTAGCTTAGTTCATGGGAGGGCCTGCAAATTGTCTAATTAATCTATGTTTTGGTTAATTTAATTCTCGGCTGGAAAGGCNAAGTGAATGCTTTCACATTTTAATCGTTACATAAAAGTGGCAAATCTTTTTCCAATATCTCAATGACTTTGACATAAGAGCGCGGACGNCTGACTCCATTATAGACTCTCTAATAGCTTTGCTGATGAACCGTGATACGATGATCAGTGTATTGTACATAGCTTAGTGTAGCACTTTGTAGTAATTAGAGCTCACCAGTAATGCTAAAAAATTCAAAAATTCGTCAGAAGTATCCGTTTTTCAGAAAAGGACTAAACGATTTTGAAGCTGATTGAATTACGTGTGGTTGCATTTACAAAGTTCGCAAAAGAGAGTGAAACATCTATTGTGACTTTGTGGATATTGAGTACCAAAAACTTATTTTTCACAGCGTAACCAGGTGGCTATCACTTTATCTTATTTTGCCAAGGATACTTCAAATGTACCCAGCTTCACATTCATACTTCATGTCCATCCACAAGCCAAATGTTGTTCTGAAACGTTTTTTTGGAAATTCTCTGAGCTAACTCTATTTAAGACACATTTGCGGTCACTTCTGGTTGCTTTTAATGAGCAAGTTCAGAATATTGAGAAGTCCAAAGCAGTATTTGTTGAGGGCAGAAAATCGAAGAACATGTTGTGACAGACTTAGATCTACGTAACGATGAAAATAGACCTAGTTTAACCAGGAGTGCAGTAGCAGAACGCCAAGATGTATCATCGAAAAACACGGTGAATGAGATGGCTGACGCTATCACTGGAGGCAATCATATCGATCTCTGGGCCCTCTGGCCAGCCAATATACCGGAAAAATGCGGGAATATTGGTTGAAATATGAAACAGGTTCTTTTTGACATTGTGATGAAGATCATCTTTGAACATGATGTTCCACAACACAGAAAGGACAGAAACTTGTCACGGAAATGTACCACAAGTCTTATTCGTCGCCAGAACCACAATGGTGAAGTAGTTGACAGAAACTGGCTTTGTTTTTCTCCTTCACAAACTTGTGTGAAATGTTTCAATTGCAAACTGATGCGCGCGGATACGACTAAATTTACGCATTTCCTTATTAGAAAAGGAATCTTCGACTGGAAACACTTGAGGTCTGAGGAGCCGCGAGCATTCACTGGAACATCTAGATGCCAGGATTGCATTTAGTGGCAGATGCAATTAATCACTGAACAATTTACACAGAACTAGCCAGTCAGGTCAACCAATACGAGCAATGTCGGAAATCATGTCTGTCTGCAACGTTTGGTTTCTGTCGTAAAATTTATTGCTGAGCGAGGACTGGCGTTTGGAGATGATGAAAACGTTGGATCGCCCAGAAAGTTTTTCCAAAAAATTTTCCAAACTTTCTTCAAGCAAATATCAAAAAAAAAGAAGTGGCGATGCTTCTAGCGACCGGTTTTGCAACAGTTTCACAAATCGCTACTTATTGTTAAATCCCATTTTCCATCATAAAGTTTTGTTACAGTTGAGTTAACGAATGTGACGTCACACGGTTGCGTCATATATATTAATGGTATGTGGAAATACTAATGGCTTCATCGATCATCCCTTACCTAAACATTTTGTATCCACACATGGGGCCTCCCACCACGCCTGGGCCCCAGACCCCCCCACCATCTAAATCCGGCGCTGAGTATACCAGCATAAACGACATTGAGAAAATGTAACGTATCACCTGTTCGAATGACTTCAGCCTCATCAGAAGGCACCACCTAATTGCTTTACTTCACAACTTATATCTCCAGCTTCAAATTAAATGGAAGCAGTTATAGATATTTCAGACATGCCATGCAGCGTTGTCGCAGTGTGAAAACGTTCAGTTTGCAAGAAAGCTTGGCAGGGATATGGTGTGCCTCTCTGAGCGACGCATAATCATCCTGAGCTACAAAGTACGTAGAAATAGTGGAGAAGCACCGAGCTCATAGTCGTCAACGACGGGATGTAGTAGTGTCGAAATCAAAAAAACTGATTATTATCACACAAAACAAAATGTTGAACCGTAGGCCATTTTGTGCCCCAAGATTTAATCAACACGCAGTAGCATAGCGTGGGTAAGTGCTTGTGGTGGGGAGATGGCCTTGGCTAGGAAGGAAGATGCAGAGACTGCGGAGAAATTGCCCCCAAGTGAGTATTTAAAAAATTTTTTAAAAGGCCTGATTTCAAGACAAACACATAGATATTTCAGAATCCTCGATTTGATGCAGACTTTTGAGTAATCATTTTTTATGAATTTACTCACTCTACAACGACATTTCCAAGTTTTTTAGCCTAGGGGTCTAAGCACAAAAACCGAAAAGAGTTAAAACTACTTTCAAAAATTAATTTTCAATGAATAACTTGCCGCTTCCTTGAAGGTACCGCCTGGGGCCCTGAGCCCCCAAGGCCCCTCCTTGCTGTAACACCACTCCCAACACACCATCCAATCAAGTTGTTTTGAGTGAGGCGACCGTTCGGCAATATTACGCCACCAAAGCAGTGTGTCATTATATTGGGTTGAACTTCTGAATGAAGGTTGTAGTAGGGCCAAACAAACCAGTTTTTGAAATTGTCGTTGCAGCAAAGATTTACAGCGTCTTAATTGGGAATTCTGTAGACTTGGAAGGAAGGCTAAGTAAAGAAAAATGTCAACCGAAAGTTGTGACGACTCTATACAAAACATATTGCAGGAAATCAAGAATGAAAGTCGTTATTTGATTGTACTGTCCTACAAAATTTCGCTTTAATAACTTGTGTTTTTTTGTTTGTCGGAGGTACACATATTGCTATCTGCCGGGTTTAGTACTTGAAAAATATGGCGTTAAAAATCATTTTTCTATGATATGTTCAAGCACTTGATACTTTTTGCAATTGGACGGTAACCCTCCACCTTCGTGAAAACCTAACGATACACTTTTATGCAGGACGGATGCTTTTAAACAAGCATCAATAGAGTGGTCAATCTTTTTCGACAGTTCACAATCAATAATCCACTGCAATCATTGTTTTGTAACGCAAATTATCTTCTTGGAATGCTTTACAGCTTCGTTCTACGCTTCGCCATTTAAATATCATTTTCTTGCAGATACCAGTGAGGATCCTCCAGATTTGCGTTTTGCATTGCTTGCAGTTAGATAGAAAATACTCCCTCCTTCCAAACGACGTGTGGTTGTGATTGTGATGAATGCATATCAAGTGGTTTGCGAATGTTTTCATAAAAAGAAGGCTTGCCAACTGTTTTGATGAAGTTCCTAGACCAGTAGTTCTCAAACATTTATGAGCCGTCGCCCCCTTCCAAATTTAACTGGCGAATACTGAATATGCCGTGACGCTTGAGTTACGCATTATCACGGCAAAGCTACCTAGTGGCGGTCTCTGCTCGAGGCCCCCAGAGAACTGCTCCGTGTCCCCCAACGGGGGGACGAGGGCCCCGTTTGAGAAACCCTGTGGAAGTGTTATATATCAAGAAGATTATGGATTCGCATTTGTAAGGCTGTTACCTATCGTGATAACGCTTTCGTATTTGAAGACGTCCCCCTTTATGTAGTCAAGCAACAACCTGCGATTGCGCAGCAAGAGATCCTTCTGCAAAGTAATTGCACAAACTTTATAAACCTTAAAAGGTGTTATGCACAGGTAGCGTAAAGGCATTTAATACGAAATAGAACGCACTCATGTTAACAGCGTTGACGGTACGTTTGGGAAAAATGTTTTTCTTTGTTTTTTAATTTAAAGTTCTAACGCGTTGCTTTCATTGTGTGGTACATTTCTAGGCAAAGCATTAAAATTCAGCCACAGGTTTATGTCAAAGTTTAACGCTGCTTGAAGCGAATACTGAAACAGCAAAATCATGCTTTCATTTGCACAAGTGGAAATGTTCAAAGTTCCGTTCCAATACAACAAAGTGTTATTTTCATGGAACCATAGCTGAAGATCACAACCACTGCGATCAACTCAGCATCTGTTTATTAGGTCGTTTTGCCTCGGCAAAGATTTTTGTCGGCTTGAAAAACTACTGGACGGACGCTTCACAAAATTCAAATGCCGTGGCTGCGTACTCCTCATGATCTCATTTGAGGACGCAACGGTCTGATGGCGCTTTCATCTTCTCACCATTCATCTGTGTGAACATGCCGCTGTGATCCTCGAATGTTAGCCTCCAGGTATCTCACACCAGTTTTTCTCCTGAGGAAATTGTGTAAATCTGTCGAAGCTTTCACAATATTATCTTCTGTCTGTGGTTTCACCAACATTGGCACTCTGAATCCTCAAAAACGATAAGTCATAATACAAAACGCATTTTCAACGATTTTGCATGACCTGGACAGTCTGTAAAAGTTATAGCCAAAAAACAAAATTTGGGCAAAAATCTAAAAAATTGTTTGTTTTTGCCAAAATTTTGTTTTTTTGGCCAAGTTTTGAATCACAAACACGAGATGGCCAATCAAGGGCTATAAAAATGCGAATTTTCGCCTAGTTTGGTTATCAATAAAGAAACAAAAATTTGCCTTTTGGGGTTGCGGCTCAGGGCCCAGTGGCAGTGGCCAAAAATGCCTATATCTCTACCTAATAAGACGTCACCCACAAAATAACTAAAACTGTAAATTTCCAATTTTTTTAATTCTAAGCTACAAGACTTTCCGCTTGTTTAGTAGTAGCACTAACAGTGTTCAGATTAATCAAGTTTTTTTGTGTTAGCAAAAGAAATGCGTCAGTGCAAATCAACGAAACTACTTAAAAACTATTCTGCTGTACTTCAAATTTTAGTCGAACCTGATCAAAGGAGTATGGTTTACCAGTTTCCCATGATTAATCAAACATTGCCACATTGCTTATAGTGCAAATGCTGGAGAATTTAGGCCATGGCTGACCTTCACCTGAGGTTTAAGCTCCGTGTGGGAGTTGGTGATAATGAAATACAGACTTGTACAATGAACATATATGCATGGGGGTCGGGGATGTTTCCCGGGAGGGGCCAATGATGGATCTTCCTGGGGGGGCCAAAAACATTTTTGCAGGGTGGTGCAAAAGCGGATAAATTTCTTTTAACCACTAGAAACAAAGAAAGCAACTCTTTTTTACAAAAATATGATAAGACGATGTCAAATTCAATAATGCTCCCTCTTCCGACCCCATGTATACCGCGCTTGCAATCGCTAACCGTACTGAAACAGGGAGTAACGCTTTTCGCAGCTGCTGCTGGCGCACCAGCTTGCTGTATCTCACCTAATGGTAATGTAAACTTCATTTGAAGACATTCGCAAAATTCTTCTCTGACATCTCTGGCCTGCTGCAAATCTTTTCCTTGACTGCAGCTTCAAATGAACATCGTAGATTCTTGTTTTTGTACAGTTTAGTACAGAGATTCCCAACCTTTTTACGATCTCGTACCACTTGGTCACCCGGTATTGTCAACGCGTACCACTTTTACCAGAACAACTAATTTAATCGAATGTTAGTTTATTCAGAAGAATGATATCCATTAAAATAACAATAAAAGACCACAACTAAATTTAATGAGATGTTTGTGTTTGTTTACCTTCCACCAATTGGTCGATGCGTGGCGTAACTTTGCTAACTCCGTATCGAAAGTCATAATGTTACGAAACAATATGGAAATTGCTCGCGTACCACCTGGAAGACCTTCGGGTACCACTAGTGGTACGCGTACCACAGGTTGGGAACCCCTAGATTAGTAAGTACATGCGTGAATACGGCGGTGATTTACATTTTATATGCCTTGAAGTTCAAGTCTTGGCTAAGAAGTGATTCGGTTTAAAATTATTTTTCATTACACAATGAAGCCATTACACACTGTTTAGCAACATTAGCATTTATTCTAGAAATTTAGTTGTGATGGTATGTAAACCTACTGTGACGGTTCAATCACAAACATGTAGAGCCTTAACGGTTTCATCAATGATCTCATTACCTTGCCGGCGAGTAAAAAAACAACTTTCTCAAGTAATCAGACTCCAACCTGTACATGCAGTAGTCTGAAAGTGTTGCAACTTTTATCTGATGTTACCGCACTTGCTGCACTGTCCTACAGTAAATTTCAAAGCATTTGGCTTCAACGTGAAGAGTCAGCAGAATGATCAAAAGAACGTAGAAAGATGCTTTTTACTTTATAAGTGTCGAGACTATTGACACTGCAATTACTTACAGATAGCGTGTAATCCATTTTCTCGATGCAGCGCATGCAGGGGCGTAATGACAGGGGGCAAAGTGGGCACATCCCCCCATGCACAGAGTCACTATGGGGGTGCTGAATCATTGCGTGGGGCGTCGAATAACCGCGGGGGACGCCGAAAAGTCCCAACAATGTCACAAGTACTTTCTTCAATGCAGTAAATTTGCTTCAGAAAGATCTCAGGTATGCCTATCCTTTACGGGTTGAGTGTCTATTACTTCACCATAAAGAACTGTTATTGGATCATCGTATCCTGCAGTGACTTCTGATCCTATCACATGATTGTGCATGTCCGCTTTTCCCGTAGCTTCTCGAAGTACGGTAGTATTGATGTGCTTTACCATTTGGTCTGCGGCCCAGATGTAACTGTGTTTGGGGTCAGCGGGATAGCTTTGTGGCGGCCAGAAGATGGCGTCAAAATGTAAAGAAATGGTCACCGCCAGATGGTGCCCATGAGTAACAAGTCACTGTGACAGTCACCACAAGCGAATTATCGTAATTCTCTTATCCCTATATAATGATAGTGCAACCTAGTAGTAATAGTGTGAACTCAGTGAGTGAGCACAATTGCAGTTGGTTGCTTTCCTGTTAGTTAATGCCCCGATTTGCCATTTTTCTCTTGTGCTTGCCTCAGCAGTTCAAGGCGATGCAGTCAACTGCAACAGCTTGTATGTACTCTATCCACATCGCAAGCTTCTTTCTTCGCAATCCGACGTAATATCTCTTCCTTTTATTTCGCTGTCTATTT
>JGI24158J21664_10012574_pt1 | contig 11218 bp, 5 predicted proteins | sample Ectturendosymbi3_FD_21664 | JGI IMG/M metagenome (IMG submission 21664)
GAGAGTAAAGATTGGAAATTTAATCATTTGGTGAGTACCATTGATCAGATTGTTTTTATTTTGTAATAAAGTACACGTAAATGAAAATACTGAGTCTCTGATGATATCAAACAAGATTAGAAGTCTTCTAGGGGGGTCAAGCGAACATGGCTTTCGTGAACACCGTCCTTGTTACATCCATGGACGAACCCATGTACACATTTCGGATGTAGCTAAATGCGGAAAAGTATCTTGGCCCACAAGCCAAATAAAAAGATACTTTTACCGTAACAGGCCAAACTGCAATAGCTCCATTCAAATTTGGGCCAAGTGGAACATCTTCAACATCTTGATTCAATTTCGGGTAACTTCGAACAGCTTTATTGATTTTTGGGGAACTTCAAACAGCTTCATTCCATTTTGGGTAATATACAAGTGCTTCATTGAAATGTGCATACAATTAGAAACATTTGGGAAAATTCGAACAGCCTCAATCATATTTAGTAATCGAAACAGCTTCATTCAAACTTGGGTACAATTGGAACCATCTGGCAAATTGGAAGAGTTTCATTCAGATTTGCATATATTATAAAAATTTGGGCAAATTACAACAACCCAATTGAAATTTGGGACAACTGAAACAACCTCATTCAAATTTGGGTAGAGTTAGAAACATTTTAAATTAGGAACATGTAGCGGTAATCCACTATTCCATCTAAACCTAATTTTTGTAAACCTCAAATTGTTGCTGCTATAAAGTGTAGGCCTGCAACTAAAATGTAGCTGTAGGTGCAAAATGTTTTGTGGTTGTGACGTGATGTAGCTGTGATATGATACTGTGAAATTCTCGTGTTTCAAGCTTGCTTGATGTTGTGAGATCTGCAAGTGTGAATCTGTTACGGCGAAGTATTCATGAACAGAATTAACTATGTAACTGCAGCTGTAGGCTAATGTGTTGTGTGGTAGAAATGTAGCTGTGATTTCATACTCTTTAGGCTTTCATATTTTCCGTTTGTTTCATGTAATGAATTTCTTGTGTTGCATCCTGCCAAATTTTTACGTTTCAGTTTAATGCTGTGAAGTGAAGCTTTCATGAACAGTAGCAACTGTACTATTTATTGCACTGCATAATTCAATGATCCTAATACACTCCAGTAAAGCACTGCTATTTTCATAAAATATTCTTTTTGAGGTGATAAACCATTTGTCATTGATAATGTGCATTTGCACACATTCCCTGGTAGTTGATCATATAGGCTGCAGTATTTGCCTGTATCAGTCCCATATTGATATTTTTTCTTAGCATTCTGTGTTCAGTGCACATTCAACTGTCTACACTGGAGTGGATTTTTGGTTTTCAAAATGTGACTTTAGAAGCTGTAAACCAGGGATCACCAACCTTTTTGAAGCTGAGAGCTACTTCTTGTGTTCAGATTAATGCAAAGAGCTACTAGTTTGATACACACTTCTGAAATGATAATGTTGCTCAATTTATCTATTAAGAATTAAGACATTACACAATGTTAAGACAGTGTTCACGCTAATGCTATTTTTAGAACAGACCCGCGGGTGGTACCATAACCAGCCGAAACTTTTGGAGGGAGCAAATATTTTGACTTTCAGCGAGCTGGATTATTTTGTTTGGGACAACACCTCACAAAGCACAAAACGACAAAAAATGCTAGAAATTTGACGAGAATGCTCCCCCTGGCTACGATTATGTCCCCGGACGACCTACTGGGCCCTTGCGGGCGACCTGGCGCCCGCGGACACCACGTTGGTGACCCCTGCTATAAACATTTAAGTAAGTTTAGCATTTTAAAACCCTGGAATACTATCGTGGGTATGGCAGACCCGGGTCAAATGAGGTCATTCACGTGAAACTACGTAAGCGCGCGTCGGAGCGCTTTCAACTCTTCAGCAGCCCCCCTTTTTTTTGTTACTTGTAAATAGGTGCGCTTGCGGTCATCCACACTCTCTTCGATTTTGCGCAGGGAGTGAGTTCGGGTCTGGAAGACCCGACGAAAGTATTAGTGTGAGGTGGCGTTGGGACAGCCTAACCTACGTTATAGTTAAAGAGAGGAAAAGTGCCAGGCGGATGTAAAACGCTGAAACTCACTCAGCGCATGCTTCTACGGTCTTGTTAGCAGTATACAAAAGAAGTTCTTCACGCCCATAATTTTCTTTTTATGAGTAATTCAGTTCAGGCATATATGACACCTTCGCTATATTTAGCCTACTTACTTTTCATCAAAAATCGTATGATATTTGAGTAAAGTAACTTTGTAAGTGTTCAAACTGCTCAGTGAGACTTATATTTTCAGTGTAGTTTTTGTGAAAAACTGCAGTTGAAGGAAAGTGCATTTTTTATTTTTGAAAACCGGGTCTGTCACACCCGACGTTAGTATTAACGTGTCAAAAATCGAACGATAGCATTCCAAGGTTCAAAATACTACAACTTGGGCCAACATAAACGTTTACAGCAGGGGTCACGAACGTGGTGCCCGCGGACGCCAGGTCGCCCACAAGGGCCAAGTAGGTCGCCCGCGGGCATGGGCGTAGCCAGGGGGCCATTCTCGTCAAATTTCTAGCATTTTTTGCCGTTTTGTGCTTTGACAGGTTTTGTCCCGAACAAAATACTGCAGCTCGCTGAAAGTCAAAAGATTTGGTCCCCCCAAAAATTTCGGGCTGGCTATGTTACCGCCCGCGGGCCTGTTCTAAAAGTAACATTAGCGTGAACAGTGTCTTAACAATGCGGAAATCTTCATTGTTAATACTAAAATAATTTAAAGATAAATTGAGCAACATTTTCATTTCAGAAGTGTGTATCAAACTAGTAGCTCTTCGCATTAATCTGAACACAAGAAGTAGCTCTTAGCTTCCAAAAGGTTTGGTGATCCCTGGTTTACAGCTTCTAAAGTCAAATTATGAAAACCGAAAATCCACTCCAGTGGAGACAGTCAAATGAGCACTAAACACAGCATGCAAAGAAAAAATAGCAATATGGGACTGATACAGGCAAATACTGCAGCCTGTATGATCAACTACCAGGGAATGTGTACAAACGCACATTTCCAATGACAAAAAGCTTATAGCCTGACTAAGTATATTTTATAAAAATAGTAGTGCTTTACTGGACTACATTAGAATTAGTGAATTATTCATTGCAATAGATTGTACAGTTGCTACTGTTCATGAAAGCTTCATTTCACAGCATTATTTTGAAACATGAAAATTTGGCAGGATGCAACATAGGAAATTCATTACATGAAACAAACGGAAAATATGAAAACCTAAATAGTATGAAACCACAGCTACATTGCTACCACACACAACACATTAGCCTACAGCTGCAGTTACATAGTTAATTCTGTTAATGAATACTTCGCGGTAACAGATTCACACTTGCGAATCTCACAACATCAAAACTTCACACTATCATATCACAGCTACACCACATTACTACCACAAAACATTTTGCAGCTATAGCTACATTTTAGTTGTACACTTCATAGCAGCAACAATTTGAGGTTTACAAAAATTAGGGTTAGATGGAATAGTGGGCCACCACTATGTTCCTAATTTAAAATGTCTCTAACTCTAGTTGTCCCAATTTTCATTGAGATTGTTAAAATTTACCCAAATGATTCTAATTTTATCCAAATTTCAATAAAGCTCTTATAGTTAACGCAGACATTTCTAAATGTACTAAAATTTCAAAGGAGCTATTATTCCATGTAGCCCAGCTTTGAACAAGATGTTTGAAGTTATCCACAATTGAATGAAGCTGTTGCAAATTGCCAAAGTTTGATTTGTCTGATGGACTTCACCCAATGTTTCCAATTCATCTAAACGTGTTTATTTTCACCCAAACTTGAATGAAACTTTTCTGATTTGCTCAGATTTAATTGAAGCTGTTGGACCGTACCCAAATGTTCCTAATTTACTCAAATGTTTCTAATTTTACCCAAAACTTGAATTAATTTTTTTAGTTGGCCTACATTCGATGAAGGTTGTTGGAATTAACACATGATACCAGTTCACTCAAGGGCAGTGTCTATTTTGCCATCCGGGGCAAAAAAGAACAGCAAGAGTCCTAGATTATTTTGCCGTTGATTTGGCTATTATTTTGCCTTTGTTGGGAAAACAGACACTACCTCACTTATATGTGAATGTAGCTGCATACGTCGCCCAAATGTTGAAAATTTTTGCCCGAATAATGGCCAATTTTTCAGCATTGGTGATGCGACAGCATCCCCTGCATCACCATGCCGTACGCTTATGACCAAAAGAAACCGCAAGCAGCAGATATGGGATTCCGCGGGAAGTACACGGAGTGACAAAGTGCGCATCTGTTAAATTCGTAAAACCTTGAATGCAGAGCCACTTCTCAGAATGTAGAGATCTCTGCTACGATGATTGGGTTACGTCAGGCCTGCCCAACCTTTTTAGTGTTGCGGGCCACTTTCACATGAGGAAATTTATTGCGGGGCAGAAGTTTTTTTGTGACGTAACAAGTCCCTTGATAAGTTTTATGCGATAACACGAGGTCATAATGAGTCCTATAGTTGCACGCAGTGTTGCCAGCTTGTATGGATGTAAACCAAGTCCAAATCTAAAACATTGACATATTTTCGAAGCGTTTGTTACACAATTTTTGGGTGCTAGGCCCATAACAGAAACAACAGGTACAATTTTGGTGTGTTTTGATGGCAAATATACTTGAGCCTCTAAAAAAATACTAAAAATTTGAAGTCTGCTAACGAACTTATTACATCGCGGGCCACTTAAAACAACCTCGGGGGCAGCATGCGACCCGCGGGTTGGTCACCCTTGGGCTACGTGATCAGAATAGCCTAAGAAAGATTGGCGAGTCGAGCCCTGCCTACCAAACCCACGCAAAAGCGGTTCAGAGGTCAACCAACGACCAGGGCTGTGGAGCCGGCACTCGAATTTCAGGCTCCGGCTCGACCATCCAACATTTTTTTCCGGCTCCAGTCATCCAAAAATGTTTGGGCTTCGGCTCCACAGTCCTGCCTACGACGACATGGTGTGATCACAACTCCAACATGGCTTGGGCCAGTCTTGGTGTGGAGCGGAGCTATCAGAGGCTGCTGAAAACCGTGAGGTACTTTAGGGCTACATCATACAGTTCAGCATTCAACAAGTATGTAGCACGTCTACCAATGATAAAATTTGAGTGCACTTGCATACTGAACAAGAATAAGGAATTTATAACCACTTCCACAGTACACCATAAAAATCATTTTAATTTTCCTACAAAATCTTTTGCAAGCTCCATGTCTGCTCGCTACAGACGCCAACGACCGGTACGAGACAGTTGAAAAATTCGCATTGCGAAACTTTTGCTCCGCGTTAAATCGAGCGACCTATAGCAACGTAAATTCGAGCGACATCGGGAATAAGTTGAAAGCAGTGCCGAAGGAGAAACAGTTTGCTCCTCCACCGATAATGGTCAGGCGCGCCACAACACAACCGTTTACTTCTTTAACACGAGCGATGCTCCTGTGACCGTACAAAAGAACTGGTTGTGCTGTCGGCCTCGGTGCGACTGTCACAGTGCGTATCCATGACCGTGACATTAAATCAACGACGTGAAGCTCGTCCAGCAAGCACTCAGGCGAGGACGAGAGATCGGGAAACGACACGAAACGAACTCCGCCAACCAGAATCAGGTATTGATCGCGCAATATGTGAGATGAGTGGGAGTAACGGGCTGGGAGTTGAGGATGAATATCAAATCTGCGAAACAGACAATTAGTTTTTTTTCACTAAAAAGGCGATACCAAAAGCAGCAGCGATTATTTTACACTGATCATATCAGCTCAGAGTTTGAGTTTACCAATAACAGTGACTTTTAATTTCGAAACGGTGCATTACCCAAACAGTTGCAAGCAGTAAAACACGAACTGCCACTGAGAAACAGAAGTGCATGACGCAACGCACAGCGAATCATCGTTTGCTGTTATCGGAAACAATTTAGCAAGTTTTGTAATGGTTTGACAGGTTTGTTGAATAAAACACAAAAAAGTCAAAACGCTTTAGGATGATTCAAAATTCATGTCTTAATCAACGAAAAAAGATCGACTCTCAATCCGCCAGAAACCACGCACCTGCTGACGACAGCGGTTGCAGAGACTTCCTTAATCTTTAGAAGGAGCAAATCACTGCGAGGTTTTTCTTTCTGATCAAGACCGCCAGATATAAGAATGCTAGAACCTGCATTAGCATTCCATACGTCTGCGCAGTGGGAGTGACGAGCGAAGATTGGTGGAGGTGCACTATTATCACCAACATCTTTTACACAAAATTCGCTCCATTCGAAATTGTCGAGATCCAGCGACCAGAAATCACCAAAAACGCAGTCGTTATTTCGACCGCCAGTTAAGATCATAAACGACCTTCCTCCGCAAAGAAGAACACTGGAAGCATGCCTCCATCTTGGTGAAGGGTTGCTTGAAGCACAAGAGGACTCGGCTTCAAGCAAAGTATAATCGACGTTTCCACCCAATGCAAGTTCTTCTTCGACGTGGACCACGTGTACTTCGTTCGTTGGTCTCATTGGTGACGCTCTTCCGCCAAAAACAACAAAGCGATGGCTTTTTTGCGAATGCGAAGGCACGCGCACGACCGAGCAATGCATAGCGTGATGAACACTAGGGATCTTGGCCGCACCAATAATCGTGCATTCGCCGTCGGTTAATCTGACCATGCAAAGCTCAGACAGCCTTCGATGTGAGTTCCCGGAACCCACGTCACGGTTCGCGATCGAAACTCCGAAACCTCCGAAGACAAACGCCTGCGATGTAAAGAAAGCAATGACTTTACTGGAGCGACTGCCACAAGTTAACGTACTTCAGTGCTGGACCTTCACACCTGCGCCTAGCTATCAATTCTAGTTTCGTAACGATTTTACAAGCTGGTTTTGAGAGTTCGCAGGGTGCCAAACAGATTGCTTGATTTCATAATCCAGCGCAGTTGTTTACCACTCAGATAATTTCAGTTCGAAAAACCATGGTAGTACAGTAACTGACTGATTAGAAACCAATATGCGCGAGACTACCAGCGGCGACATCACTTCTGTACACGACTCTTGCTGGGACAACAGAAAAGAAAAAAACGCTTTACTACACCATTACTGACGCATAGAAGCGTTGTGTGCAGCAAAATCATGGATTTTACGGTCACCTCAACTCAAATCAAGTGACGAAAAGTCGTAAATTAAAGTATTACGTTCGGCTTGTGTATCACCGATTGCGACATCAGATAAACATCGCCGAAAAAAGCTGTCAGAGACTGCCAAATGCAATTGCAGTTGTCAGAAATTTAACACTTACCAGATTGCCATCAATCGACGCGTCATCTGCTGGTACTGCACAACAGCAATGTCCAAATATTTGTGTTGAGGCGCCAACATGACTTTGAATTTGCACTACACTTTTGGGAATTTCTGTTCGCTCTTCTGCATCTGAGGAATATAAAGGAAGTTATGTGCAGTAGTCAATTATGTAGCCGATGTTTTATGATAATCGTTGACAAAATCACTTCCACGGTCTTATTAAAAGAAATGTAAAGCCAAATGCCAATGCAAGATGAGGGCAGCCTTGACTCATCCAGCCTCAAAGCTTTCCAAAAAACGTCTCAGGTTGGATGCTTTTGTATGCTATGTTCTCTTAGTTAAAAGGATGAAATTTTAAACAAATTTAGTGCTTTAAATCTTGGTTGTTGTTTATGGTTTCATGTATTCCCATAAAAACATGAAAGTGAACAAATTCCGGATACCAACCACCAAGCATTTTATCAAAAGGGGAAAGTGTGAAAGTTTCAAAGGGATAAATTTTGTAGTTTATTGATGGTGAATGCAGAGAAATGGGGCGCGAAAATAAAGAAGTGGGGACGATGCCAACTTGCTATTGCCTAACTTTTATGTGTTGTCAGCTTTGTTTTCCCAACTTTCAGTGTTTTCAAAGTTGTGTATCATGAACACCCTTTGGCATTTTTTCTTTCTGCTATGTCAGTCATGCCGTAGTCTCAGGAACGTGTGCTTCTGTGGCCGTATCTTAGGCTAGATCAAAAGTGCTTATCACGGTTGGCTGAGCGTGATGACGTCATCAGAGGGTCCCCTTTTCAGTCTTGCCTCGGGCCCTCCCAACCTTAAACCCACCACTGTGTGTGTGTGTCTCACCCATTGAAAACTTTCATTCATTTTCATACCTGCATTTTCTTTGTGAGGGTCGCGGGGTAGCATCTCTAAGAGAATTCGAAATACCTCATCCACTGAAAGCTCACCTTCAAAATTCTAAGCCAGGGTCCAAAGGAGAGATCACCTCAATAGCTACATTAAAGGCACGGACAGGGTTTTTGAGTGGCTCGGAATCTATCGGGTAACTTTTATAACTCCGACTTGAACAGCAACTTTTTTGAAATGAAACGATTTAGCTGTGTCATGATAATGGTAACCTTACATAAACCACGACTGGATCAAGAGTTTAATAAAATCTTTGTGTGCACTGTTTTTAGACAGTGGATGTAATGAATCATCATACGATATGCCGTGACGCACAGCACTTAATACTTGACTCGTCATTCGTCTTAGGCAGTAACTTGATCTGACTTAAAATTGTTGTGAATGGCTTGGATGCTTTATGGGTAAGAATTGACCAGACATGAGATTCATGAATCATGTCCAATCAGTGGCACGCCACACGTGAGTTAAAACATTAGGTAAAATGCTGCAGAAAGATTGATGCGGGTTGTGACTGGCCACACGCGGAGTGCTTCGACTTTTGCTGGAGCCAGTCGGAATTGAACTATTTGGCACCGCCCTTTTGGCGACGACTACTTAGCGCTTCACTGTTTTGGCGCTTGCCGTTTCCACTTATCTCCTTTATTACTCATACCTTACACAGTGGCGTAGCCAGCCCAAATATTTGGGGGGGCCAAAATGTTTGATTTTAGGCAAACAACACTATTTTGTTTGGAAAACCGCTTCTCAAAGCACAAAATGACTATATTTTCTAAAAATTTGAGGGGGCCATGACCCCTTTGCCCCCCCCGGCTACGCCTATGACCTTAAACATATATTGTTTTCTCTAGAACTGTGTTTCTTGCTCAGCTGTTTTTCAAGAAGGCAACTGGTATACCAGAAGGGGCTCAAAAGATTCTTAGTATGCGTGATAAACCAAAAGTTTTCACACGATGGGTATCTATATGTTTTCGATAAATGTAGCAAAAGTGACCCAATGTTACTGTTTTGGAGATGCGAACTAAAAATCGTAAAGCATTTTGACTTGCGAAGTCTAGTTTACAATTACGATATACATTAAAGTTTTATCCATGCTTTTACCCATTTTCATTACATACGCTTGCCAGTTTCTAAACTGGCGCCAAAAGAGCTCAGTGCCAAAAAGTGCCCGAACCGAGCCAGTCGGGAGGGTCAAAAGATTTGCCTTGCGCAAGTCTCCACTGCACACGCATGCTCAACACTCAGGTGTGCTGCTTGAAACCATGCAGCATGAGATGTTTAAATAAATTATGACGACAAAAATAAAACAGCTTTTTCCGATATCACTCACCAGGAATTTCACTGTGTTCCAGAAACGAGCGACAAGCATCCTGCATTTCTCTGGTTTTAGAGTTCGTGCTGCAAGCCACAAAATAGTGAAGACACATCTGGTGCCAGCCTTCGAACTCATCGAACATTTCAAGTGATTTAACGCGAAGTTTTTCTTCGTCGCTCAAGGCTTCGACGTAGAACGTGTACAAATCACTTGAACTAAAGACGCGAAAGCCCAAGTCCTCATGTCGCAGCATCTGCTTGCGTAAAGAAGGAAAGTTCTTGATCGAGAGAAGCGGGCTGCCAAGATTTGAAAAATGCCTGTAAAGTAGCACAAACAGCACTTTACAACCTTCAAATTAAAGGTTAGAACAAGGAACAAAATACGTGTTCTCTGTATTCCACCGTTCAACGGCTCACATGCCGGAAACAGAAGTCACCACTGGTTAGAAAATGTGTAACAATAGCCAAGCTGTAAGCTGGGCAATCCGAAGTTTCATGCCTGTCACATATTTAAGCAATGCTGTTTTTTAATAGGGAGGAATTGACAGTGCTGCAAAACGCACTTAACGTTAGTGAAAAATGCGCACAGTACCTAATGCACGTGTCGAGACTATTAACGGACACAAGCTAAGTAAAACGGAGTGTCACCACCCTTATTCAGTCACAAAAATGAGCCGAGTACAGTGAAGTGAGACGCAGTGATGCATAGTAGAAGTAATACCTTGGCAAGGAGGAGCATAGTTAGAACAACCAAAGTGTATCTTGTTTAAAGAAAGAACTAGAAATACGTTAATTATGCAAGAATTTCAAGTGGAATGTGAGTAGATACTTGGAAGTATACAAATATTAAAATTACTGTTTTTCACTGGCGATCACATTTTGTTGCCTTCTTAGCAACTAAGCTGCCAGGCTATGCATTACATACGGCTTATCACAGTGCTGACAATCCAAGTTCGGTTTGCCTTAGACAGCGCACAATCACTTTGTAACCGATCTTTGTTTTAATTCCATTAGTGTTTAACGGTTATTGTGCCTGTTTTGTTAGAATATTTTCGTTCCTAACGTACGTGGTAACCCGTTCCGTTCTTGTTTATGCCTATGCTCATCACATATTTTTTGTCGATACACGGAAAATGGTGTGGTCTTACAGCCAAGGAAAAACCAAGCCCACCAATTTATGTGATGGACGAAAACTATGCAAACGTAAAGCCAATAAACTAAAGGAAAAAACAGTGAAACCAAGTTTTACAGTAAAACAAGCATCACTGTGTTGCTGCCTAAAACCCTCACAACCAATTTCTTAATTTTTGGTGCCGTTGCATTTCTTCACGGTCAGCAACTTTAGCAACAATAAAAAATCAAAGTGGGACTATATTAAGGATGCACTTTTGCAAATGGAATCAAACTTTTCTGAAAATTGAGGCAAATACTTCATTTCATTCATTTTCATACACGCTTTTTCTCTCAGGTGGATCGCGGGGAGCAGCACGCCCAGGAGGACTCGAAATACCTTGGCGTTCCCAGCAATAGTTCTGCTGGCTCCACAACATGACGGTACCACGCAAGGTCGGAGATGTAATCATGCTACTTAGTCCTTGGACGACATCTAAGCCGCTTTCCCGTGGGTGCAGCCAGCAGAATTTGCTTAGCCAAACTTTC
>JGI24158J21664_10012575_pt1 | contig 11217 bp, 9 predicted proteins | sample Ectturendosymbi3_FD_21664 | JGI IMG/M metagenome (IMG submission 21664)
CTGCAACCTCTTCAAAACAATAACCTCAACAAATTTGCAATAATTCGGCCATGAAATTTACACCACAATAAAAATTTATGAAACTGTCGAGGGGCGCTCGACGAGACAACCTGTTTAACAGGTTTTTTTCGGCGTTGCAGCGCCTTAGCTTTAATTTGTATGAAATTGTTCAATATTTGCGCCAATAAACTCTCACTCTCTCTCTCATCTTAAATGTGGTTCTAGGACGATTGCCAAGTGGGCAATAGCCAATTAGGACATTTGCCAACTAGGATAATTGGCAAACAAAAAATAGCCAACTGGGCAAATGACAATCAGACAGTCTGCCAACCAAACAATTGCCAACTGGAATAATCAACAACCACACAATTGCCTTTGCCTTGCAAAAACCCGTCAGGACACCTTTTTTCACTGAGAAGTTAGTATATATAGATAAACAAAAAACACTGAACAGCCTAAATATTTGGTGTGGAAAAAATGAGTTGCCAGTTGTCCCAGTAGGCAGATGTCCTGATACCAACCACTTAACAAAGGCAGGGGCCACAATTGCAGATTTTGAGACATTTCCGGCTCCAACTTACGACCCCATTGCATTAGCAAGTCAGTGAAGACATCCTCAGATGTGAAAGACAGTGACCCTTCTGATGAGCTTAAAAGAAAGGTATATATCTCTATATTTGCAAATTTTGAGAAAAATGCAAATTTTTCATTTTTGAGAATCAATTTTTTGGCAATTTTCAGACATATTTGAAAAATTGCCTTCACGCTAACCTGTTAGTGTTGTCAAAGCATGTTTTTACACTTGGACTAATTGCAAGGACAACACTTAACCAAAAACATCAACGAAAGTCACTCATTGTTTTAGGGGAGAATTCTGGGTAAAAAAATATATTTTTTCAAATCTAAAAAATTTTGTTTTTTTGGTTTTTACATCATGTCCTTTGCAACTTAGCAGTTTATGGAATGTACCATTGGAAACAACTCAAAAATTCTAATAAAAAAGTGTTCTCCCAAATCAAATTTGAAAAAACAAGTAATGCAAATATGCTCTTTATTCAGATAGATGTCTGGTCATGTCTTTACACACCAATCTACAGTTTTTCATTAAAGCAACAAAAATCACCAATTGAAACCCATACACAGCCTGCAACTAATACTTGACCTCAAAGATGAGTTTTTTGAGTCTGTTGTTGAATTCAGATTGACTGTATCTACAGTGATACTCAACAATAAACTGTTTAAGTCAAAACTGATTTTTTACCTAAAAAAATCAAAATCTTTACAGTCAAAACATTCAGACCAGCTATCTCCAACCCACGGCCCGCATGTGGCCCAGTTAAGGTTTTAGCTGCAGTGATAGTATCCTACATACTGACAACCAGTCCTTATTTTGATAATCTGAAGTTGACGTTTTTGATGCAGTTACTCTTCAGTGCCGTTTTATCACGTATGTTGCCAGTGTGCAGTTATACATTAGTTCAAACTGAATTTAGTTTGCTAAGATCAAAGTAAGCCATTCAATGTGCGGCCCTCATTAATGTCATTGAATGTGCAGCCCTGGTTAAGATAGTGACATAATTTTTGGCTCAATAAGCCATTTGGGTTGGACATAGCTGGTTTAGGCATTCTAGAACCTGAACTAGGTTTTCTGAAACGCTAATCACTAACCAATGCAGTGGTTTCATTCCAGTTGATTTGCTGTCATATCTAGCAGGATTCTCTCACTTTTAGTTGCACAATTTTCTTCTAGAAACTTCTAGGTGATTTTCTACCAAATTACATAACCGCTTGCCTGTGGTGATTTTCTACCAAATTACATAACCGCTTGCCTGATTCCACATTGAGATGAAAACTGTACTGTTTCATCAAAAAATACTTCACCTTTTTGATGATGCTATAAATTGGGCAACACCACGACACAACCCTGCCTCAATCATTTGGCATTTTGTTTAACACAGCCAAGCTGCTTCAAGCAGATAAATTATACATTATAACAATATAAAGTAACTCTGTAACAGACAGCCTAGTGAAGTTTAATGATTTGCTTCTGTGTTTAGTGAGTGTGGTATGCTATGAATGTATCCAGGTGGAATTGTTTGTACCCAACCACACAGGTGATAATCCTACATGTTTTCTGTTATGCCAGTAAGAAATTAGTTTACATCAATAAAAAATGCAAGTTCTGCTAACATTTGCAATGTCTGGTTAAATACTCCCTGGTGTACCAAAGCAAAATTCTGAAATATTTTGACATACATGGCAGCAAGATTCAAAACTGCTTCGTTGTGTCATGAAATGCCTATTGCAAATCATTTAATCACAGAGAATCTTTGTGAACTTAAGAGGCATGCTGGAAGCATAAACCACTCCAATGAGGCTATAGAGCACTTTTATGTTCCCTTGGATATGCAGTTACAAATACCACACAATTTGAAGTTAGAAAGACTTAAAAAAGGATGAAGCTATGCTCAGTCTATTTATTCACGAGCATTGGTCTTTAAACACATGAAACCATTTGAGAGATTGCCAAAATGCAGGCCACTGTCAAAGAAAAAAAGGCAGTAAGATGCCTTACCATTACCCAAAAGGTGCAGCAACAGTTGCAGCCTCAATTTACTGAGAGCTTAAAGAATGAAGCCGGTGAATGCAAATATAGTGTGCTAACAAATGAACAATGATATTCCTGTTTGTGATTACCTTGAGCTGAAAATTAATTACACACAATTGATAAATAATTACTAAGAAATACTTAATACTTTAGTGTTGAAAATGCTTACATTTCTGCAATTAAAACCATTAATTCGACGTGATACTATGGAAATTGTAGCTACACTAAATACCATGTTGCAAAGATTTGGCTTGAAATTAACTAATATGTTAACAGAAAATATCAAAATGGAAAAACAAAACAATCAAAAACCACCCCAAAAGTTAAATCACATGCACAGTATTTATATAAAAGCAACCAAAACCTTCTGTATACTTCATGGCACCTCTTGCTTTTTGTATATGCTTAATATGCACCTATGACGGCCACTATGTTGATGATGTATGCAAGACAAATTCGTAAAAAAAAGTGATTGTATCAAACCAGCACAACACTAACTGTCAAATCTAGCTTTAAATTTAGTAAAAACAAATACTTGTCAGCCTCCAGCTAAAAATCTTACAAAAACATTTAAACATTGATCAAAACAATATACATGCTTTTGTGTGCCACTGAGCACACCCATCTGATTTTTAGCCATTTACTTTAGAACCAGAGTTAGTTATTATTATGTCGTAGCAGAATTACATTTTTTTGTTTATAGTTGTACGTGACATTACACTTAATAATTATTAAGCTAATCCAACAGTAACAACCTGTTCAGCTCAAAACCAACAGTAACAACCTGTTCAGAGGTTGCATACATTCCATGAGGACTTGGAAGAGTTTCCAATGGATTCGAAGAAAAATTTGCTGATTTCAAAGATCTTGAAACTGATTTTGCTCTTTGCAAGAATCCGTTTTTCTGTCAACGCTGAAAAGGTGCCACAAAAAATCACATGGAACTAATTGCATCACAGTGCAACAGTGTTCTTAAGCTAAATTAGAATATGTTGACATCAAAACATTTTGTTAATACACTGGACCAACCTATCCCCAAGTTAAAGAAATGGCATCAAGGACCATGTTGATGTTCACTAGTACATATGTTTGAGAACAGCTGTTATCTTTTAATGAACTTAAATGAATCTTGATTCCATTCTCACTTGACTGATGTGCATCTGAACTCTTTGTGACTGCACACTCTTTGGTATCAGATATTAACATGCTTGTAACTGCCAAAAGATGTCAATTTTCTTCGAGTCTCAATGCTATGAGTAAATAGTGAATGAAAATATTGATGGTATAATTATGTGCAAAATTGTCTGGCCCGCATAAATGTAAGTGCGTGAATTAAACCCACAGCACCAAATGAGTTTGACAGCCCTGGTGTACAGCTACTGAAAAAATAAATTCAGAACAGTTTTTCCTCATAAGTCAAAACGGGCACTGCATATCAAATATATATCTTTAACCCTTTCAGTCCCGCGTGGGATCGTTTTTTTGCAGAGCTTTGCAATCCTATAACTCGCCAGGCAATTGAGCTAGAGAGCTGTTCAAACACTCTACAGATTCAGCAAGTCTTGTAGTCAAAATAAAAAAAAAATTTTTTTGTTTTGGGTTTGAGCTTTTCTGGGGATAACGTCACAAGTAGAGGTGTTTTTGCATTATTTTGGCCATCTTTGCCTGGCCCTGGGCGCCATCCCAATGGGCCATTTTTTGGACTCAAAAGTTTTGTTGAAAACTAGGTCAAAATCTGCGTCTATAGAGCCCGTGATTGACTTTCTAGCATATCGGGAGCGAAAATTATGACTCATAAACCAAAAACTGACCAACATTTAGCTCTCTCAAAAGCCACTCTGGGGGTCATTTCCCCCCAGGCAATAACTCGCCGTCAGATTAAGCTAGAGAGCTGTTCAAACCCTCTGAAGACTCATGAAGGTATGTAGTTTGCAATAAAAAAAAACGTTTTGACGTCATATAATTAACCAAAAAACCTGCCCCTGTCATGATCCCATTGGCCCAAAACCCCCCAACCAAATTTTAAAAAATTTTTTTATTCTAAACTACATGACGCTACTGGTCACTACAGGGTTTGAACAGCTCTCTAGCTCGGCTGCTGCTGAGTTATGGCTAACATGTCAAATCCTATCAATATAGGACATCTTGGCACACTGTTACTTCTTTAGTCTGTTTTGCTGACCATTAGAGACCCGACCATTGATTTTTGTCATGTGTCTTGTGCTTTTGCCCAAACATCATTATTAGTCCAACATTCTCATGGTTATGGCATGGATTCCTAAATCCGAAGAGCACTGTCACTTATTAAAGATGTCACGGGCTCACATTTTTATGACCTGGACCAAACCACACCCATCACAACAAACCCATAACTCAACCCTTACCTGTAACCCTCCTAAATTATGGCCTGTACCCAGCCCGGCCCATAAAATAGCAGTGTCTATTTTGCCTTTTATGTGCAGAAGGCAGTGGATCATTTACATTTACAAAGTCTGGATGAAGACGTGTAGCACAACAAATACCTTTTCCATCAACACTGGCTACTAATTTTTCTACAGTAGGAAGTCTTCATGAAATTAAGCATTTACATTTTTTTCTTAGTGCCTCAGATATTACAAGCAATGTGGAGCATAGCACCATGCTGTAGTCTCATCATATGCTGTGTGATTCACAAAATATACCACCAACGCACAAGATAACACTGCACAACTGAGGGAGCAATGAAACTTACAAAAAGAACAAGGATTCCGAGGGCAATGGCTGTACATTGAGACAGGGGCAAGTGGCAGGTAGTGATGCTGGTCAGTACATTAAAAGCAACTAAAAAAATAACAGACAGAGACAATATCAGATCAAACCTGCACACAGGCCAATATGCTGGCAGTGGTTCCCCTGACCACAGCTGGGGAGAGGTGCTGGTGAAGCCCCTGGTCACTCCTTGGGGCAGTAGATACATCAACAAGTTTCTTTGCAAGACCACTCAAAAAAGGGGCAATAGACTTGCCATGCACACCAGTGGACTTGACATACACCAGTGGTCTCAATTGCCACTGGTTGAAAGTGGTAAATGCTTTGGAGGTCATGGTATTGTTGGCATTTTGCATCCTCAGCTTTTGTAGCTGCAAAACCAGCCTGTCTGGCAGTGTCTTTGTATTGGCCTCAAGCAAAAGTGTCCACAACTGTTGCATGCCATACTAGGCTTAGGCGTATGGACCAGGGCTCAAAGTCAATCCATCTGGCCTTCTTCCGTCATTTGTCAGGCCGACAAGCTCCAAGGTAGAAGGGAGATTACTGCAGGTCAATGACCTTTTGAGGATAGAGTTAATGGCTGAATGTCTTGGGAAAGCCTGCATTTTTAGTACAGGAGAGGCCATGGAGCCCAGCTCATCAACACTTTTGCCACAGCGGCATTTTGTGCTTTCAAAGATTTTGGCACCAATTCAGAGGGTGATTGCAATACGGAGTTTATCAGGGCTGATCAGGTTTCCAATGTTGGTAATTGGGAATGCTTCTGACCAGGGAGTAGTGTGGCTCTCTTGTGCAGTGAGTAACCGGCAGTGGTTCCAAGGGTTTTTGGTGTTTAGCAGCGTATTGAGTGAATCTTTGCAGGCGAGATCAACCCAGACTGCTTGTATTCCCTTTTGTAGTGGTGATGAATCATGGTGTTTGGACCAAGTGTCACTTGCATCGTTTACATCCCCATAAGGGAGTTCCAGGTTAACAAAGGAAAGTAAACGGTTGACAAGGCCCTTACAGGCATGAGACAATGGTAGGAAGCATGTCAGGGACAGGTCTGCAGCAGAACAAAAGCCCAGGCCGGCATGTATGATTGGTAGTATACTTGTTACCAGTTTTCTACTCCAAGACACATTGCATATTTTTCCATCTTGGTTTTTATGGCAGTGTCAAACACCTCCAGTTCCTCTTTGCACTTGAAGCATGGTGCACTTTGCAGTAAAAATGAGTTTGGAGATTGAAAGACAGTTTATTAATACGAAAAATGCTTCATGTGGCTGTATTAGCTCAAGGTTTTCAAAGATGTTGTCAAGCACTTTAGTTTTTGCCTCTAAATGCAGTGGGACGGATTTCTGATGCAGAGGGGATCCCAATAACTGCCATATATTAAGGGCAGGGGTTAAGATGGTTGGGCATTCATCCTGGAAAAGCTTAGTTGTTTGAGACCGCTCTTGGCTGGTTGTGTGGTTGACAATGAGCAGCTCACATTTAGAATTCTTTCTAGACCAAATGAGGATAGTCCATTCCTGACGTTGGCAGCATTGCTGAGCACAGTCTGAGGGTCTTCACCAATAAACCCATCATCAAGGTACAAAACATTTAGGTTTGATTTGACCTTGGATGTAACTCCATCAATGGCGAGGGGAAAAAAGGGTCAGTCCAAGAGGGTCCCTTTGTTGCACACCGTTGCCTGAGTCAAGGCAGAACTCCCCATGAAAGAGAGATGTTTTTGAAGAATAACAGCCTCAAATGAAAGGATAAGTTTCTGGGAGGTGTGTTTGAGCTGCTTGAAGACCTTGACAGATGCTATTGAAGGCATTTTTAGTATCAAGTTTTAGCAAAACTTTTTCACTTGGTGTTTGCGCCATGAAAGAGCGTGTGGCATGGACTGCAGCTTTGAAGCCTTGGGGAATGCTTACCCCAACCTGGGAGGGTTGGAGTAACTCGTGCAGCCTTGAGACATAAGGTCTTAGACAAACCTTTGTAGCCAGGCATCAGTAGGTGCACTCTACCGCGACTGGTCTCAGGCAATGGTGCACAGACTGCAGCCGTCCTTTGATAATTAAATTTGCGGCCGTCCACACGTAATTCAAAATACAAGATTTGGCAGCCGTGCTGGCATATATTGAAGAAAAATAAAGCAAGAAAATAAATCGACACGATGCATAACAGTCTGGACGGTGATGTCACAAAGAGTGATAGAATGAATACGCAATTTGACATATACCGGATAAAACCTATTGTTTAATCAAATGTATCTCATAAATATAACTCGAACTCATTGGCGGTCGCACTTAATATAAATAAAAGTAATGCGGCCAGCAATAGCATAAGGTTGTACACCCTTGGTCTCAGGTCTCTGTTACTTTTGAGCAGTCCGTGGAGTTGTGCACCATAAAGGCAAGGCTGGAGGGCAGTTGGCAGATGTCCATTTGTGAGGTGGTTAACAAAATCAGTTAGGCTGGTAAGGAGGGAAGTGCTGGCATTGCCTGCAGAGATTGATATGCAGTCTCTTAAATGCTGTGGCTGCAGACCTTCTGGGCCTGCGCCCTAGAGCCATGTGGGAAGGAAGAGATTGCAGCATGTATTTGGCTTTGACTAAAGTGTATCGGTGGGGTGGTAGCACTTGGGGATGGGTGTAGCATAAGGACAGGTACAAGCTAGGCAGGGTTGTTGTAAAAAAAAACGACCTAAACAAAACCACCTGGGTTTTCAAAAAAGCCCACTTGAAAAAACCAATAAAACCCACTCTTTACTTTTCCTTTGCAAAATCTACTGAAGCTGTATGCACATGGCATGCGTCTGGTGCGGTGCGGTGCGTTTGTCTATTGTCTACAAGTACTGCTTTTTCCTGAACCCGGAGCAGTGAGTCTGATGCGTCAATATAGAAAGAGGTTCTACTCGAACGCAGACCATACCAGAAACATCCGAAAAAGACCCGACATCACAAAATCAGAACCATGCATGCGCCAAAAAAAACGCACAGGACGCAGCCGTGTGCATCTAGCTTAAGAAGTAAAAAATAGAACAAGCAGGACACTTGTACAGTTAACTGTAATTTTTTTTTAATCAAACAAATCAAACGGCAATGAAATTTTAAGGACTTGAAAAAAAAGAAAAGAATAAATCGAGAAGTTTGAGTAAATTCTAATGGTTATCTCCATCAGCTGTGCACAATCGGTATATTTTAAGCAATTTTCAAGGACTGGTCGGCAGCATCAGTACTACCAGCGTGTAGGGTTGTACCTCCAGCGTAGGGATGTACTAGTACCACCAGCGTAGGGGTTGATTTAGAAAGCAACTGTTTGTACCTCCAGCATAGGGAGTTGATTTATAAAGCAACTGTTTGTACCTCCAGCGTAGGGATAACTTCAGAAAGCAAGTGTTTGTACCTCTAGCGTAAAGACTGATTTTGAAAGCAACTCTTTGTACAGTTGCTTTCTGAAGTCATTCCTACACTGGACTTACAACAGTTGCTTTATACATCAATTCCCTATGTTCGAGGTACAAACAGTTTCTTTCTAAATCAACCCTTACGCTGGTGGTACATCCCTACGCTCAAGGTAGAACCCTACGCTGGTGGTACAAACAGTGTTGCTTTATAAACCAACTCTCTACGCTGGAGGTACAAACAGCCGCTTTCTAAAGCAACTCCTTACGCTGGAGGTACAAACAGTTGCATTCTTAAGCCACCCCTGCGCTGCAGATACAAACAGTTGGTTTATTAATCAACTCCCTACACTGGAGGTACAAATAGTTGCTTTCTAGATCAACCCCTACGCTGGAGGTACAACCCACACTACGCTGGTGGCACCTACGCTGCTGACCCTTACTCTAATTTTCTGCCTTCTCTGCATCTAAACTTCTTTTGATTTTGGACCATACCAAATCATATATTCAATTGAAAAAATACACTCTATAGATGCTGAATTAGCAGTAGCAAGGCATGGACATAAACTTGACATGAAACTGCAGAGGTTGTGTGAGAGTGGATTTTCGCTGTTTGCTGTGCACATGCGTGCCAAGCCTTACCACTTTAGGAGTTAACTGACCAACAACACTTTGCAAAAACAAAGATGGGATACATTTCTCTACCAAAAATTTTGAATGCCAGAATAGATATAACAAGTGATTATTGTGTAATTCCAAAAACTGATGTTGCATGATGGAATAAAAAAATTCAGTGTGTGGTTTTTCCGTTTTCTTTAAAATAACAAAATGTTGTTTCTTTTAAAAAAAACAAAAAAAACGTTTTTTCTTTAAACAAACCCTGGGCCTAGGGGTGTTTTTGTTGTGAAGGGTATGAAGGGATTCTTTGCTGGGGTTAACATAGAGCTATCACCAGTATTGCAACCTTGCCGCCACAGTGTGAAGCTTTGCGCACTTGCCACTCGGGCTTTCTGATGGTAAAAAAACTGGACAGGATTTGCAAAGCACTTTTGATATTGAAGCATTTAAGTGTTTTTGTGCTGTAACCCAACAAATTACTGTAGCAATTAAAAACAAGTAAAGACATACTTGGCAAAGCAACAAATAAAAACAAAATCGTGGTCTTGCCAATCTTGCAGCACTTCGCCACTTGTACTGGTTGGACAGCAGTTTTATAGGATCCTCCTCAACCCAATGGTGAAGTATACACTACGCTACAGTACTATGAATGCGAACCAGTCTATATTGTACTCTCTGTGATTCAGTTTCAGAGAACCTAGCTTCCTAAAAACGTACCGTATGGACTGTCTTTCGCACACTTCCAACCAACGAACAGTAACACTACCACACTGCACCACCACAAATCGTTCAGTCCACAGCACAACCAGCATACAACACCAGAGTTGCCACTCTGCACTAAGAAGTTTCCCCTACATAAGAATGAAAAATCCCTACATTTCCCTACACAATCTGAAACATTATGATGAAACACAACCATCTTCAGCTGAAACACACCCATCTTTAGCTGAAACATCTGGTGTTGACACACGACATGTTGATATTTCACAATTAAGAGAAGGGATGTTAACCGCTTGTGGCACCACAGTGCCAAAAATGCGGTGGCATCGTGCCAATGCATGATGCCGCACCGGTGCCAGCACGTGCTGAATATGGCACCGGTGCCAATGTGTAATGTGCAGTGGTGGGCAACCGCTACTTTATTAATAGCATCGCTCATGCAACCGCTATTTCTAAATTTATTAGCGGCGCTACCGCACCCGTTAATGAATAAAAATAGTAGCGAGCTATCGCTACCGCTCCTTTTGCTGCACTTTAAAAAAATTGGGTGCTGTTTTACTGACGTAGGATCTATTTTGAAAAACCTAACCTTGAAATATTTTTATGAAAAAAGTTGTTAAAGAAAAAATGTGATCTGTAGCAATTGGTCATTGAACAGTTATGATATAGGAAAAGTTATTTTACAGGGTATGCACATGTAAATGCAACATAGATTGCAGGAACGGCCATAAAATGCATTTAGCTTCATGAGTGGTTTGCTATAGGTTTAATAATTCGCCTGTATCAATGCAAGTTTCGCACTGAGTGTACAGTACTCAAGACTTCAAGAGAATGGTCAGTAATAAAATATCAAAACTGTTTTTCACAGAGCATTATTTTAGATTTTTAAAAATGTTTTGTTGATCTATGTCTCATTTGAAACCCCTGAACAAATTACTGACTACTTGTAGGAAACTGAGGCCATTGTTTCTACATGGTTCAGTTTCAGTTTATTCGCGATAATAGTTTTGTGTAGAACAGTGGTTCCCAACCGGGGAGGAATTACTCCCTGGGGAGGAATTTCATGAGTTCAAGGGAGGAATTTCCACTTTATACTGAAGTTACCAATTCATTGTAAATGTTGTACTTTTTTCAAATTGACATTG
>JGI24158J21664_10012578_pt1 | contig 11214 bp, 8 predicted proteins | sample Ectturendosymbi3_FD_21664 | JGI IMG/M metagenome (IMG submission 21664)
ATTAACATAAAACAAACCTCATTGCGATATCTCATCATTTCACTTTTTAATAATTTTTTTAAATTGTAAAGAGACTTTATGGACACCCTGTATACTAAAATTTGGCGAAAGGAAATACTTCTGAAATCAACCCTTTACAAGCGTCAAGTGAAAACATAACAGTTTAGTAAAACCATTGATGATACACCTGATTGCGTCTTAGGCTTGTAGTAACTGTTGAAATTACTTCACCGTAACCAAATAGACTTGTCCCAAGTTTCCCTAAGAACGATGATTCCACATACCGTGAAGCAGCGAATTAACGCCCACATGTGAAGAAAACGAAGTTTTTTCAATATAGTGCTGAGCTAACGTTGTAATTTTGGAATTACACAAGCAAGTTAATAAATATAAAACCGTAGGGAACGTGTTGTATAAATATTTTGTAAGTTGATTTACGTTCTATATCAGTTTTTTACTTTCAGATAGAAGAAAAAGAAGTGATGAAAAACAATTAAATTCCAATCGGACACATTTGTCAATACATACGTTGTTGTGCAAGACATACGACGAAGTCAGTGAGAAATGGACTTCTGGGTTGTGCAATGTAAGTTAGGGGGTTTCTCAAAGTGCTCTGATTACTTGGAACAACGTTATTCAAAAGAATGTTGTGTTTATGTTCCGACGAACACATTAATTTGATCAACGCAATTTCACTCAGCCTGGAGACAAAAAATAATGCAAAATGCATATTCATAAAAGTAGAACAAAGAAGTAAATTGCAGTGTGAAATTGAACGCACTTTCCAGGATTTGGGTGTTTTCAACTGAGGTTTTTTTAGGTGGGAACAATGCGACGTCAACGAATTATTTCTATACGAAATGCTGTCAAGTAGTAAGTGAAAATTAAGGAAACAAACCAGTTTTTTTTTTAAGTTGGGCTTTACCATAAACTTTGTGGAAGAACTTCGTCCAAACGTGATCTTAAATCTGTGCAGGTGACTCAGCAGTCATCTACTGCATTGACGCAGTGCAAATGCCAAGTGAAAGCAACGTCAAGGACCATTGTCGGAACTGAGGTTTTCCCCACACCCAACGTCATCGATTTCGCAACGGTTTTCGCTAAAGTTGACCTCGTAAACAATGGCGCTGTCCTATGGACAACAGCGAGCCTAATTGTTATATTCGGATTACTCTTGATCTGGGCGCGAAAAGCTGATAAAATGGATGAAGAGACCGTGAGTTAAACTGAATGTTCAAAAAGTATGATATGTAAATTGGCAAAGCATTTGATTTCTTTTGCAATATTCACCTTCGACGCTAAAGTCGCAAACGTGCTGTCGTTGTCAACGAAAATAGTTTTCTTCACAAACATGGGTGTGTTGCTGGCTTGCTTTTTCTTTCACTTACTTCATCTGTGTACATAACTTGCTCTGGGTAAAAAAGCCCAAAACATCACCACCCCTTCACCTGTTAATGTGACGGCGCATCAAGCGCGCAGTCAGGAAGTGCTTCAGCTACATGCAAGCAACAATTGAGTGAACCTGATCGAGCGGTATCCTCATTGTTTCTTGCCTGTTGGACAAGCGGCGTTGGCGTTCCTTCGGGTGCGTGTTCGAATCTCCCATAAGAAGCCGCAACTAGATTTTTTCAGGTATAGTGAGTGCCGCATGACTGCGCTTGCAGTAAACGCACTGCAAGGCCTCACCTGCACAAATGTGCCCGCCGCAACGTCTTCCCGTCGTGCACACTGATATCACAAAAGTTGCTGTGTAAATGGTTGCGACCGGTCTGTCCAGCTGTACGATTTGGGCAGGTGCAGTACTACCGTGGAACATGCAAAAACAATAACAGTCATTACGCGTCAGTCATCACGCACGTTAACAAGAAACGCTTTCGGGTTTTTGAATGAGTGGCACGTTCGACACTTCACTCACAGCAAAAGAGCACCAACTGGTCGAGAAAGCCAAGCAATATTTTATGAATGTTAACAACAAAAAAACTTTAGCCTGGAGGCAAGCTTCTGAGGANTCTGCTTGCTTTTTGTTTTCATCCTTCTGCAATGATTGAAACTTGCAAGCATATCTATTTTCCATAGTTATAAGNCAGAAAGAAGCGGCAAGTAAATCAATCAGTTTATTTCACAGGGAAACTAGTTTCGCGATTGTCAACGTATCTTCAGTCCTTATTTAAATCTAATTTTTTGATGTTGTTGGCACCTCTCCAAATAAGCGCCGTGGTTTTAACACTGTTGAGCTGAACCACGATAGTTGGAAACTCTTCTACAACGGCAGTGAGAGAGCAAAGTGTGGCAGGTTGGGGTGAGTATACTAGCAAGCATTCAGCTGACAAGTTGTGTTGTTGAATGGATCCACTCGAAGGAAGGGTGTGGATGTTGAGGTTGAAGTTGTTAAACCACTTCTTGGTTTTGATACTGGTATGCCCTCAAACACAACAACACTTTTCCTGGAATTCGTGGAAGAAACTAGTGATGCTCTAAGAAGGGTTTAAACATAACGTATCCACGATTCTTTCGGGAGACTTCAATGTACACGTTGGGAACGATGCCGTGGCATGGAAGGGTGTGATTAGTCAATGTCGCTGCAAAGCAATTTGATATTGCTTGATCCATCAATGAACTAACTCGTTTTACACAGTAATCAAAATGACATCTTTGGAAGAACAAGAGAGTATCTCAAAAACGTTTCGAACACGGTCCCACCGTCTCTGTGAAGTTACGTTTGTATCCGTGTCGGCGTATTTAAATCACAACTGTTGCCTGTAGGTGTTGGATTTCAACAAAGGTGTGTGCTGTAAGCACTCTTCATAGTCTGTATGAATTTTATAGAGACTCAAGAGGCAAGTCGTCCAGGATGAACCGTTTGCTTTTTGCTGACGAATTGGTGCTGCTTGCATCTTCCAAACAAGGACTTTTAAGCACTTAAAGGGTTTTCTGCTGCGTGCCACCAAACGGGAATAAAAAATCAGCACTAAAAATGAGGATGATGCCCCCCCATAAGCCCAAACTGTTAACCGCTAGAGAAGTAGCAATATACTGCTGCAGGTGGAGACGTTGAAGTGCCATTTGGTGGTTTTCACATCTCTCGGAAAACGGAAAAAGGTTAATACAAGGATTGGCAAAGCAAATGCGATTCTGCGTGGATTATATTGCTTTGTGGTTATAAGCTGGGAAATTTCAAATACCGCAAAGCCATCAGTTTATATAGTATTCATTCTATCTTTATGAAACATACAAACTTCAACATGTAAAACTTTCCCAACATATTCTAATGCTTTTAGCTCAGGTTTTATAAGGATATATTGACACAGCCTTCGGCGGCCTATTACATATTTATAAAGAAATGTATGTTGTCCAAAATATGTTATAACTTTTGCATAGCTCAGTCCTCAACTGCCGGTACTTCCAAGAAGTGTTTGTCGGTGTTTTCTCCGATCATCACTCTTGGCAAAGAATAGCGGGTAATTGAAATAACGTTGTCTCCAGTACAGGCGGAAAAGAAAGGATTTTGCGAAAATTTAACCGTGTGATGTTTCGCGACGCAATGAGAAGCTGTGANATTGGTAAAGTTTTTAATGTCGAGCCACTTCGCCTGCCTCCGAAANGGAGATTCCAGCTACTTTAATTGGGTCATGTGACCAGAATGACTCATAAAAATTGTCTCACAGGAAAGTGGTTCAGGGGTCGACCAGGAACCAAGTGTAGCGATTACATCTCCAATCATGTTCGGTCGCATCTTGGTGTGGAACCACTGGAACCATCAGAGATCTATGACAACTGTTAAGTATTTCGATTCCACCCAAAGCTGCTGCCCCGGCGACCTCCCCTGAGGAAAGGGGTTATAAAAATGGACTATTGAATGAATGAATGACAGCTGGCCCTTTTCTTCACTCTTTCACTTCTCATTTTTTTGGAAAAATAGAATACAAAATTTGCTTCGGTATGACAAAATACACAGCTTCACTTCCCTTCTTTCTCGCTTCATTTTTGTACAATATGTTGATTAAAGTTTTACATTTCACATAGGGCAAATTAAGTATATTGGCCAAAAATTGGGCCATGACTGATAATATCTTAAGGTTGTTAGAAAATTGTGTACAATAAATTGAGCGCTTTTGTGCCATTAAAGAAAATGGATGAGAAAACTTGAAGCATTAATGCTTTTTACTGCTTTGTAAAAAATACGAGTAATATGAAAATATATGGAATTGTGTAGTCAAAGGCGTAGGCATAATATGCAAATATGCACTGTCCACTCGGAATTAAAGGTATGCTTTCAAATATTTGCTTAAATTTTCTAAACCCCTGCTGAAAGTCACTGTAAGTTCTTAGCAATTTGTTTTTTTTTCTTTTAATTTATTTTACCAACGAAAGAGTTGCAAATCGCGTTTTGTGTTTTTAGTGGGCAACTAAACATTTATCTGACAATATACCGACGGATTGTTACTATTATCAAGTTTCATTTATCACTGGAATCGGAGCCAGGTCCGGCACAACATCTAACGTCTTTTTTGCGCTGGCTGGTCACCATTACCAGACTGGAACAAGAGAAGCAAGGGACCCTTCAGGAAAAGTGAGCGTTTCACTGAAATAATAAGAGCGAGTTTGTGTTCGTGCGAAAAGCAATATATTATTCGGAAGTTGACAGAAATACTCGGCATTGTGTGTTAGACCTAGATTTACAGCGCCGCAAAGTTATGAAAAAAGAAAACCATCCACTTCGATAAACAGAGTGACGACTACACATTTTTTTCATCTATAAACGCCTGCAAGTGGTTCCATATGGTTGGTTGTATGGAGTCCTACATATTTGAACCATGTTCGCTAGTGACCACAGAAAATCTGGCGAAGAAGAGCAGGTCGGTGAACGCACTTTTCGAGTATCACACAGCATTGCTTCAGTCTGAGTACTAGATTTTTTTCGAAAAAAATTAGAAATAATGTTGATACGCAGGACCAGATGTACGTTACTATACATCTGAAATCATGCGTATTGTGAAACCGCATGGCGGCTGCCATTTCTCTGATGAAAGCATTGTCAGCTCTGTGTTTGCAATATAATAAAACTTCACAAGGGAATAAACGGACTAAATTACACAAAAGCCTACTTTTACCCTGTAAACGAATTTGCGTTTTGGGAACCCATGAATATGGCGTCGGAAGGCACTTATCCACTGCGATGAAACAACACGAAGTAGATTTCTTTGTGGCACTGGATGGCAGGTGGGGTGTTTAAAAGGGGCGTAGGCATAACAGAGAAAGTATATGGGTGAATTTCATTGATTTTTCTAAATGTGTGTACGTGATGCAAATCGCAATATCCTGTAGAGATTTTCAAGGTTGATGTTGATCAAATATACCGTCTGTGTAACCACGGCCCAACAAAAAAACAGTTGCAATGATAGAGACATGTTTTCACTATTGCAGCACAGTCAAATGTCCTTTTAAGTCAAACTTTTTTACAATGCCGAACCACACAAAACTACACTTGTAATATGTTGAAATTGTAAATTTTGATGTTTTGAGTAACATAACGCCAAAATATAATCAGATTCAAAGTTTTTAATTGTCAATGTTTAGTTATAAAATGAAAATACTTTCGAATAGAAGAAAGTCAGGTGTGATTGACATAAATCTCTTTTGAATTTTACACAAAAATATTGTATCGTTCGTAGTAGAAACTTCGCACAAGTTTTTTGCACACTGAAAAACTGGCATCGTTGATTTTGTGCAAACGAGATGACAAACCCGGACAAAAAATGCTTTTGCAGCTATGTCGCATTTTCGTGCTGTCTAATTGTTCACATAAAATATTGGACTCCGCAGCTCATCTGACGTAATAAATTTGGAAACTGAGGAGCTTTCCCTGTAACTCGGTTAAGTCAGGTTTTGAGCATGGATGGTAATTTCATTCTTTTCCGGAGACGCCAGCAGGATTCCAGTAAAAAGCAATGTTCATCGCGAAGCTCTGCGGCATTAAACCGTAAAAACACGTTAAAAGACTGGCCAACGTTTTGATACACATTCACTTGAAACGAATAATGAACCAGGTCTGCGTTCAAATTTGGCATATAAAGGAATGGAGCCAGTTGATCGAGATCAAGTTTCACCTGCTCAGGCCTATTTTAAAACAAGCAGTTTTGGTCTCATTTGCCCCACCTTGGCAAAAGTTTTCCCACCACAATAAAACCTTACGGAAACGTTTTAGGTGCGCAGAAGCGTGTTTGAACAACTCAGAAACCACTCCAAGCTCAAATGATCCTGGAAAAAAAGTTGTTGCATGTCGGGAAAATTTTATTTTTTCAAAACCAAACACATGTCCATTCCTTAAAATGCAGGTAGCACGGTTCCAAACGGCACGAAAAATACTCGAAAATATTCGAAATTCCGCCAGTAACCTTTATTGGTGGTCTGTGCAAGGCCCATAGCGTGATATGTTCGAAACTAGCGGAAGTACATGCAAAAAAGTAAATTAGGTTGAGACTTGAAAATTTGTTTTTTGTGATATTTTGTGAATTCTTGAAGATAAGGTGTACTTAACGTAAACTGGAAAAATTTCTTTACGATAATATCTGGCAATTTGTTGCACAAAAGTGATCAAAAAAACAAAAAACAAAGTGATTTCAAACATGTAGTGGCGGCAACGCTTGTTTTGAGTTAACGCACCCGTTATAAAATAACAGCAGGGTTTTTATTGACAGACTAGTGTGCTGTTGAGTTCTCTCACAAGCGTGACTGCTCTAAGTACTTCTACACACAACCACAACGCTTGTAGACAAATCTTTCACCCAGTGGCAACAATGAAATGTGCTACACAACAAAAACCAAAGTGCATGCAACGCTTTCGTTTCAGCAATTTGGGTAGAAGACTCAAACGTGGTTGTTGCACACAATAACTCCACACTTCTGGCACACGAACCTCGTCTTGTTTCGGTGCGATGGACTGCAAATTTGGCAGCGTTTACTTGTCGTCCATGGCTCATGGATTTGCGCCGGTTATAGCTGAGGTCAAATCAGGAAATGTACTGTAGATGGTGGACTGCACGTTGGGAGCAACATTATGTTGCTTTGGTCGGCTATGTTGCTTTGGTTACAGCAAGACACTTCACTTAATTTTCAAGAATTAAAATTCTATCACGGACCTGTGCATTATAAAAACATTGGAAAGGCAGCGAAATGCAGTCACTGGCATTTTTCACAATTCCGCAGTGTTGAATGACAACAAGTGGAACATATGTACTATACAAATAGAACATCACAAACTTTGCATTGAAAACTCAACTCACTCCATCCCAAGGGAAAATGCTGAACAGCAAGGGGTCTGGCGCTTGGCAAGCAATTACTCAACGTTCAAATGGCTCACGTGAGTCGACTCTGCTTCTCTTCAATAATGTTTTGATTGATTTGCCAAACCAAGGCGCTTGGTACCACATAAAGAGTCAAAACGTTTTTGCTGCCGACTGGCAAAATTGGCTTTCACTAAATTCTTGTTGGAACATTTCAGGTGACCTGTACTTTGCCCGCTCCTGGCAGCTCCCCCTTAACTTGATATATACAAGGCTTATGCAGGTTTTGAGAATGCTGCTCGACAGACCAGATAAAAAATCAGCTATAGGAAGGCTAACCTTGGAAGGCTAACCAGCTATAGGAAGGCTAAGTCATTTTTCGTATGCCTATGCCTACATCACGCCTGAAGTACATTTGCGTTATACGGACAAAATAGGCCCGAGCAGGGTTAGGCCTTAGGCGTTTTTTCAAATCTACTATACTAATTTGCAGCTCTATTCTTAGCCCAGACGTTTAAAATCTGCGACATATTTTAGTACATAGAACTAGGGAGAACATGCTTCAACAGGTTGGTAACTCTTAGTCTTTCATTAATCCCATGTTAGCACGTGTAATTGTCATATTTTTTATTGCCACGTAGCATAGGATAACTGCTGACAAAAAACGCAAGAAAGTTTTTTGAAAAGAAACATAATTTTCGACAATGTTTTAACTTAATAAACACTTCGGCAAGCTTGTGTTTTTGTTTGAAAAACAAACAACGTGGAAATATTTGTATCAACGATTTCATACAGATACTAGTGTCGTAGACAACGCTTGATTTGTCATAAATTTCTTAAGTAGAAAATATTAATACAAATACAATAAAATGGATTGAATCCATGTCGATGACCAGCAAATTTCATTTTTCATAAACGTATTTTTTTCCAGCACTGGTTTAAACAAGGCAGCGTGATTCATTTTCTTATGAGTGTTCCTACTTCTCTGGGTAATCTTGAATATATACGTGTTTGGCATGATTGCGCTGGGGAAGATTCAAACGCAGCAAGTTGGTTTCTGGACGATGTGGTGGTGCAGGATCTACAAACAGAGGAAATGTACGTAATTCTGCTTATGTTCACAATGTCAGTGTTTTTCACGTCAGTAATGAAATAATATATTCTTTTGTTTTTCTTGCACTTTTTCATCCTGTTTTGTGTTTTAGCATACATAACTAGGTGAATGCGTTTCTCAGCAAAAAAACGTTTGAGGTGCGACATAAAATATTAAACAAAACACGTTTGGAATGATGGCATTTCTAGTTAAGTGTTATTTGTATTGGTTACTGCATGTTCTTCCAGGTACGTATTTCTGTGTGGGAAATGGTTTGCAGCTGATCTGGGAGATGGGAAGATTGATCGCTTACTGCCCGTTGCTGGAGAAGATAACGTGCTTGCCTATAAGTATGGAACAAATGTTAGTCACGACGGTTTCCAGGGGTCGGGAAAAATTGCGCTTCCGAAAATATTATTTGGTTTCATGCAACCCTGGAAAAGTCCACGTGTACTTCACGTTAGATACATAAGATGTCTCTAATAAATATGGCGAAAAGGAAAAACAAAGATTTTTTCCCACACTGTGCATGTGTATGTTCCCGATCCAGGCGATTGGATTGTGAAGAAAGGGCGCAAAAGCGTTCTGGGTACTGTAGTTTTTGTTCCGAGTACCGGGTTTTTGTCATTGCGTGTTTCAAGCTTTCTGTAACCATTATCTATACATAGCATGATAGTGTTGTGATCGGAAAGCCCGAGCGGAAAGTGCGCAAAGCTTCACACTGTGCCAGCAAGCAACATTAGAGATCACCCGATGGGAGCACTCCATTATTGCTTGTTCGCACCACGCATATATAGGTGTTGTTCTTCGCGCACATCCCGTTCGTGGTGAATCTCACATTCAACGCAATGCCAACGGATAGGTTGCAACAATAGCAGTATTTCGAGCAACACATTTCTCCAGAACAGACAGCAATGATTCTAAAAGGCTTCAAACTTTGCATGTCCTGCATTTTATGTGAAGTTGAACTGAATATATCATGTTTTATTGTTCTTTTGGCCAACTCATATTTTTTTTAATTTAAAATACTTTTGCTGTTGTGAAACAAACCCCAAATCTTCTTCGCATATGTTTTAGAGGTATGCTTCGGTGAGCGAAAATTAATCTTGGTGAAAATGCCCTTTGGGCAATTACCCGTGCAGAAAGGTGTTTCATGAATTTACACAGAGTAAACATAGAGTGTTTCTTATTTGTATGTTGGTTGTGGAAGTTGCCAAGCGTGTAGCCATTCCAGTCTACGTGAAGCTTGCACACATTGACCTGACAAGCCACAGATTTTTTCATCAAGAATGAAAAAGACAGAAGCTTGACAGACATATTTGGTTGAGACCTGAAAACATGGACAAGGTCCAAGATTTGAAAAATGGCAGTAGATGACAACTTTTTATGAATCGTAAGCAACCAGCTGCGTGCATATTAAGAATGAAATACGGTGTGCAAACCTCCATTACAGACAACCATATGGGCATTTATTTAAAAAATGACACATCGCTTACTTATTGTATAGACGGGTTTTTGCGACTACGGCCAGACAAAGACTCACTGACGGGCATCTCTGGTTCTCGGTCTTTGCCAACAGAGAGAGAAGCAATTTTACCCGATGCCAGAGGGTGGCTTGTGGAGCTACTTCTTTTTTCATCCACATGATTGCCAACGCCATGTTTTATAGAGAGGAGAACGAAGCCATTCAGAGGTCAGTTCAGTTAAACCTTCATTGATTGTTAGGAACGTGCAACTATATCTTATTTTCTAATTTTTTTCAAACGTGCCATATGAATATGTACACCTGACAAGACGTATTTTAACAACACACGTCTTTTAGGTAACACACGTCTTTTAAAATATCCATCGTTACGGACATGTAACCTCACAAGTAGAACGTCAAGGCAATGTTGATTTGAAAATGTTGAATTGAATTGAATAATTAACCTACGGTATTTTGTAAACGCTAAACAATAGAAACGTACCTTGTCATTGAACAGAATTTAGAGAATTAGTTCTCAATATATGAAAAAACGAAGTGTGCAGTAGTATTGTGAGTGAGGCATAAAAACTTTTCTTTTGCAAAAACATCGTGATTGGAACACAAAATAAACTATTTTTGCAAGCGTAGTATGTGGAGCATACGCTATATTTTGGGTACAACCTTGTCAAAAACAAAAACTGACTTTGTTCGGCGGTAAGTTTCCACGGGTCTTTCATATTCATTGAAGATTCTCCAACTGCGTTTTGCACAAACTGACCGTTCTGGTTTGAGCTGAAAGTTATTGTGTGAAAAGCACAGACCTCACGTGGATATAAGTATGAAAAGTACTGGTAACTTTACGGGATATCCATCGTACTGATTTATCCAACGAGGTATACAAAAATATATCGGTTTCAAAGATATTGCCGTTTTTAATATTTACAATGGGTTTTATTACAAGTTACGTGGAACCCTAAACAGCAGGTTTTTGTATGTTATCAGTGATTTTTTGTTTATGCCGTAACAGCATATTTTGCCTGGCAGCTTTAAATTTCTTTGAATATCTCAATCAAAGTTTTTGACCAAGAAACTTAACTTGTATTATCATAAATGTGCCAGCAAGAAAATTAAGATCAGTTGTTTCAGCTTTTAAGGTCATGAACACTTTCAAATTTCTGTCTCAGGCTTGTTGTCTGGAAATACCTCGAGAAAAGAAAGCGCTTGAAACCGACCTTCAATGAACTGATTGCTGTTCCACATCCCACACCGGCTAGTTTTCCCTGTTTTTGCAAATACGTCCCAAAAAGCATATTTTTCAGGGAGAAGTCATTTAAATGGCAATTTGGAGAACTCGAGATTGATTTCAAGATGAT
>JGI24158J21664_10012579_pt1 | contig 11214 bp, 6 predicted proteins | sample Ectturendosymbi3_FD_21664 | JGI IMG/M metagenome (IMG submission 21664)
GGGGTAAGCAAGGATTCGATCAGCAAATTTTTAATAGGAAATCGATTTCACGTAAAACTACGCATCCTCGGTCCTGAAATTTGCAAGCAAAGCTTACGGGTGAAAAGTTGAAAGACTAAAGTACCAGCAGAATGATGACTAATATTATCTGATGATTAATATTAGAGGCCTAGAAAGCAAATTTAATGATCTGATTTGGCTCTAGGTTTAGAGTTTTCTTGGTTTCGTAAGCAGCCGTTTTTAAAGGAAGTTGCTCTGCATCGTAAACCAATGAAGTCACGGTTGCCATTTAGGGTGGAAACGACAAAGCACTGCCTGGTGAGCATCAGAAATCCGAACTGCCCTCATTAGGTTTGACTAGAAACGTGCATTTTTGCTGGTCTCATGTCGATGAATGTCCCGTGCAAACTGGCTCCTTGCGCTTATGTTGTTCATTGTTTAGCAAAGGCATTTTCGTGTTCAACTGTGGTCACGTACGACATTGGCATCCACATAAAACAATCACTTATAACAATTCATGGAAGGTTTGTTAAATATGGTCTAACGCTTGCAAACATGAACTTGTCCCAAAACGTCGTTTATTAAAATTTCTCCAGTTTGTTACAGAAGTTTTGTGAAATGAGTCCTGGCCACTGCTTGATCCTGTGAGAAGTTGCACATTTTTGTGATAAAGTTTCGTAGAGTTTGTAAATTCTTTGTTCCGTGTAGATTGGGCAAAAGCGTGTTTTCTAACATTTCTAAGCTGCTAACAACATCCGCTCAAATGTTTTGTCTAAATATAAAAGAACACTGGACAAACAATTTCCACAAAAAATGGCGGTAAACTTTGTCGATTTGTAAAGTGAAGGTGTTATAATTTATAAACTACGCGGAAAAAAACGATCGTTCCTTGTTTGGGCTTGAGCGACCAAACCAAATGAAATTGAGGTAAATTACTTATTTGCAAGATAAAACTCATCACCTTTCAATTGTTCAAATTGCTGAACCAAAAACCTGTCCTAAGTTCAGTTGCGAAACAAGTGATTATTATTCTTCGTCAAGGCGTAAACAGCGAACTTGCTTCTTCGTGGTAGAATCCTTTGACTGCTGGTGACATTTAAAGTGCTGGTCACGAGTCATAAAGGTGTCAGTGTGACGTGACAAGCATGTGACTTTTACCAATCGGTGCAGCACAAGATAGTCTAAAACGCGAAAAATCTGTGACGAAAACATTTGAAAAATCTCAATTCTGTGTTAAGGTGAATTGATCCGTGATTCTGCACCTTAATAGAAAAGTGCTCTATGTAAACATTTGGTTGACCTACTTAGTTTTACGAATCAAAGAAGTGAACTCAGCAATAGGCAACAAGAGTGCCTGCGGTGTCCTGCTTAGCAATGACGCGCTGAACATTGCGCAGCGTTTCAGTGGCTTCCTTTTCTGGGCAGTGCAAATTGTGCCACCTAAAATTTTGGAAAATCTTATGATTGAAATTAACGAAATCTTATGAAAGTAAATCATTTGCCAGCATTGTTTATTCACACTCGACTGTTAACACGTGATAGGGTGGCGCTGTTGGCGAACCGAACCTCGTCATCAGGAAAGGCCATCAGGTTGAAGATGCGCTGATGTAATGTTTCGTGCTGGGGTTGGCGTTGCACGTCCTCGCAACAGGAAACATACTTTTCAAATAAGTTCCTAGTTTCGACTGCTGGGTTATCGGGTCTCTATTGCAGTGCTAGTAAAAAATTGGCANGGGATGTTCTTGATTTTTTTGCTTGTGGGTACAAACTGTTCAAAATATTGTTTTAAATAACAAACCATCTGTACTTGGGTAGAGACAGCAATTCNTTAGTTTGGATGCAATAAGACAGCATTGGGATATGTTTTTGTAGCATCAAATCATGAAACTTTATACTTCAGTTAAATTTTCCTAACCTTGCAAAAATCGTGTTATTCAGTTCCCTGACTGAAATGGTTATGTACACAAACTTCTGTCTTTAAAATATGTTTGATTTCTATCAAAATTCGTATACTGTAGTTGAGAAACGCACCGTTTTTACCACATGTTTTCGGTTGCATTTGTCATTTAACTTTTTGCAACTGCTGCGTGGTTGCGTTCATCGTCTACCACTTTGCACATGTAATCTTCAGCGAAGCCACGGACGTTCATCCCGCACCAATGCTTTCTGAATTTTGTAACAACACTATTTGTTTCGGATTTGTTAAAATTACTTTTTTGTTGGTAGTGATTATACTGCATCACAGTATTACTAAAGATGTAACATTTCTGGTTGGTAAAAAGCTACCGGCAAAGGTTGGGCAAGATCATTTGAAGAGAGTGGTGTACCTTCACCGAGTTGCGGAAATCTTTACTAGATACGTAGTTTTGCCCAATTCAAAACCTGTATAAATTCTAATGGAGGTCATTGTCTTGTGTGCCTCCTTATAACACACTTAAATTGAACGATTGAAAAGATGGAAATTTGCAACCATGCTGGTAATGCCCTAAATTTTTTCCGTAAATATCCGACTGTTGTCAAAGTCCTGAATATCTTGGACCTCATTTGCAGTTGTTGACGTAAATGTTCTTTTAAGGCAGTGGTTTTCAACCTTTTTCATGCACAGCGACCCATTTTGCAACCCAATTTAACCAAACGACTCCCTTCCGCAAAATTTCCAGTAAGGCATATGAAATGCAGTTGTGTTTTCACAATAGAAAATCACAGTAACGTATGATATCATTGTTGAATGAAGACTCATTTATTAAATTCATGCACATGGCAATGTCAGTGAAAGAGACCCGTGCCGTAAACAAATCACTCCACAGCACAACTTACTGAAAATTAGAATAGCTAACGCATTCAGATATCTAATTTACAACCACAGCACATTCTCACGTCACAAACGTATTCGTGCGTTGCCAAACGCAACAGTACTGTCATGGTCACACTCAATTCGTAAATTATCACACCTAAAACAAGTTTGAAAGGAAAAGTATTGCCAGGTGTTCCTATTATTTTAGCTACGACAAAACGTGGTTATATTTACGAAGTATAAAATCTAGAAGTAATATTGAATTTTTGTCAGAAGCTAAGAAAATCTCCATAACGGCCTCCAGGTTGACAACCACTGTTTTAAGGAATCAGATGTTTTACCAACTTAAAAAAAAACTTGTAAAGAGTGCAGCACACTGGGTGTCATTATCTCTAGCGTTTGATACAACGTTCTGGTCAAATGATCTGTTTGATAACGTGTTGAATGCCAGGTGTTTGTCGAATTAACATTTTCCTGCTGTATGAACTCATTTACCTGTATTAACGAACTGGGAGAATTCACATTGCACGAAACGTTTGTCACATTGCGTTACGATTCCTCAATTTGCAGCCTAGAAAATAACAACAAAAATGTTTAATCAGTAGTTCGTATTTTCATAAGCTGCACCTTTTTCCATATGCAGTGCACGACATTGCCAAAACGGGAAGATACAGCATTGAAATTTACATCAATTATTCCAGGTGAAACCGTTCACTTCAAATGGACCAATACGTTTGTTTCAAGCATCTGAGAAACGATTTAAGATTAACGAAGTCTATCAACCCAAATGTAAGCTCATGCTTTCTCAGACTACCTTAAAGGAAAAATTATTAACCTTCACAGCAGAGTTGTAAACGGACCTCATTTTGAAGCCCGATTTAGACCCGAAAGCCAAATTTACCGAGTAAGCAGGATATGCGCAACTGCGGGTTATCAAAAAACGTAGTAGTGTACGGGTATAGCTGCAAGTACACGGTTTTGTCACACCCAAAACAGCAACCACCTTGACCAAAACATTGGCTTAAACAAGCACAAACTTAGCGTGTTAGTCAACGGTAGTACTGCGGAATGTAATGTTTCTCAAGAAAAAAGAAACACATCACGAAAACAAATATCCACGATGGCGCTGTAGGCGTAACAAACTATTTAGGGTAGCGCTGTCGGCATGAAAAGCCAGTTTGTAGGATATCTTTTAAAATAAGCCGAGAATTGCGTGAGTAGGTGATCTTTTCGAAGCTGCACCATCGCGTGCTGATTTCCTCACCGCTGTCGCCTTCTCAAACAGCAGGAGACTAAATCCAGCAGAGAACAAAAGAACGCAGCTGTGTTTGCAAGTGTAACTAGCGGAAGAAAAATCACTCATTTTAATCACAGAGGCAACCGCAGTGAGTACAACAAATGACGTCAGGAAAGAAAAAAATCGTTGCTCTGAATGTTATGAAGTTTTGTACGCAGGCCCGAAATCGGCCCAAAACATTTTGGCCTAACCCTGCCTGACTCGAAAAGCCCGGCCCGACTTACAACTCTTGCTTCACTGCAAAAGCTGTTGTAGGTAAAGTGTGATTTATCGCTCTTTTCTTCAAACAACGGTAAATCTTAAGACAGGTGTGCACAACGTACGGCGGCCCTTCGATAAAAAATTATGTGGCCGTTTATACTAAATGTGAAATAAATCATGGGGGTCCGTGCATTAATAAAAACTGTCTACTCTACTGCATGAAGATACTAAGTAGAAAGACCGGCCAAACAGACGTGTGGAGGAAGGGTTGGCTCAGTGTGTGAAAGCAGAACAGAAGCAATGCAAAAGTAAGCGAAAATATCTTTTAACTTACTGGCAGCCGTAATTCATTAAAATAAACGTAATGCGGCCGGCAATAGCGTAAAAGTTGTGCACCCCTGCCTTAAGAGTTCGTAATATCGGAAAAACAGTTGGTCAACTGTTAAAAAACAACGGCTCTTCTGCAAGTTGGAATTTATTTTGTGATTCGTGTGAGTTCATGCAATTATGAGCGCAGTGCGATAAATTTGATAATTGTTGATTTCAAGTGCAAATGGAACAAACAACAGAGTTGCCATTCGTTTGCTAGTATGTTTGTAATTTGTCTTCCCCAAAATAAATAATCATCGAGACATTTTCACATTTCAATCACCTAAAATTGAGACAGGTTTACCTCTAAAAGTGGCACTTATGCACAAATGAAAAGAAGAGCTGAGGATAGAGAAGAATGGCGGAGGGATGTCATGAGAGACCTGCCGTAAGGCAGATTACCTTGATGTTGATCTCTAAAAGTTGCCACTAATTTCCCTATTCTATTAAAAATTCCCCGGTGTTAATTCCAAATACATTATATTACTGTATCACTTTGCGGTAGCGCAAACAATTACTGCATTGGTTGTTGCAAACTCTGCGCGGATCCCGCACTCGTCACCTACGTACATTCATGCCGTATGATACCTCGTTGCAAATTAAAGAATTCTAGCGACTACTCTGAAACGACCAACTGTAAAGTTATCCTGTGCGGAGTTAACGTCTTGCTCTGGAGGCGTTCTGTACGTTTAAACAGCAATGACTGTTGTCAAAGTCCTGAATGTCTCGGACGTTTATGGAAGTCCATAAATGTTTATGAAAGCAGACAACACAATACTCAAATACGTGGAAGTTAGGAACTGTGGAGACTCTCCAGCGCTTACCAGATTGGTTTTGTGATAAGCTGACCTAAGCTCAAGTATAGATTGTATTAACATGCTGATTAAATTGTCCAAAGCTTGTGTCATCGTAGACAAGTTGATTAACTAGCCTTACTTTTGATTCATCTTTTGATACGCAAACAATGATTCGGGAAAAACCAGGGTTTATCAGATAGACCAAACCCTCAGCCAAGAGTCAGACACCATGATCTTACCAATGTAATGTTTCGCCTACTGAGTGAGCATCAAATCTAATTCAAAAAGACCCAAACACTTAACAGTTGTTTATTACAGCTTCTGTAACATTCTGATCGCGAAACTACGAAACTTTTCTAAAGTCCCTCCATTGCAATTGCCACATCAAGGGTTTCGAACCCGAGGCTACTGGGAAAATCTAATTCTAATCCATATCGAAACCAAACACACTACGACTTGAGGCATCTCTGCTCAAACGTTAAATACTTGCAATGTTAGGATGATATTTGGAAAAGTACAAGTTTCTACTTCAAACAGCGACTGAACGCTTTCAATACAAACAATTGTTTCTGTGTTCTCTGATTGGTATCAAAAGTGTTGTTGTGTCATCCCGGAGTCTGTGTCTCGGAGAAATTCGTTTATTCGTCGCTGTTCAAACTTTCATAACTTGCAGTAAAAGGTCTACACGTAAGAAAAGCCGGTTAGAAAAAATACTTTGTTGATGTTGGAAAAAATTAAAATCTGCTCTCGAAATGGTGCAGTTTAATGAAAAACATTGTCAAATTCGTTCGTTTTATTTTTTGGGGTTAAGGCATCTTAGCTGATAGGGCACAGCTGAATCGGGATGAGTTTACATGGTGGGTATTCACTCTTGATTCTCAACTTTTATCGTACCAAGAGCTTTAAAAAGCTGTTGATCCAGCTTCAAATCAATGAGTTCAAAGCCTTAACCTCGATTAGACCATCCCAACCATGATTGCATACATAGATTCGGTTGTAGGGATGACGAACCGCTTCACACAGAAACGTTGTCATCTCCCAAAGAAGACGACGAATGAAAACCTGAGTATCCGACACAGGTTCTGCAAGAAAAAGATCCAAATTTTTTATCATTTTAATGATTGGAAATCCTTTTCAGGAACCGCATGTGCGTTGGATCTTCTCAAGCTGTATACTTTACTGTTAACAAGAAGAACATGCCCAACATGTCTCTGACTATGGCTGAGATATACCACGACAACGTGGACGAAGACGGCTTTCTGTACATGGTATACGCTTCGCAAGAGATGTTTGGTTAGAAGCAATGGCAACAAGTGGAAATAGTGCAAGGGAGTGATTGAGAAGGCGTGAATACTGATGGTGAGTTTTTCCACACGGTCGAAAACTGAAACCAGGTTGAAGAATTCCGATGCAAACAAGGTACTGCTGAAGCTGCTTGCCCTTTTGTCAAAGAAACAATGCTAAGCTTTTGTGGGAAGCATCGCTGCATCGTTGTGTTGATTTTCTACACGCTGTGCATGCTTTTGTTTGGCCAGTGTTATGTTTTGCCGAGCCTTTAAAAACATCGTTTCAGTCGATTTCCATCAAACCTCAAAAGTGTTAACGTTACGAACAAAACTGTATGCATCTTTTTGTTTTCGAAGCACTTTTGGATCTAAGTATTGTGCTCATCCAGAGCAAAAGCAATTGTAATTTATACCCTATTTTCTGCATAGGTTTGTGTAAAATACGGTGAAATTAAGCCTCAACATGTTTGCTTTCTGCCACAGGCGTTTCCCGGTTGCGAAATGGCTTGGAGAAAGACGCTCATTTTTTTGCTGGCCGACAACTTTGACATTTTGCTTTAGAAATACTCAAGCGTTTCTTTTTAAGTATAATTTTTCAGCTTCGAAAAGACTGGCCATCCAATTAAATATTAGCAGGAATCTATAACGTGGCACATCTAATATTCAATCATTTTTCCTGCACTGCACTTTTGCACTGCTAACGTGCTTCAAGAGGTTGTTTAAAGACGATGTTTTACTCCCAAAAATGCTTCCTGTGGCCTATAACGCAAGAAAAAAATGTTTCCTGTACGCGACGCCTGATACCAAACGCTGCTCTGAAACCGCATATTGCGGTTGCATAAAGCGTTAGAACTGAACTTTGACTTACCAACGTCAGCAATTGTTTCACGTGGTCCCTGTTTGCTAATTATGTTGTTCACCGTGTTTCTGCTGTTGCTGGAGAATAAGGGCCATGTTTAATACATGGGTTAATAGAAGGCCTTGCATTCTCGGTAACTCAAAACTCGATCTAAAAGGATGCAACACATCACCTCATTAGGCTGCATTTCATCGCTGCTCGTCTAGCCTTGCCAACCCTGCAAGGTTCTTTGCCACACATACTGTTGCGCATTTGCGTTGCTTGTGCTAATACACTTTTGATAAAGACTTTGAGAGCTGATTTAACTTTAACATCTTAGGATCAGCGTATCAAAACGTTTTCTAGGAAAGATGAATTACCTTCGAAGGGTTTTTATATGTAACCCCAGAACTACACTTAATATGTTGCAAACCTACCTTTAATAGTCATTTTATATGGCTCCTTATTGATTTTAGTTTTCATTTGGTAAATCTTTAGTTTGAGCAAACGAGGACCCCTCCATCAACCCGATTTGCAGGGCGAACTCCAAGCACCACCATGGGATTCGTCCCGCCCAGCCGATGCAATATAGCAGTTGGCAAGTCCGCTAGCCCTGCTCAACCGTTTTATGAGTCGAAGGGAAAGACTCCAGCTCGCCGATAGCGTCTACGTTATTAGTTTATTACTTTTGTTTTCTCTTTAAGACAATTTTACCTTTTTTTAAATAATGTCTAAGTTTGAATCCTAGTCACTGAGGAATTTTTTACTTTCAAATGTTACATGACTATTTTTTATAAGAGCTTTTTCGGATGGAGAAATTTAAAGAACGGGCATCTGTACTAGGTGAAAATATTTTTTAATTTGGAGGGGCTTGGAGCTTTGTTTCGGGGGGCTAAGCCCACCAAAGCGCCCCGTGGCGACGGTCGCAGAGGTGTGTTGTGGCAAACGGAAGCAGTATTCGAAAAGCTGTGGTTTAGACAGTCAGGAGCATAACGAGGGAAGGACAAGGGGGGCACAATTCCCCGGGCGCGAAATCACTGCGGGGAGCGCCGAAAAGTCCAAACAACTTCACAAGTATTTTCTTCGATGTAGAACATTTGCTTCCGAAAGACCTCGGGTTCGAAAATGGGGGCGCCATCTAACTTCGTTACGCCCCTGCAGATAGTTGTGGTAATGATTCACGCACAGCACACCAGAACCGAAGAAAGTGATATTTCAAGAAAAGTACCAGGTGCTGATGAATCATTCCGAATATCACAAAATTGGCCCTATAATTCTTCAAGAATATTGGCTATAACCAGAGACGTAGAGAAAGGATTTCGCATAAGTGCAGCTTCTTCATCCTTGAGCTCAAGGAAATTTCGCTGGAATTCAATTTCAAAGGAATGAAGGTGGTCTGTTATGTCTTCAAACTCTCATCACGTTCTCCAGTTTTATAAACAACATTTGAAACTTACTCAACACTGCAACGTTTCCTTGCATTACTTACTTTACGACGCCAGTCTTGCAACTTCGAATAAAATGCAGATTCGTTGCGAAGCTGGATGATGATTGTACCAGTCCCGTCGCCAAGGGGGGGCTTTGGTGGGCTTAGCCCCCAAAACAGAGCTCCAAGCCCACCCCAATTGAAATACGAAACTATCAACTAGTGGAATTTGTCGAATTTGAATGTCAAGCCCCCCAATTGACGACTTTCTGGCGACGGTTCTGGTTTGTACCCTTTCCTTGTAGCTTTAGATTTAACTTAACTCAATTTTTAAATTTCTTCCAAATAAGCAAGGCTTTTCAACCATATCTTGTCACTAATGTAAGATCAGAACTTTTTTGCTTTCAGTTCTGAGAATAACTTCATTTCGTCCACAAAAACGCGGTTTAGAACGTTTCCTTTCAACAGCCAGCGTACAGACGTGTGGAATAGAACATAATGTGCCGAATTCATGTTTTTGCAGAGTTCTTAAACAGGCAGGTGTTAAGGCTTCCAGATTTCATGTAATTTATCGTTTATATCGTGGAATCCAGCACATTTTTTAGAGTGGGTAAAGTTCTGCTGGCAAGCGCGTATCTCTTCAGTTCTGAGAATAGCTTTATTTCCTCCATCTCAAAAACGCGGTTTCGAACGTTTCCTTTGAACAGCCAGCGTAGAAAGGTGTGAAATAGAAGAACTTCGTGTGTCGAAAACATGTCTTTGCAGAGTTCTTAAACGGGCAAGTGTTGAGGCTTCCAGATTTCATGAAATTGATCTATTTTATTGTGGAATACAGCACATTTTTCGGAGAGTAGGTAAAGTTCTGCCAGCAAGCGCACATCTCTTAATGACACCGTGTGTAGCCTACCTTTTGCTGCAGGAGCAAGTCCTTGAACTTTTTTGAAAGCCTGAACGTGATCCCATCATTGCAGGAGTTCCATCAATCCAAACCCCGCAAACATATTCCCACTGCAACTCTGCAGAATGAAAAAAGGTTTGTTTTTCCAGAACAGCTGCACTTGTTGTAGTTTGCAGTTCCTCACAAAACAGGAATTCTGTTCTAATGTTTCATGAATGAATATATCTCACGAAAACAAGCTAGTAACATCTGTTAACTCATCTACTTGATATCATTGCATTTATCACCTGGTCTTTCACATCTTCTGGCATACCTGAAAAACGCCTCTGAAGAGCATCGCTGGAAAGAGATATTCACCTCATTTTTACCTCACTAGCTTCTCCAAGAAGTAGTTCTACTGTTTTTAACAAACAGGGTTTCACAAGCGTTTCTCCAATCGTGTGAGTTTTTTTCTGCTTGACAATTTCAAGTGCGACTTCATATGAAGCCTGTGTTCTTGGTGAAAACTTCCGGCAAGATGTTTCTGACATTTCAGACATCCTCCATGGCGTCGAAAGAATTCCAAACCTTTTTGGCATGAAATGCCGTATCATCTTAAGGTTTCATACCCCTACAATTTGTCTCCCGCCTGGCTCAACAGCTTCCCCGAAGTCTCCGGGTAACACCAAATAGTCTGAGAACTGGTGTCGGTCGTTTTGATACATGCCTGTACCGCTGGGGCATGCTAGCAGGCCCGTAACTGGGGGGGACGAAACCTGCCCTGAAAAATGTGTTGGACATAGTTTAAAACTACTGGACATTGTTTGAAAAATTTGGGCCCCTCTTAGAAAACTCTTCGCCCCATAGTGTCCCAAGCTGACTACGGGCCTGCGTGCTAGATAGGCTACACCCAAATGCATCTGTGGCGCTGAGGAGTAGTCGGCCAATGATATAATCTTCGACTGTGCCATACTCCGAACCGCCTGGAAGACCTGCGGTCCCTTTAAATCAACAACACAGTCTTGAGGACCTTGTGGATTTTGCTTGAACCGCCGCTTACACGCAAGAAGAATAGACAAAGCATTGAGTCTTTACAACACTGCAATACGTTTCTTCTGTGTTGACTGCAAATACACAACAATAAATATCTCAGACAACAATTGGTTTAAAACTAGAATAAATTTTACAAACTCAGCAATGAGAACAACGTTGCACAAAACTATGGCTTCTCTTGTGCTTTTGCCAATTATGGAGGTGAAACTAAATTTCAGATACTCTTCACAATACTTGCGTTCTTGTCCATGTTAAGAATAGAAATGAAAGTATCAA
>JGI24158J21664_10012580_pt1 | contig 11213 bp, 6 predicted proteins | sample Ectturendosymbi3_FD_21664 | JGI IMG/M metagenome (IMG submission 21664)
TTGGTAAACTGAATTTGTTCACATTCATATCTTTATGGGAATGCACGAAACCATAAACAACAACCAAGAAGATTTAAAACACTAAATTTGCTATAAATTTCATCCTTCTTTCTGCTGCTCCACTTGGATACTTTCTGTTCAAATGTGGCATTTTCGTAAAATTATCAATACACCACCAACACTCCAATCTCTAACAATCATCATTTGGTGTAAAAATTATAATTTGGTATAAAAAGTTATCATTTGGTAGAAATGTTTGCTCTAATTTGATAGGGTCTTTTCAGAACTTTTTGGAAGAAATTTTAACTTTTGTAGGTATAGAAGTTGGTTGGAAGCTTTTCTTTATTNGCACATTGGAGATGGTAGTGGGACCCCTTTGAAAGTATACTACTTACACAATAAAGTTGCTGTNTGGGCCTCTTTCAAAGAATAGTACTTGCATACTACAGTTGCTGTTGGTGGCCCGTTTGAAAGCATGGTACTTAGACATTACAACTGCTGTTGCGGGCCTATTTGAAAGCAAAGAATTTTACATTACAGTTTCTTTTAGGGGCCCTTCAATGAAGTTTGAAAGCAGAGTACTTACACATTTCAGTGGCGTTTGGGGGCCCCTTTGAAAGCAAAATACTTACACATTGCAGCTTCGTAAGGGGGGCCTCTTTGAAAGCAGGGTATTTGCTTATAACCTGCTTTGTAGCACATTATATGAGTGGATAATGCGTTTTTCACCAAAAATAAGAAAAATTTTGCGCGTAACACCTGAAGGGGGGCCCCCAAAAAGGGGGGCCCGAGACAAGTGCCTCGCTCGCCTCTCCTTAAACAGACCGCTGACTATACCCCCTCGAAGCAACGCGATTTTTTCCTGGTTTGAAAAGCTAATATATCACCCGGATAATGTTATCAACCTTGTGCAGAATTACTGAGTTAAGAAGTACTTGTGGAACGCACCATGCTGTAAATAAGCAAAAAACGTCTCGAGTGACCGTAGCCGGACGATTTCTTATTTTCTCTAATTTATTACAACTACTTTACGCAACCTTTGACTGTTGAAAACCGTAATATTAGGGATGATCCTTTGTTTTGGATAGTACTGGGCAGGCCCGTAACTAAGTTTTCAAGTTTGGGGGGAAAATATATTCTTAAGGAGGCAAGATTTTTGTTTTTATGGTATGTTTGAAACAAATATTTTTGGGCACAGCAAAATTTTGGGAGGAACGAAACATTTTGGGGACCCCGAAGCCCGAATTACCCCCGTAGCTACAGGCCTGATACTGGATAAAATTATGATCTATGTACGATAACCTAACCAAGCATTTGTCAACAAATTTTAAATTGAAAAATATTTCTAGTAATTAAAAGATAGTCTTACACCGGGTAATTTTTTACAATTTGACGTGATCACGCCGCGGTACGTAGAACTAACCCAGGTAACGGAAGGGATAAGTTGAAGCTAAATTGCCTGGGATGCGCCCAAGTTCTTTAACCTTAGCAACAGGAAAAACTGTGTCACCCACAAAAATTGGGTTTGGTACAAAAGATAACATGCTTGATTTAATAAATCATTTTGTCCGTGGCAAACGTCGTAATTTTCTTTTTGCCCAAAAATGATGGGTGCATCTTGTGTTTTGATATTTTGCTAGCCATCTTGAGTATTTTCCTCAACGAAACCAACAAGATCTTGATTTCAAGGAGATCTGAGAAACTTNACTTGCTGCCTGTACAATGGTGCACGATCTATTGCTCAAGTTATAGTTAAAAAAAAAACGGTTTCTCGGAACATTTTGTACTATTGGTAGATCATCCTTAATCTGTATACAATTCTTTTGTTTTAGCAGCCAACTATTTAATTTACAAACTACGATTTCACAAACCGAAGAGGGTGAAGATCGCAGAACTTTCCTACTGTCCCAACGTTGGCCACTTCGAATTTTCAGTATGGGACTGGGTGCCTACAATGTTATTTATGCAGTTAACAATACATTATAGTGGTTTACTGTCAATCTACTTCCTGTCGGAATCTACCAAAGCGTTCTAATCAACTGGTAGAGTTTTATTACCTTGAGACCAACACCCAAATTATTTCGCATCAAATGAAACAAACATATAACTACTTCGAGAACAATCAACTTTAAGACGCCGAACAGGTCTGCAAGGAGTGGTAGTGCGAAGAAGCCAGGGGGGTAGCCTGCCCAAAATTTTTTTGGGGGCCAAATTGTTTGACTTAGGCAAGCAACAGTTTTTTGTTTTGGACATGGCCCCCTCGGCCCTCCCGGCTGCTCCTATGGAAGAAGCAAAGGCGATTAAAAGTTAATATTGCCAGGGTTGCTGTGAATTGGTTATTCTTAATAAGGTACGCACTTGACGCAATAAAGCCAAGAACTACAAACAAAAGACTTAACTAAATAGAAACATAGAAAAATCAACAGACAACAGGTAAAAGATAATTTAGTTTTGAACTCAATCACCTAGCCAAGTTATTTTCATCTTTTTGACGTATCAAAATTGTTTATAACGGCGATGGTTGAATGTTTAGGAAATTCTGAATAGCAATGAACAACAATGAATCTTCGAAGTTATTCAACGCTTCGTGTTTTAACAGCTTGAAAATGTGTTTGGGTGATGACGTTTATAAAGTGCTTTATCGGATGATCCTTACTACTTTGAATGCAAAAATCAGAGAAAGTTTGTTTCGGAAGGAAACAGAAAGACACAAACATAGTCAAATTAGGTGAGTTCATTGTTCGAACATAACTAACAAACAAAACCCTCTCAATAACTTATACAGCTTCTTGTTTGTCAGGGGACGTGATGGTAGACAACTTTACGCTGACAACGAATATAATCTGGCGTACGGTTTTGTTGTTTGCAAGGGTAGAATGTATCCACAATCACAAAAATGTGAGCTGTTGGACTAAAACTACAGTTTTCCATGCTTTGCAGAGTTTTATGGTAAACATATCTCAACTGCACCTTTACCTAAAGTTAAGGATCTGCACATTCCACATTATCTGTATATTTTAGGGAAAATATGTCGCAAATATTTCTTATCAGCATCATTAGCCAGATTTAGAAACATCTTTACGCAGTAAACGTCATATGTGAAAGATACCTGGTTGATCACCAAGTGTCTTGCCGTATTCCTCCCTCGTATCTATGCATAGCGTTTGATCTTGGACTGTCGTGGATACAAGTTGGTGATCTACCAGTCCGTTCTCTTTGCTTCCGGATTCTTGCTCCGATACAAACCGCAATCCCAAAGCAATAGCGTCTTCAGCAGCTTGCTGCCGTTTGAGTGCAACCTAAAGCGAAAGTTCACTTAAATCCAGTAACTTACTGTGAAACTGACGTCATCAAGCAGCTCATATTTTTTAAACTTATGGTGTTTAGGTTGCATCACTGCTAGTTGTTAGTGTGATATTTTTACGAGATTAAAAAAATATTTTTTTTTCTCAATGGTAATCTTTAGCTTGTCTTCATAAACTCGCATAATAAATTTTGTAGACTGGCATAAACCCTTGCACTATTCTTTATGTCCAGCTATATTGAAAAGAAATGAAGAAAGCAAAAAGTTTTTTATTTAGTATTGGCCCCTATTTTATTTTACCTAAGTGTTTTTCAAAAGAAAACTGTATGAAACTAAAATATCTTTCAAAACTTTTAAAATAGACTGCGTAAAATTTTTAACATTTAAAAATTCTGCGTTTTTGCATTTTTCGTATTTTCTATAGCTAGAAACTACACTAATATAGCAAATATTATGAAAAACAAGACAATACACAGAAGTTGGTGTTATCAGAAAATTTGTTTTTCGCTGATGTAGAGTAGTGTAATATCACCAAAAATGAAAAACCGAGGAACAATTTACTCACTTACCTGGGCAGCCATTACTCTTTGCCTCTCTGCTATTAAGTTGCATTTTGCACATGTGCATTCTCGATGAGGGCATTTTCTTTTGTGACCTTTCAGCCAAGAGATAACCCCATGATTGCGACATCTGGCACATTTGGGTTTTCGTGCCCCGGTTTGAGTGACAGGGTATTCAACCAAACCATTCATGTGCATTCACAAGTAGGACTGTGGTCCTTGACCGAGAGAAGCAGATTGGTACGCTAACGAATGTAACGGTAGCTTCTTACCTGACCTTAAAAAATCAGCATTGAGCATAGATTATTATGGGCAAGGCATTGTGGGTCATTTCTAGTCCTGAACAAAGCAGGTTGCCAACAGCCAATAAACGCAACGACAATTGTCCAGAAATGGAAAGAGCAATCTTGATGTTTTTGTTCCTAATGCGTATACACTCATCAGAGGCGAATTGTCATTTTCGGGGCCCTAGGCTGTTTCAACTTGGGGGCCCTTCTGGAAAGTTTGCGACGACTGATGTCATGCACATTAGCACTACACGTGCTCGTTACATTCAGTAAATAAGTTGTTCCAATTTAAAAACATATGACTTTATGCTGAATTTCCTCGATATCAGGAACAAAAACAGTCACAATGAAACGAATGCAACAGGCAGCGGTGAAGTTATCTGACTACACTCACAATACATATTTATTGAGTACCTCACTGACCTCGTGTAATCTAAAAAATGGATTAAGGCGTTTTGTTCCACACATTATACGTAAAAATAACCGATTCTCAACGCTATAGAATGCTCATCGTCATTCATTTCAATATTTCGCCCTCATTCATCTATCTATATATGGAGATCTTTTGTTAGCGGCATAGTATAAAACGTGCGTAGAACCAAAACAAAAATGCAAATATGACTGCTTACAGAAATGCTGGAAATTGTCCTTACTCTCAAAATTTTGGGGCCCCCCGGAATAGGGGGTTCTAGGCTTAAGCCTTTTTAGCCTAATGCCGAATCCGCGCCTGAGACTCATGTTTTACCAAAAAAGCTTGGTGTGATTTTTACTTAGAATTACACACGATGAAGCAAGTTACTTTATTTCAGCGGTAACGCTACTACCAGTTGCATCAGAATTAATAAACAAATTGATTTCGTTTCAACAAACTCTCCGACACTATTTGAGATATGTAGAGGTTTGTCACACCATTTGCAGCTTGAAACAAAATACTCTAATATCGTTTCTGCAGTAAATAAATTAACCATAAACTGTTTACAAAAACAAGTTATGTTGTGTTTTAATCAAGTTCACGTTGATGTGGCTATAGTTTAATGCCAATATGGTTTTCTTGCAATCCGAATTACTGTAATTGCAAAAACTAGTGAGTTGACTTGGTTTAAAAATCTATCTCCCTAGCATGTTTGGTTTTGCAGACTAACAAGCCTGAAGTCGTAACTAAAAGGTCTGAAAAGTTTGGGGTCGAAAGCAAATAAGGATCAAATTACCTGAAACCACAATCGTGGAAATGAGCTCAGTGGAAAACTTTTCATCGATTGTGATGACGATTCAGATCAACAGTCATATTTACTTTTTCATTGTGTCAATCGAGAAATAGGGTTAAATACTTTAGGAAACTGTATGAACGTCAAAGGTAGCTCAAGCTGCAAGTTATCTTTCGAATTCTACTGTCTTGGTGCTATATATCGCTTACTCGTAAGGTTCGTTAAAGAAAGTTAATTGCTTTAGAACGTTCGAGGCTTCGACATATTGATGTGAAGCACCATGAAGCTTATGCTTCCGTAATTTCCAAAGTTTAATACTTCCGTATAATTACCACATATGCTCTTTTTCTCAATTTTTTTAAAGTTTGAACTACATCTTTCTTTTTTGCCTGAATTTATGCTATTTTTTTGCACACACAGAACAATTCATATCAGTTTGCAAAAGCTAACGATCCCTATCCAGTTTTTACAAAAGTTTAAAAGCTTAAAGGATCAAACAGAAAAGGAAACTAATTCCAAGAAAGTTGCAAGAAAACTCAGAAAAAAACTCTTGCCAGCAATGGACAACCACAAATCTGTAGATACATCTTTTTATAAGAAAAATGTGCACTCTATCGCTGATAGTTTGCTTTCAAATTAGCTACCTGTATTCAGCGCAGTAGTATAATTGTTTACTGGTCTCTATAACCTGTAACAGATTTTATCAAACCAACACTTGTTGCGTAAGCCTCAGTAATTCAGAAAAGAGCAAAGGTCGCCGCTCTCGTTTCTCTGCGTGTCTGTAGAAATACCAGCGCAAATGACCAAACGCCTCCTGCTAGTGACTCTGCTTCGTCCTGTTCGCTCATCAGTGTGAAGAAAAGCTGCCTTTTTTCGCTTGCTTCTGTAAGTGGAATTTAATTTATTTGTAGAAAATCGTGATGTTTCAAGTCTGTAAGGTGAAAAAAGCAAGCCTGTTTTACATATACGCTTTTCTTGTGACAACAAGACTATAACATATAATATCAAAACCTCTGTCTTTGTTTGATAAGTCCCAACTGAAAATCAAAGATACAATTTCGTATTCATTGTGTGCGTGAAACTTATCATAGCGAACGTTCGTATTGTGAGCAGCTTAAAAGCAAAAAGTAATATCACACTTTTACATTTCATTGTTTTGAAATTTCTAAAGCGTCAAACTAATGTCAATTTCATGAAACATCCTTCTAAATTCGCAGAGTTTGCGGGTGCACATTCAGATATTTGCAGCACATGAGAACAATTCTTGAAAAGTCTTGGTTTTGCGTTTTTTGTCATTTAAGGCGATAGCGTGAGTGCTGAAGTTCTCATAACTACATTGACTTACAGCTTTACTACAATATAAAATGGAAACGATATCTATCTGCACTTAGCTATGTCCAACAAAGCTCTGAACAAGGAAAATAACGGACATTCAGGTAAGTTACCTTTTTTTGCGAATCTTAAAGTAGGCACAAATAGTTTTAGAAATCATTGTGAAGACAACATACCTGACCATTGAAACCAATAATTTTAATTGCATTGCCCGCAAAATTCCCATCTAGCATGTTGGCTCTATAGCAGTGGTTCTTAACTTTGCAAACACGCCGAACCCTTACGTAGTTTGCCAAGCTTTTGTCGAACCCCATCTTTGCCCAGTATAACAGAAAGTAAAAATGGGTTGCTGAAATAAAATCAATCAACCGTTTATATTTAATTATGCAGTAATCCCCGGTTGATAAGCCGACGGTGAATAAGCTCACCCACTTAATAAGCCCAAAATATTCCCGTCCGGAACTACTCCATTTCCTACTGTAATAAAAAAACGCTTTCCCGTGGGTTTGGTTAGCAGGACTTGACTCGCCGTCGAACCCCTGAAAAGGCTCCATTGAACCCAGGTTAAGAATCACTGCTCTACAGCCTACTAAGCAACACGCAGCAGAAACTTTGTCCTGTTCCGAATTTCCTTATCCTACTCTATAGAATCTGTATGTTTTCTTTGCTCTATTTGATGAGAGACAATAAACTAGCTGGTTTTGAAGAAATTAAGCCTGGTGCATAAGCAGGCTACGTACTTTAAAAGGTGCAGGCCTGCAGATATTTTTCGCGTAGGATATCGCTCTAAAAGTTGCTTAATAACAATGTGCTCTTGTTTAAATTGATCTTTCATGTCTAAACCTATTAATTAATTAACTATGACAAGATTTGTCAGTAAAATCGAATAACAAAGCAACTGGAAGAAGCTTGAATCATTCAAGCGTGTTAGAAATGAAGACCAGTTTACAAAAAAAATACAAACAATTTTGAAACGAGAGATATCTCGAAAAACTTAACCAGCTTAGATTATGTAACCTAAAAAACATAGGTATTACATGTATTTATTCCAAAACATGGTGTGCATCTGGGATATTGTACTGAAGGTTTTAGTTTCTTTTTGTTGGTCACAACTTTTTCTTACATTTTCTTCCACCCCACAGACGTTTAAGTTATTTTGTATGTTTGCATTTGAAAGTGTGAACAATGAAACAACACGTTAGATCCTGCTGTCGATATTCTTCCATAATCACACAACCATTCAGGAAAATCATCATTGCGTTAAGATAACGCTGGGCAGTTTTCTCTTGACAATGCAAAGCAAATAAATTAAACTGCTTAAATAAACTTGTGTAGCGATCCGGCTCGTTTATGATGGGCCTTGGTTTTGCGACTGAAAAGCCAAACAATTACCACCTCGTCTCTTCTAAAACAACAAAATCCCGCAAAGCGTTCTAAAATTTTCGTTGCACTTTCTATTACCATTTGGTAACTTCACTACTGCCGGTCGCGACAAAATCTCGGAAGAAAAGTTGCCAAAAAGCAGTAACTTGTGACTTAGCTGCTGCGACTTGTTCAGATGTTTTGAAAGTGATAAATCAAAGTATTAATTTCACGACGTTTAACGTTGAAAACACCACAAGATTTTACTTTGGTCCTAACGATATAGCATGCCGGACGCAAGATTTTTCGTCGCTAATGAACCGTCTATAAAATGTCGTTGAAGAACTCGCCACGAGTTTGTCAAGCGCAACGCGTAAATAAGCATCATCGAGCCTAATACTTAACCGGACATCAAGGTACAGCGATCGAAAAGAAATATGTGGTATTGAACATGGTCCACTGATTAGAAGATCGAAAGTTTTTCTTATTTGACTTTTTGCCCCCGACAAGCTAAGCTTATAAACTGCGACGAAGTGCATTTGTGAAACGATTTGGAAAGTCTGACGCCTTTGTATATTCCACGTATGTCCTACATCTTGCAGCTTTGTCAGGAGCCACAAATAACAACAGAAGAATATCGTTCTGCGATTCTCATTTACAGTTTTACTCGATCACCACCTGCACTTCATAATAATACGTTACTAGATATTTGGCTTCTTCACACCTTCACAGCAAAACCGCTCGTGATCCATTCCCTACTCAGCTATATCAGCAAATCGTTCAAAGATATTTACGTCTTTGTCATGAAAGAACCGTTTTATAGTCTTCCGAATTAAGATCACCTCAGGTTCTAAAGAAGAGGAGGCAAAGTGACCAGTAGCCCGCCTAAGAATGTTTACCAAAACATAGTGTGTATCTTGTCTTATGTCACATATTTCATCCAAGGTTCTCTATAATTTGCGTTTTTAACCTTTCATTTTTTTCTGTTGTGGCTTAAAAGGCGTCAAATTTTAAAATTGGTACTTACAGTATTTTAAGAGAGCTCCCATATTGTTACCAACTTGGAGTATTTAAACAAAACTTAACAAACACTAAAATGTTATGAGCGCGAAAGCCTTCTCATTGATCAAAATCTTGTTCTGTTAAGAGGCAGGCCCTTGCTATATTTTTCATATTTTTCCGCTATATGCAACACTCTTCTAGACGCAAAATTACAGCGTGAAATTAAGTTAGATTGTTCATCAAACCATACTTTTCATCAGACTCTTCCTTGTTTCAAAGAGCGAGTCGTGCCGAGACTCTTGTATCAAGGCAAAACTGCTAGTTCTTTACTTAGTAACCAAATATTTGCTTCATTTTTTATGCTTGCCAATTGTGGAGCAAATACACACAGAATAGTATGGAAACGCTTACGAGTTGCCTGCCACAATGCCTACCGAATTATGCATTACATACCCAGAAATGTAAGTGTTCGCCCACACCAGGTTAACCATTATATCAGGATCTTTTGACGCCTTGTTTAGAAACTATCGGTGTGACTTTGTTCAACGCTGTAAACCTTCAGCAAATGTCTTTATCAGATCACTTCAAAGGTCTGATGCTTTATACAAATCTTCATTTTTCCTCCACTATTTAACGCTCTTGTATGACAGTGACCAGTTGCAGTAAATGCTGGTGCGAGTTGTGTCGGTGTTTGTTTTTCTTCAATACTGCCTTTACGTAGCAATCAAAACCTTCCGTGTGCTTCTTGGCGCCTCATGATTTCTGAATTTTCTTGTGATTCCTCTACCACCCCCAGCATGTTAAAGATGTGTGCAAGCCAAATACGCGATAAAGTGATTCACCGTGTGACACAAAATTTGTCCTTGGGTTAAAGCTATTATTTTCTGATTTAATATCGCCTAAAGCGATAAAATTGAGCATTCGGATTCACTATTATAAAACAGACCATGCTGAAGCGTGGAAAATCTTATGGTGGAAACCTTCAGGTTTCTTTCAAGAGCTCAAAGCGACAACACTAACGAAGTATTTAAGATCAATCAGCCAAATATTTAATCAACATATTTCTACCGCACTGATCCCGCAAAGAAATGAAGATAAGACCATAGGCTGCATTGCAGCCTACAATACAGAAGTGAAAACAAGAAGAAACTGAGATTAGAAAAACTTGTTTGTTTTGTTGGTGCAAATCTTCACACAACGCTTCACATAGTCAATTGTTTTATTGTTTTTCCGAAAAACGGACTGATTAGTTAGAAACATGATATCCGCTTTTTTCAAACACATAGGCCTAACTTGCAAAAAATCACTAGATTACAGTGAAAAATCACTGGCGCACTCGGTCAGTCCAAAAATCATTTGATCTTGTGAAAAATCACTGGGCGTGGCACCAGTATTCTGCAAAGAAGCAAATTTTACCAAGCCGCTCGTACGAAATGCTGCTATAAGAACTGTCAGTCTCGTCTGTTACATCACAAAAGCAAAATGATAAAATGCTCAGTCTGCTGGTAGTACTGAATTGTTTCGTAATTACATCGACTATTAAGTAACTATTGCTACTGTAGATTTAAATTCTCAACCTAACGTAGCCTACATGCTTATTTTCATTAGAAAATAGTAGGAAAAAAATTCAAAGTAGTCTTAGGAACACAAACCCAAAGCGTGGCATATAATAAAGATTTTTCATGGTTTTACAGCATAAGCAAACAGGATATAGGCTATAACAATTATTTCCCAAGAACAAAGAAAAAAAATTGTTACAAAGTTTTTATTACACAATTCACTACTTACCTGTAAAATACCAACCAAAGTTTCCTTCAGCCCTGATTCGTACTTGTGCTTATCTCTGGCACCTCTGATCAGAGATGATTCATAGGTGATCAGATAGTGTTTTTTTTATTGTCCGATCCTATCCTGCTTTCAAAAAATGATATCCGTTTCCATCCGAATCCCATTTCGGTTGAAATCAAGCTATCCGTATCCGAGAACTATCCATTAATAATGCACAACATAGGGGAAATGTGGGACCATTGGGACACTTTGACAAATTTCAACCTGGGAAAACATCACCTTCCTGTGATTACTTTTTTCTCATTTTCACATTGTGGAACCAACATCTTGGTTAGATGTTTCACATGTGTTTTCGTCGCAGACAACAATTGCA
>JGI24158J21664_10012583_pt1 | contig 11212 bp, 7 predicted proteins | sample Ectturendosymbi3_FD_21664 | JGI IMG/M metagenome (IMG submission 21664)
TTCAGCGAAACACTTTGGCCTAGCGGTTGGGCCCCAGGCCGGGCAACATGTGCCAAAATGACCCTAAAACTACTTCACTTATGACGTCAGTCACAAACAATCCGCACCCCCCAACCAAAAAATTTTTTCGAGTGTAATCTNNTAGACTGGCCGATTCTTTTGAGCCATTCAACAGCTCTCTAGCGCAATCGGNGGAGGAGCTAGGGCGTTGGTAAGGCAACCAAAAACTGNTGTTTTTTCGGCCGAAATCGAAGTACGAATATATCGNACGCCGGCTCTCAAAGTGTTTGTGAAATATTTTGTTCTAAGTAAAATCTTGGACACTAATGTTGCATTGCATTTCAGCTGCTCAACAAATGATTGCTCCGTACGAAAAAGCAATTTGAGAACAAAGTTAGCTTCAGCTGGAATTATGTTTACCGCAAAAAGCGACGCGGGAATTAAACACCAAATTTCGGTTGCACAGCAACGCGCTGATTAAACACCAAATTTCGGTTGCACGCTGCAGTTTCGTCATAAGTCTTTCAAATAAATGGCATTGCGCGGCGATCACAACCTGCATTGTTTGACGTCACGCTCCAGTCCACCACAGACGAGTTTCCACCTCCGATAACGTCAACAGTCATGGTCAGAGTGCGTCCAGACGCGACATAAGCGATATTTTCGCCATCCTCGAACTGCACTGCTGGGTACGTCATCTCAATACGCTCCACTTCATCTTTGACCCTGACCTTACATTGGGCCTGGCTTGTGGAGCAGTCAGACGGCGCGTGGTTGAAAACGTGAGCAGTGTACAAGTAATTCCCGGGCTCCGTCTGCGGCAGAATGACGTTGTTGCTTCGCATTGACAGTAACTTGCTGAGAAAGTTCGAAACGCCGGCAACTTAAAGTAACACTCTTAGAATATTATGAACACTGAACAGGGGCGTGGCGGGCGGGGGACGCGTGGGAACGGCGTTTCTCTTTTTGCACTAGCTTACAATGACGCATGGCTGCGATCTTACATATGTGCTAGCGACACGCAGATCCGCATTGCTAGACAAAAGTCTACATTGAAACAGGAAGATCCAGTGTGGAAATTCTTGTGGGTGAATGTTCACTTTATTCGAACTATTTGGTGCAGTCTTCCTTTTTCTTTGGTGCGGGAACGTCGTCCCTACACCTCTTTTTTTAGCACCCCTGATTATAAACGAACGATTCAGCAATCGTCCAAGCCAGCAACTTAATAATAAAAGAAACATTCGGATGTGAAGGGTTACTTGGAGTTATCAGCAAAAATCATTGCCTGAAAGTGAAGAAGACGTCAACAAACTCTACTCAGCACTGACCTGACGTAGAAACTGTGACGAAGTCACGTGATCGGCGCTCCTTTTCGCGTAATGTAATCTGACGTCACACCAAACGTAATCCAGCCACTGGCAAGACGCGTTTTTGTAGGTGACCCCTCCTCCCCAGCTGCTAACCGAACATATCATCGCACTCTGCCTCCAGCTGTAAACAGCAAACGCATGCAACAAGCGAATGTAAATAAGAACGAGGGGTGTAGAAAGAACAACGGGGGTGTAGGTTTGAAAGGATCAAAAAGACATTCTACAACAATTAAGAGACATGGTCACAGCTGCACCAAGGTCAATGCCGGCAGCGAACGGAGAACCTACAACCACGTAGCAACAATTATACCCGTTGAACTTGTGCCGTCAGACAATTCAATAACATGTTGCAAGTGCTGGTCTACCTGCTCAGTGAGGTGTTTATACATTTGAGCGGAATATCATCGAGGTTGAAGTGATCCACGTTTGAAGAAGATGAAAATCCAATTCCAATCACATCATCAGCTTCCACATCTCTCGTAGATTTCAGTGTGAACTGAGGAATGGTTGAACAACTAGTTTTACCGCCATTATTGAGGCAATACGTCATACATGATGCTCCAGTTGCAACGCATGTCACGAGTTGTGAGCAAATTGAGGTTCCTTGTGAGGATTTCGCCAAATGCTACGGAAATCAAAGACCAGGCCGAATATAAGCATGTATACTTAACCCCTTACACCCAGAAAGTGTCAGAAGATTGCTTCAGAGAAATCTTTTCTCGCTTCCCAAGAACGGGCCGCTGGATACACGGAACGCATAACATGCTATCAACTACACAGATGCATTTCAAAAGGTCGTATTGTTTCCTCAGTCTCAGTCTCCGCACATCTGACGTTCAGCAAAAGAATTGACACATAAAGCACCCAGTGATCACCTGGTATAGCTGCCTGGTCGTGTGCGACGTGGCGATTGCGTGATCGGCAATCAATCTGTAGTTCGGAACTTCACCTTCGTGCCGCGCGGCTTGCCCGGACGTTGACGTGTCATACCAGTTACAAGGCAGGTGAGGTTGCTGGAAACACACAACAGACTGTCATCCCAACCACCTTGACACAACAAGACTTACCTAGGGAGTGGGCGTTGTGCCAGCAGTCTTATCAAAACAACCTCAAACCAACAACAAGCCGTTTATCGGTGCTAAGATCTTAAAACCAAGTACCGACCCTGCACTGCGGTTTGCTGTTTGTGCTGAAAGGGCAGAAGTATTCACGGGTGAGGCAGGTATCAGTCGGCTCGGTGCAAGTGCTGGAGTCGCTGCAGGCGGCATACGGAGACTTGTCGCACCCTTCGAACAGTAGTTTAGGTTCAACAATGGACAACAACAGTCTAACGGCCACACAACAACAAATGGTGCACCACTCGCTGCACGTCAGAGCAATGCTCCGACGGACTTTCCGGCGCTGTATTTTCTGCAGAGGTCTTTGAGACGTGTTCTGGGCAGATTCTAACCCCACATGAACCAAATGACTGAGGATAAAAATGAAAATCCTCGAACATTTCTTTAATATCCCTTCTACGATATTAGTCTGAAGTCCTGTTGTCGGCAAGATGGCTTGCAGCACACAGTCAATTTTCCTCACACAGGTCGACACAGCTCCAGGTAGTGAGAAGGATCACTGCTTTAAGAAAGTGAGCAACAACTAACTATAACAAGATACCTGGTGCTTTTAATTCCGCGGGGCCTGTGCACGTTGGACGGTATATCTGCAATCTGATGGGGTGAGTAGATCTAGCGAAGATCTCCCAGGAAAGCAAAGTACCTTCGCTGTGCATCCAAAAGCCAGGAAACAGCATCACGTATTTCTGCCGATTAAAAAATAATTTAGCATTTTTGGAATCTCCACATGCTGACAAGATCACACCGGATAGAGCCTGCCAGTCAGTGAATCCGATCGGCGTGAGCCTGGATCCACAAATTGCTCAAATTTGTATTTTTTTATTCCCTCCAGGATACCAAAAAGTTTACAGAGTTGTTGGGCATTTGGTCAAAATTCAGTCACGATCTATCATTGCAGGTTAACGAGTAAGATTTGCGTTTATTCAACTAAAAACAGCGATAAATCAACTCCACTCAACAAATTTTGGTGTAAAAGCTTACATGCGGTCCGTCAGGGTTGGACGTGTTGTCCACATTGATCTGGTTTTTCGGTGATCCCTCAAACTGAACGGCTCCAGCCTGGAAGTGGCCAGCTTGTTTCAGTGTTTCTAGACAAAAAAAACGAGAACTCGATACTCAGCACACACAGGAACTTGTGTTCGATAAAATATATTCAGCTGACGTTTCACTATGTTGCGTGAAAACGCTGCTACTTAAGACGCAGCCGGGCAGAACAAGGTGGAACACAGCTGTTGAAACTGCGTCATTGCACTGAACGCATCGCTCCAGTGTAAAGTAACGCTTGAGGTAACTGATGAGATGTGAAGCAAAATACTGTACAGGTTTTTNCATGAATAAAATATGAATGCTATGTAGGAAGTGTTAAACATGCTGTGCGTATAAATGTTCATGTCAAAAATCGCATTTAAGANGCATCATAGCTGTTGGTGATTGCATGAACATGTTTTCTTTCCATTGTAATAGAGCCTTGCGTTGGCAATTATGAATTATGAACTTGTCGTAACAATTTCTGAAGTGGGTCGGAGCGAGGAAAGATAGTTTCGCTTTTTGCTACGAACGGTGGCTGCAGGAAATCTATTTGACCTGCGGCCAAAACCAGCATCCCTGGCTGTTGTCTGAAGCTTTTCCCTTTTAACTGGCGCAACAAGAGCTCGAGTTTTGAAAAGTATCGTCGCAAAAGTGGAGTTTGTTTGCTTAACCGGCTGACAGTATTTTCGAGTCGCCAGGCCCAGACAGATTGGTGGACAAGTTCATGATGAGATGGAACAGTCAGGTAGTTGGAGAAGATGAACAGAAAGTGACAGGAAGTTGATCAGCGGCTCAGAAGTAAATAAGATTTAGTCAAAAACAAACCGCTGACAACACTGAATGAAGCAGGTCCAAAAGCCAAGCAAGTAAAACGCCAAAGAAGCCATTGACAAGAACATAGCACTGCGTTGTTGTTGGTCGATTTGCAGCGCGACAGCAGCAGAAGTGCGCTGCTTATCGTCTCAAAGCCACATTGTATACGAGCGAAGTTCTGCATCACGGGTCGACAAAAGCTGGCCAAGCGAGGGCCAATACTAAGTTCTTCAAGCGTGACGTCACACCGCACACAAAAGCGCCAGAGACGCAGCGAATAAAGGCGGTGGTTGCGTTTGTTCGCTAATGGTTTGTCACAATATCTGTGATGACTCACAATCAAACCCAATGTGAAATGCAAACCACGAATTGTTGCCAAAGTAAACAATTCTTTGGACAATAAGACCAAATCAACGAGAAAATGCGTCACATATTTGGTATGAACGTCATGACGACCACTTTGAAATTTGCCAATAAACGTATTTTTTCCACAATTTTTCAATAAGCTGAAAAAACGAAACTACCACGAGTAAAAGTTTAACACCTGATGACGTGCAAAAAAGTGGGTGTAACCGAGGGCGTGGTTCACACCAACTCGGAATGTTCTGATGTTGAAGCATTTGATAAAAGCACCAAAAAGCAGCGGCAAAGATAACTTTGTATTTAAAAAAGTCATATACAGAGCTCCAAATGAGCTATCAATTCTTCTAGTTACAATTCTTGTAGTTACAATTGTCCGATTTTTAATGTTTTTCCAATGATCATGACACAATCTAAGACAGTGCATCTTAACCTTTTTCGGTTTCGTTCACCCCTATTGCATTCCCATTCACCCTACTGCTTGCCTCCCTTCCGTTGCCCATGAGCTTGTTCAAACACGAAAATCATTTCTCTGACATATACGTGGAAGTCATGAGGAACAGTTGTTGCAAGGCTTTTAACTGCATTAACAAATTGCACTGACAATTTCCTTATACTATGGTGATTCAAGAAAACCAACCCAAAATTCCCTATAGATGTTTCGAAAGACGTTCTGATAAAAATCTTGCCGAAGTAAACTTATTGTTGAAGCTTGCCTTCATTCAAAAATCTGGTTCTAAACTGCGAAGCTGATGAAGCTGGCTTGTCCTGATCGATTTCATCTATACATTTACATTTACTTTCATCAAAACAAAGAGTTTTTGAACGTATTTCTTAGACCTTCTGTAGGTTTTTCATGAGATATAAACGCATATTACTATTAGATGGTGGAATCAATTCCAAAGTGGCAACAGATAACTATAAATAAATATCACAAATAGGCTACTCCTTTACTTCAAATGGTAAGGCCACTCTGATCAGTGTTCACGTGTCTGGTTATCACCCGAGATTGAGAACGAAACTTTTGTAAGCACTGCGATTCTACCAGGTAACCTTCGCTCGGGAGTACATGATGTTCATGCAGGCACAGCAGAGATTCCGTCACTCGAGTAAGTAAAACATGGTACACTATCTACCGCTATCATGGCATGGAGGTAGTTAACTGCATCATGGAGTACGGTTCTCCTCAAGTGATAAGTTGCTGGCTGTTTCAGACGTAAAGTCAGAACGCTTGAAGTTGGCCATTTTATACATGATTGCTGAAATGTGTTAGGTAAAAATACAAGAACCAGAGGACGCAAAAGCTTAGCAACAGAAAATTCAATCACCCTTCATTCACCCCTCTTCTTTCATTCACCTTTGCAAAAATTTCATTCACCCTGGGGTGAACCATTCACCCGGTGACGAAGCACTGATGTAAGAAATACCGAGATGGTTTCAGAGAACTTTGATACATCTCAGGCATACCAACCGCAGTGGTTCTTGCAACGCATGATGATGTGCAAATAAGATTACGGGCAACAACAGGAAACAAAACTTTAGATCCTTGGCCGAACGGCATGAACAAGAACTTCAAGCACAACCGTAACAATACTAAGAAACAAGCAAAGGGATCCTCTGGATTTAAACTGACGTCACAGCACATATACGTCACGCAACTCACCGGAACTAGCGTATTGACAGATGTAGCCTCGGACAGAAGAGCAGGGCTCATCAAACCACAGGCCACTGCTGTTCATGGCCACGCAGTCCTGTACAAACGTGAAGAGCAGCTGTTAATGATGTATATCAAGAACAAGCAGTCAAGGCAGTTACAACAAGCACTTAGGAAATCCTAATGGCGAATACAGGAAGCATTTGCATAGGGCCAGTGAACACAATTGCTTTGAGGTCCAAATCCCAAGAGAAAAGCGTTCTGCTAAACGAGCAATGCCTCGCGTTAGAGACAAGGTAAAGCGCATGTTGTTCTTCGTATCAATACCTCTGGGGGGGAGTTTGGATAATGATCGTCCGGTTGGCCAGGGGCCCAGTTTGTGAAGCCATCCACTCCGAGNCCNCCCACGTGCATGTAAGTACATTCCACTTGGTAGTCACTAAGTCCAATCCAGTATTTCCTGAAAACATCAGGATGTTGTTAAAATACAGTCAAACATAGAATTCAACCCAACAAATAATGATCTGCAAATATGTTCATCGTCTTGTTTCGAAGGGAAATTCGCGCAGTTAAGTAGAACAGCCTTTTAAAACTACACAGACCACGCGAGGAACAGAACAAGCAAGACGAAGTTGCGTTTGGTCGAACTCGACCTCACGCGTCCAGGATGCAATTAACGTTCGACCAACCTTCCGTCAGCGGGGACAAGATCTTCGACAAAAGAAGCGATGGCGTTGTCGTTTAGCACAGCCAGACTACCGTGTCCAGCCGCGCACGCCTGCTCGGCGGCGTCCCAGTCCAGTGGGGCGTCGAAAAGCTTGTAGCACGTGCCGCGGTGCCCCAGGTAGCGTGAGGAGTTCGGGCAGAACGTGTCATCTGAGAACAGAAGCGGAGCTTAGAAGCAACAATAATTTCAGGTTGGATTTTGTCGCCGACCATTCACGCACGACGGGTACCGCAAGAGCTCATTCCCTGAACGTTATGAGTCGTGCTCCGAAATAATGAAACATTCTTTAAAAGCGAATTTCACCCTCCCTTGTTGCGCGGGCGTTTCCATGACGTCTATGCGTCATCGCTCATCGCAGTTCGCGTAGATTGATTTTTAAAAGTGAACAATTCGATTAAAAACGTTTTCGTTTTGACAGCACACGCTGCTAATGAGCGACCCAACACCTCATTCCAGTTACACCGGAAGACATGGAACTCACGAGTCCAACCGCCGGCGGCGCCAGAGCGCTCCGTTGGTTCCGGGCAGATGATGTCGTCACGCAGTCATTAACTACATCCTGAGATAGAAGTTCTTTAGAAAGCGAATGGTTGCAAGTAAGGTTTTCAGTCATGCGTGAGTGCACACTACGTTGAATAAATTTATACGTGTAGCAACGCCACGCTTAACGCAGTAAGTCCATTACATGATTTGAAGATACACTACATAATTTATAATTCCCCCCTTTCACCAACACGCAATAGCTCAGTGGTAAAGTGTCCAGCTCTCAATCGGAAGGTTGGGTGTTCGATCCACGGCCACTGAGTGACTCGCCGTAGCGCTCCCGAGCGTCCACCTCAACCGCCCCGGCAAGAAGCACAATTCAGGCTTAGGCCTGCCGCCGCCAATTGCTGTCATCAAAATTTAACAAAAAAGCATAATGATAGCATACCCATGAGTGTGGCATTCTGCGGGTTCATGACCATCCAGTGGACGGCTGGTGAGGTGCCAGAGAGGACTGCTAAACTTATTCCATGATTGTCACCCGGGCTAACATCAGTTGGGCACTCGATTGTGACATTACAAACAGGCTCTTCAACACGGAGCTTGAAACTGTGATGAATGTAACAGAGGAACTGTTGATCAAAACATTTTCCGCAAAAACGTTCACGTACTTGGAAATGTCAGTTGAGATAGTGAGATAAAAGTTTCTTCGGTTTGGCGCCACGCCGTATCAGCAAGGGTTGCAGAATGAGAACACTACATCGACTGTTTTCGGCCACACGTGTTTTCCACATATTTTAAAATTTAAACTCACGTTCATGGCCTAAGAAAAGTGAAATAAGAAATTAACTTTGTCAATCAACGCCATGCACGCTTGAAATTGATTGGAACTATTCAGTGAAACAACCAGCACATACTGAAAGACCTCACAAGATATATAGCGGATTTCGCTGGTGAAAAACACTTGTAATTGTGATCGAATGACGACAGAAAGGCCACAGAAGAGCAGGTTTGGTTATCAGGCCGACCTGGGCAACTTGTGTGATCAAAGCAGCAGCGTGTGGCCGTTACACGTAGACTCAAAATTCGTCAAAAATTAAGGAATAAGGGTGGAAAACAGTGTTCCACGATTGGAAAGTGGTTTATTAAAAAATACACTGCTGGGGGGAAACATCAATAAAACTAACAATTTGGAAACATTCACTAACCACCATTGTATAAGCATTTCACCTGTACGTTGCCATGCCAGCACCTTGCAGTACCGTTGCAGTGACCCAGTAACTACCGGGCATGGCGTATTTATGTTTGACAGTGAGGCTGTCAGTCATGACTGAGGGTGTTGAGTCGTTGAAGCTCCAGAGTATATTATCAACTGCTCTTCCTTTGGTGGCCACTGACAATATGACCTGCAAACACAAATGGAATTTTAAAGTACGTTACGTTTAACGCCTTCGCACTTAAATTTTCCTATAACAGTTTTATTTTGAACAAACAGCTTAAAAGCACAAGTTGTTGACCAAGTCTACGCTGTTATTGCTGGGTTGATCTGAAGCAACGTGTGACTTGTGGTCGAACCTTCAGCGCCAAAGCACGTCGATTTGCAAAACGATAACAAACCCTTCAAACCTTCAGTACTTCGGTGAAACGTGTTATCGATGCGCACACATCAAAACAGTGGGCAGGACAGCACTGGTCTTATCAATACCAACCATGCGCTTTCGAGAGTAAGTTCGCAATCCAGTAATTTCAAGCAGTGGGGACGCGAGGCAAACATCGGTGCTCAACGCCTGGGAAAAAAGAATGAAAACCAGTTCGTGAACGCCGCAACTTACAACACCGGTGAAAAAATGCTCGTCACACTCACTGTTCTTTGGCAAGCGTTCTGAGGACTGCTTCCGCTGCATGCTTGGCTGCAGGCGGTCCACTCGGTGATGTTGGCGCTCTTCATCTTGCCGGCGTTGCCCTCACCAGCACACAAGCACGATCCTTCCTGCAACATAAGTTCTTTAAAAATTACCTGGTTTCTTACGAATGTCGCAGAACGCTCGCGCGGGGCGTACGTAGAAGACAAAGCTTGACTTGCTGCAAAACCAGACGTCACCATGACCCTGGCTTTCTAGAACTTTTGGACACCACCCAATCCAACCTCGATTTTCCCGCTCCAACGCTTCTTTCTTACGAGTCTAATCACTAAATATTACGCATTGTGAACGCGCCACACAAGCAGGCAAATTAAATGAGTTAAGTGAACTGCACAGTTTTTGCCCAAAGTCATTGACTACAATGCATGGTGTTAATTGTACACCCTCCTTTGGCATTTCATAAACATGAGACCATTACGACGGCCCGAAACATATGGTTTATTGACACCACAACCCAATGCACACATAACCACAGACTATTTAGATGACTAAAAAAGAAATATTGAATGACTAAAAAAAAAGTTTACCTGAAAGATACTTATTCTCAAACGGATAAACGATAGTTTCATCAGATTATCCACCCGCAAAAGACTCAACGCTGTCCCGAATGTATTTACTGACGTTTATATGATATGAAACTTGAAAGTATGAACAATTTCTTACAAAACACATGCATTGCAGAGCATTGTAATCACGGCAAGGCAACCTTAACGAACACTGCAATCTGAAGAAAGTTTTGGGTGACGAAATGAACCAGTAACTGCTTCACAGCCACACAGGTGAATATGTAAAAACAAAAAAATACTATTGTTGACCTTGAGAGCACAGTTGACGAAAAATATAAAAGCTGTTTTAAAAGGGTCTTCCAGTTCGAAACTAGAGGCTTCATATCTTTTCCAATGAAAGAGTCAGTTTGTTGCACCAAGCAATATGAAAATCATTCAAGACCTCACTCCAGAACACTGCTTCTCAACAAGGGTTCCACAAAGCTGTTAAGGAGCAGGGGCGTAACGAAGCTATGTGGCGCCCGGGGCAAGAAGCAAGTTTGGCCCCCCCATGTTCGAACCTGAGGTCCTTCGGAAGCAAATGTGCTGTATTGAAGAAGCACTTGTAACATTATTCGGGCTTTCCAGCGCCCGGGGAATTGTGCCCCTCTCCTTACGCGTCTTTTAAGGTGACCGTGAAAACCGTTAAATTTAAAGTTCACTGTTACATCGCGCAGCACTTTTAGTGTAATGTGTCGTGTAACATTGTTCACCTTTAACTAACTCAGTGGTTCTCAAACTTTTCTACACGTAGACCCCCAATGAAAGCATACAATTTTCTGCAGACCACCGAAACCAGTGGCTTACGCAGAAAATTTTCATGGGGGGTTTCATTTAGTGGCACGTGGTGGTCATTGGCATTTGGTGTGTGTCGTTTGTGACGTCACAATTTGACATCATATGCATAATTTCAAACCAACGTTTTGGCGAAGTTTGTTGACATGTGTATATTCTTCTACAAGCACTCCACTTATTTGATTTGCTATGGCATTGAATATAAACCATCAGTGCTCCAAGTTAGGATATCAGAGGAATATAAACTTAACGTTACGACATAGGTGTTCATAACTGCAAAAAAATCAGGCTGCGGATTAAAACAGGGGAGTAAAACACACTCATCATTGCGTCAGAGCAATTTACAACTGCAAAATGAGGCTGCGCTTATGTCTTGTCGAATACGAGCAGTCGAGC
>JGI24158J21664_10012584_pt1 | contig 11211 bp, 10 predicted proteins | sample Ectturendosymbi3_FD_21664 | JGI IMG/M metagenome (IMG submission 21664)
GGGCAGCATCTTCGGTTTCCATGGCAATCTGGATCGCCCGGGCAAACGTAAGCTCGTCACTCTTCACTTTGAACAGAGCCTTTAGGACCGCTTCGTTACGGACTGAACAAATAAAACGTGTTCTGAGGATGAGGATGTTGATGTCACTTTCTGATTACAAGGTCTTGTGGTGGTAGGGCAGGATGGTAGGAAGTTAAATATGTTTGCCTGACGCACGGACAACGCTTCCACATGCTTTGCAGCAGCTGTGCTTCGAAGTAGTTCCGGCGTGTCAAAATCAACGCTGATTTCATTGCGTGCGTGCTGCAGACGCCGTCACTCCTCAGAATATTTGGAACAAACGTTGATGAAATGCTCCACTGTTGCTGGGACTTCACAGTGGTCACACAGCCCGTTTGAATGAAGACCCATGTGGACGTCATAGCCTGTAACCTAAAGGGTTCTACAGAGAAGGGCAATTTTGTTTGTGAAACTATGCTTTTTCCAAGTTCAAATTTGTGAACGATTCTTATGACCTGACAATGTCCGTGACAATAACAGCCTTCACTATTTTTAACTAGTAAACTATGCACAGTGTGTGGATAATGGTAGAGTTCGAGGGTAATGGAAGTGGAAAACGTATTAATTGTAATCACACATGAGAGGTTTTACCTGCTATTTAGATACCGCAACCGGCTCATGCAAAAGTTTTTGATCCATCTGTGTAGATTTTAACAGACTGGTCATACATATTATGTAATTGTGAAGAGAAAACAGGTACAATAAAAGTGGACCCAGTCTGATGGTCGAATTGCAAAAGAGTGACGTCGACGACAGGTTTCCACAGTAACCACAGAGGATGTTTGGGATGCTCAAGAGTGACAGCGAAAGAGAAGTGATAAACGTCAACAATCTTTGTGAACACATTAAATGATCAGAAACAAGATGAATCGGGAAAACGTTCTTGCCAGTAACCTTCATTGAGAGACATAGGGGGATGTTCACTGAACGACAGGAGGTGAGCTTTAAATTTGAGGCATAGAAACTTGTGACTACGGTTTAGCGGCAGGCACAAAAACTTGTGCTTACAGTTTAGCAGCATCGGGGAGGATGATAGGTGCCTTTACACGGCCCTCCCTGTACGACATTCGCTACAAATGTCAACTCAAACTGTCACTACGAGAGCAACCACTGCCACCTGCACTGGATGTGTTCGGCGTGGGATGAGTCATAAAACGCCCTTCTCAGGGCGCGGCAGCAGAAATGATGCCAAAGATGACCCACGTCCCAATATACTCCAGCTAAACACAGAGGGCTCACAGCAAACAAGAATCTCCGTCAATGAGCAGCTAGCCTGTAGGAACAAGGCCTTCATCTTCTTCCTACAGGAGACCCACTGCACAACTGCAGACAAGATAGTGATTTCCAACTTTCCACTAGCTGGGTCAGTCATGAGCAGGAATCACGGCCTTGCCACGTTTATCCACGAACGGTTGGAATGGTCACTGGTCGATCAGTCTCCAGAATTATCAGAGACTGAATGGTTGTGCGTAGACGTTGCAGGATATAAGATCATTAACGTCTACAAATCTCCACGCTCGCGATTCACACCAACGGCCATCCCGACGATCCCACACCCCAGCTTGTATGTTGGCGACTTCAACTGCGAACATGTCAACTGGGGCAACAACAAAACATCTCTTGACGGTGAGAGCCTGGACTCCTGGGCAACATCAAACAACCTTGTACTGTTGTATGACCCAAAAGAAACAGCCAGTTGCGCCTCTCGCCGATGGAACATCGGCAACACCCCGGACCTGGCCTTCGCCGGTTTCGACCAGGACAGCCGACTGCCAGACAGACGTGTTCTTGAAAAGTTCTCGCGGTCACAGCATCAGCTCTCCCTCATAAAGCCACCAAGGCTCAAGGTTCCTGTCCACAGCAATGTGCTGATTGGTTGGAACTTTAGCAAGGCTGATTGGAAACGCTTTAGCTATGCCACAGGTGTATCCGTTGAGAGATTGCCACCTCTGGACACTTAAAAATTGAGAGGACATTGGCATACCAGGATTTTTGCGAGAGCCTACTTTCCGTGGCCAAACAAAGCCTCCCACGTGTACCTCGGAAGAACTATGTGCCATGCTGGGACAAAGAGTGCGAGGCCCTCTATTGCTCCTTCATCCGAGCCCCAGTGGGGACTGACTCTGACAGAGCCGCTTCGTCCCTACTATCTCTGCTGGAGCAGAAGAAGCAGGAGCGATGGGAGGAAGCTGTCAATTCCATCGACTTCCCGCACTCTAACCGCAAGGCATACAGCACCATCAACAAACTTACTGGCAGGTCTGGACGCTCCTCTTGCCTGCGCCCAGTCTGGACAAACTTCAGGCCGGAAGAGTTTGCTGCTGCCCTCAGACGCTTGAAGCCAGTAAAGTCTCTGGGATTGAATTCCATCTTCCTGAAGTTTATACTCCACTCCAGGTCGGCTCTCAAATCTTGGTTTTGCGACTTCCTCACTTCCTGCATGCGCCTATTCAAAATTCCAAAGATCTGGAGAAGAGCACTAATATTTGCAATCACTCAGCCAGAAAGTCACTTTGAGACCCTAAGAACTACCGTATCTCTGCTGCGTGTCCCCATTAAATTGCTCAAGAGACTCATCTACGCTGGTGTTGATCCAATCATTGACCCATTGCTCCCACGGGAGCAGGCTGCTTTCGACATGAAAGGTCGGCTGTAGACCAGGTCACCTGCTGCTGACACAAGCACCGAGGATAGCTTTTTGCCTGAGAAGAAGAGCAGAGCTGTGTTTGCCGACATCACAGCAGCCTATGACACTATATGCCACAGCTGCCTCACCTGTAAGCTACCACGAGATCTAGTATGGCTTGGCAGTGGATAGTAACAACTGACTCAAACGATGAACAAGCCACAATAATTCTAAAAATAAATTGATCACAGTTTATTTCACAGGAAAACTATTTTTGTCTTTCATGTGCCAAATGCGAAACTAGTTTTCCTGTGAAATAAACTGTGAGTGATTTACTTTCACCGTTTTTGTGGCTTACAACTCCGGATAATTAATTTTTGTTTCAGCATTTTTTCCAAACCACAACAAAATCGACTTTTGCGGCCCACGGTAAATTTATGTTGATCAATTTGGTCTTTCGACCTTTCTGACTTGTGTAGACCTGGGTTAGGATTTAGGTTTTGTTTAAGTTTTGAGTTTAGGTTTTGGGTTAATGTTATGGTTTAGGTTATGGGTTTAGGTTTTGGGTTTAGGTTTTGGGTTTAGGTTTTGGGTTTAGGTTTTGGGTATAGGTTCAGGTTTTGGGTCTAGGTTTTGTGTTTAGGTTTTGGGTTTGTTTTTTGGCTTAAGGTTTTGGTTTAGTTTTAGGTCTAGGGTTTAGGTTTGGGTTTAGGATTTGTGTTTAGGTTTTGGGTTTTGGGTTTAGGTTTTGGGTTTAGGTTTTAGGTTTATGTCTAGGACTGAATCGGATTGATGATTTTCAAAAACTTTGCGGATCAGGACTGGAATCGGACTGGGAAATGTCACAGTCCGCACATCTCTGGTAGCCTACTTACTCCCGCTGCAACGTTTAAAGGTGAGCTCTTGGTAGGTTTCAAATGCATTCCTCAGAAAATTGGCACCTGCACCTACGGATGGTTGACACAAATCCCTCTAGCATTCTCACTAATTTGAGGAGTTAGATAAAAACAGGTTGGAGAAGTTTTTTACCATTGGCGTCAAGCAGTTAGTTCTAATGTTTTAACAATATCACGTATTTGAGTTAATGTTTTTTTCTAATTTAATAAGTCATTGTTTATTTTGTCGCATCTGTTGTTATTAATGTCAGTTAGTTTGTAAAGATTTTGTGATTTGTGAGCTTGTGTTACGATGCATTCATTTTTATCTTGAGATTGTCTGTTTTCTCTGCTCTCATTTTAGCCTTTCAAATTTTCACCCGTAAGCTTTGCTTGCAATTGTCCGGACTGAAGATGTGCAATTTTACGTGAAATCGATTTCCTAGTGAAAACTTTGCTGATCAATTCTTTGCTTTACCCGGATCGTTGAGAGTAGCCTACATACGTGTTTATTGAAAATCTCCCACTGAACATTAACCCACCACTCTTCCATTTTTGGAACATGACCTTTACATGGTCAATGCTCGTTTCCTCTTCATTGTATCATCTCAGTTTTGATTTGGATGATAGTTCAAATCAGTGCAAACGTGCCTTTCAAAACTTTTCTTCAAAACTGTTTTTCATTTTTTCCTAGCATCTGCTTAAAAATGTTAAATTTTTTTACATTTCAGTGACCTCCATTTTCTCAATATTGCTGAATTAGCAAAAAACAACTTTATGATAAATTCTAGATTTATTGAAAGCAGAAACTCTAGCATATGTGACGATGTGTTTTGCAAGTCCGTGGAATGTCCGTCCCGAAGCACGGAGCCTCCAACCCCTTTGCTACGCCACTGGCTCTTGCCCAGATAGCTCTACGTTAAGTTCCTTGGAGACTGCTTCAAACATTGCCTGAAAGTAACGATGTGATATTCTTTCCTGACTGACTGTTGCCGGCCACTACAACCTTAGGTGTCATTCTGTACACTTCCCGTTTTCTTGAATTTGTCTAAGAGACGTAAGTGTGGTTGGAGCGTCTCAGCCTGGAAAGTCCCTCCGAAATTGTCGTTGAAATTACAAAAACTGATTTTGTCACGAAATAAGATTCAGCAATCTTGATCCTCTCCTACATGGAGTATCTTGCTGCTTGATCAGTTGAAGCTGATGAATAAAACTGTGGAGCTGGGCGTGATTTATATAGGCTATATAGGCTTAAGCCTAGGGACTCAAGATCCAAGGGGGCCTCCAGCAAACTGTGGTACGAGTAGAGTCGATTGCGGGTACATGATCAGTTCAGTAAATATTCGTCAAAATTTTATATTATTCATGTTTCCTTCAACTAACCAGATTCTGTGTTGATGACGCCAGGGTCTCCCAACGAGTTTCCATAAATCTCAATATGACCCTTGGTCAAGTCGCATGCCAACTATTGTGTCGACATACTCAAAGCACATTGGCTGTGTCCTGTGTTTGCTGAACCGTACCGATTGTTACGTATGAATCAGGCAAAAGAATATGTGACTGTTCGACATTCGTGTTTGAAATGCACTTGACCAAAGCTAAGCTTGTACTGCAGATAAGAGCTATGTGTAGGCCTAGTAGCATTATCCTGCAATAAAAACACAGTTGCTTTTTCTGGACAATAATGTAGTTTTGTTAGAGTTTCCATTACGTGAAGCTCGTTTCCCATTTTTAGATGTGATTTTTTCCATCTTCATTTTCCTAAACGAAGTCATTCAGAAATCGGATTGTTATTGAGTACTTACACAAGTTTGTACTGCTCCCATGCTAAGCAAATCAAAGAAGATCTTAAAATATGTTTGAATAACAAACAAAAGTTACTTTGGCAACTGGCAACCACAGAACTCTCCCTCAAAGAGATAAAGAAAAGTTTAACAGCAAGAAAATGACAAAAGCGTGTTTGGGTCTGATGCCTAAGATTAGTGATTCTTATTTTAACCAACCACGCGGATCCTTATTTCTTAGCTTGATGATCACTAACTGCTCAGGCGAAAGATCTTTTTCAAGATTCAAACAAATAAATATGAATCAAAGGGTCGCATTGTTCCAGGAGAGGTTGCCACACTAAGCATTCGGTGAGTGACAAACTTAGGCAAACAAATTTTAATGAATTCCCAGATGATTTTGCTACAAAGCTGCCGAGGACAAAACTTTTTCAATTGTTTACTGTGCTCTGTTCAACCTTTCTTGATTCGCTAATTGCAGCTTGTTGTATGTATTTCAATAATGACAGCATGAACGAAGTTTAAACCCAATCCCGTGGTAATGAGGGAGCCCTGGTGTGTTCAGCTCCTCTAATTTAATATGAAACACTATAAATTAGTGGTGATTTTATCAAATTTTTAGAATGTCAAGTCTCCCTTGCGAAAATGTAAAGCCCCCTATTGAAGACTTTCTGGCTACGGTTCTGGTTTAAACCTCACATCCTTTCGTGCGACGGTTTCGTTGAGTTCGATTCTTACCAATTTGAATAGGTAACAAACACGCGAATCGTGAACTTGGTAGTTGCAACCAATTGGGTGCGTTTTACTTGACGTGTTTTGCTCGTGTGCGTGAGATTTTTACATTTTTATAGCTTGGTAAGCTAGTCGCAACGTTGTCTTCGCGTTGTGCTTTAACGTCTTTATTCCGCCACACAAGTGTGCAGTGTGTTTATTTATTTATTTATTTTTTGAGCACAGATGAGTAAAAACAGATGTGAAACTTATAATAAAACTAGGTCATGTGTTTTTCAAATATGTAACCGTGACGTTTTCGGTTGGTTTGCCTGCAAAAATTGTTGTTTACTCTGTTCCCGCCAGCCAAGTACGATTTCTACAATTCCATGTAATTGAACACTTTTGTTTCAAAGGCAGCAACAAGCGCATTGATCGTGGGGCACTCTCTAGTCATGATTTAGAATTTTTTAATGACCGTACTCTTTAGAGCAGTGATTCTTTAACCTTTTCTCTACCACGCCCCTTTTAACTATTGGCCTTTATTTCACGCCTCCTGACAAAGCAAATATATTTATTGGTTAATTTATTGACCAAACTGTGCATGCTTGCAGAGCGCAAAAGAACCCGAACCCCCCTTGAATTGTATTGACGCCCCCCTTAGGAGGCGCATCCCCAGTTGGGAATGACTGTTTTAGAATGCCAGTATCGTCATTTTCGGCTTAGCGCAAATTAATCAACGCTTTCCATTCTTTTGCCTTATAGCAGTGGGAGAGAGGGTCTCACAAGTGAATTAGCCTAGGGTCTCGCATCAGCTAAATCCGGCCCTGCTGTGGAGCTTTAACTATGACTTATCTGGGAAACAGAAGCTTAGCATAATTTCATATGAAGTGATAACGATAATAAAACGGATACGTCTTTTTGAATCTCATAATCTATAAAATGTTTAAAAACGTTTTTGATAGTGCTTAACAGTAACGTGTTGTAGTAACCGCGTAATTTACAGGTTTAAGTTGCTTGCTTGTAGTTAAACTACTACGAAAGCATTTTGGAAATTGAAAGATAAATGNAACTTTCCAGTTAAGTACTTCTTGGCGAAAGGATAAAAAGAAACAAAGGGGCGTTTTCGTGAAATGAAAGTGATAGAAATTTGTTACAAAGACAGTAATTGCTTACCTTTATGATTTTTTTTGCATTAATTTTTCTCTGAGAACTTCACAATTTTCAAATATCGTGTATTTCGAGACTGAGTTCGAAAGCAACCATCATTCAAATGCGGAAATGGTACATTTCACCCACCTGGAGGAAAGAATAATTCTTGCAGAGGTAGTTTCACTTTTTTGATGTTTCCAGAATGTTCTGGCGAAGACAGTTGTGGATCATCATCTAAAAACGGTGGACAATTAACCTCCTGTTATTAGATGCATTGTGAACTGAAAACAATTCTACTGACAGATATAAAAGTTTTAAAGTAAAATTTTGAGAGTTAGTGCACGTTATCAGTGTTCAAATTATTTGTTAGTGCATTCCAGTGTTGAACATGATCCTGTTTCCGGATCGCCATCCAACCGGATTCTGCAATTCAAGACGGGTTTCAAGCGAAATTTCTGACTTCACGCCATGTGCGCATGAACAGAATGATATTCCACATATGAAATACATTGAGAAAGCCGATGGTTAGGGCTCAGAGTTTAGGGTTTAGGTAAGTGTGTCGGGTTAGGGTATGGATCAGGGTTACAAAAAAAGTAATTGAGGTCTAAGCTAAGTCCAATATTTCTCAGTGATTATACATATTCTCCTACTCCAGTTTATTGTGGGTATGTGACATCTAACCAAAGTGTTCATTTACACAGTAGCCTACACATCAAAAAAGTGAACGCCAAACATCATTCCTTTGCTCTGAGAAGCATTATGACTGACAAACAATAAAGGTCAGAAATTTCGCTTCACACAGGATTCGAATTAGACTGGATTTCGAAAAAACTCCACCGGATCAGATATGGATATCCAAACTGCATTGATCATTTCAGTCAAATGCTTAATCAGGAGGTTTATTTCGGATATGAACCGGATTCTATCAAATATTTGGACAGTACTGCCGCATTAAGATCGGTTTGGATTGCACAATAAAAATATTGAACTGGATTAGAATTGGAAAAATCTCCGATCCGTTCAACACTAGTGCATCCAAGATTGAAAGATAGCACGATGTTTTTGTGTTATTTTCAGATGAATAAGGTGGGAGAAATTTCAAGTTTTCAAGAATAGCAGACCAAAATTCAAAACCAATATAGGCTACTGAAAGCTGACCGAGAGAGTTTGCTTTATATTTTGGATAACAATAATTACAGGCTCTAGCTTTACAGCAGGATGTTTGAGGAATCTCCTGCCTGGTTCTGCTCCCATCTTCTTGTAATGATTCAAGTTAGTCACGGCGGTGACCTGCACCAAGCGAATCAATCACAATTTATTGCGTTAAGGAAACTATTTTCTTGTGTAACACATCGTCAGTTCTGCGCAAAAGTCGACATAGAAACAAATAGGAAAACTACGTAGGCCTTACTGTTGCTAAGATCAAAACTCAAGATTAGAAAATTTATCCCAATTAGAACTCCTCCACTAAACACAGATACAAAAGTGTTATGCAAACCCGCTAAAGCCTGTAATTGTTGTTTTCAATAAGAGGAGGCAAATCGCAGCCGTTGGTGCTGTTGCAAACTCCCGGTTGGTGTTGCGTTGAATGTGTGATTCAACATGAATGGGATGTGCGCGAAGAACAACACCCATATATATGTGGCGCGAACAAGCAATAATAGACTGATCGTGGCGTGTAATCTCTGGTGATAGTAACGATGTGAACGATTGAACGTAAACAATAGCATACGCGGAGAGTGATCATGTCGTGTGATCTCTATTGTTGCTTGCTGCCGCAGTGTGAAGCTTTGCGCACTTGCCGCTGGGGCTTTCCGATCGCAACAGTGTTTCACATTAAGGTTGACATCAATTGAAAAGACTTTGGGAGAAATGGAAAGACTTGCGCATTGTTGCTTGAAATCTTTGGCATGCAACAACTGAACAATCGCTTATTTTTGGCCTAACTATACAGAAATATAAACTTCATAACCGAATTATTCCTTTTTGCATTACCGCCGAAACATTCCTAAAGTTGTCTTCTTAGGCTTTTTCCACTGTCTGTTACGGTCTGTTGTAAACCACGTGATTGTCTGAGACAAAAACCATGCGAAAATGCGGAGAAATGTTTGTCAATCAGTGTGCTGAATAGCCGGTTNCAATNCAGGTTTGTTTAACAGTTTGGTANCTGTGTTTAGTNGAGGAGTTCTATNTGGGGCCCAATTTTGAAATCNTGAGTTTTGATCNTAGCAACAGTACGTAGTTTTTCTATTTGTTTGTATGTCCTCTTTTGCGCAGTACCGACGATTTACTACACACGAAACTATTTCCTTAACGCAATAAATGCGATTGATTCCCTTGGTGTGGGTCAGTGCCGTGACTTGAATATTATTTTGGATAAATAACATTTTTGCAAAAGAAAAAGCATTTGTGATATCTGTTGAATGATGCAATGTCAGAAACATACAGTGGTTATCAAACTATTCATGTACTGCAGAATTATCAACGGCGTCCCACAGGCATCTCTCCTGACGCCCTTTCTCTTTAACATCTGCATCTCTGACTTGCCAACCACCGTCTCCAGAAAGTTTGCTTATGCTGACGATCTAGGAATCATGCATGCTGATGGAGATTGGCAGGCAGTGGAAGAGGTGCTGACCAAGGACATGGCAACTTTAGGGGAATACCTCCACACTTCGAAACTAAAGCTCAGCACTGTAAAAGCGGTGTCGGCCACCTTCCATCTTAACAACAAGGAAGCTAAACGTGAGCTTAAAGTCAACTTCAACAGCGAAACCCTGCTCTTCTGCTCCGAGCCCAAATACCTCGGAGTAACGTTGGACAGTGCGCTCACGTATTGCCAACACATCGAGTCAATTTGCAAAAAGCTGACATCACGCGGCGCGCTCCTGGAGTTGGGTTACTTGCTCCAGTTGGGATGCTGGAGCAACAACTCTGCAAACAGACACCCTAGCCCTGGTGCATTCAACCGCAGAGTGCTGTGCGCCTGTCTGGTGCCGCAGTGCTCATACCCGCCTCATCGACCCAGCCATCAACGATGCCTTGTGAATTGTGACTGGATGTCTGCATCCCACACCAACGAGAACCTTCCAGTCCTCGCGGGCATCCAACCTGCTAATCTTCGCCGCAATTGAGCCATAGTTGGCAGGACCGGGGGTCAGCATGGGCCTAGGCCCCACCACTTTTATTTGTAGGGGTGCCTGGACCCCCACTCTTAAATCTTGAATTTTGCCTGATTAAGTTTAAGTAACATGATTAGTATTGGCTCCATTGTGAAATTAAATCGTTTAATGAAAACAATATTGCAGTATTTTTTTAATGTTATTAGTAATATATTATTTGTAATTTGGCAGGATTTCGTAATTGTTTGACAGAATACACATGCACAGTCTGTAACCCTGCTATGGCTTGCTTACCGCATTGCTGTTGTTGAACAGTGTTGCCAGATGGTGAAAATCAACACAATTTTTATACTAAAATGTTCAATGTTACGTGCTTGTGTGCATGGTCGTCGGAAGGATTTTTTCCAAGGGTGGACTAGTGGATTTTTGCAAACGTTTTTCTAGTGGGAGGGGGCATAAATGGTGAAACATGGTTTCTACCACTCGAAAGTAAGAAAACAACTTTTCTTTCTGAATGTTTCAAATTCCTCCCTCCCTTCCGGCTCCCATGCTTGTGTGTAGGAAAAATTCGTGCCACACCATAAAAACATTGGTGTAATTTAAAGCGTTTTAACACTGTTCTAATAGTGAAATTTTGCTGAATCGTATTCGCAAAACTAAATTTTTGACAAATCAATTTCAATTGTGTTTTCATCTGGGTACGAAGACCAATATCGGGCCCCCAAGCTTGGGTTCTCGTCGAAATTTGTATAGCTTGTTTGTATAGTGATCACAATATAGATGAAACAGCTACCATGCTAAAATTTCACATATAGCTACCAGCGCTGCAGTCGAAGAAAGCGACCATCAATTTTGGGCTTGATTACAGAAAAATTTAACGT
>JGI24158J21664_10012587_pt1 | contig 11209 bp, 9 predicted proteins | sample Ectturendosymbi3_FD_21664 | JGI IMG/M metagenome (IMG submission 21664)
ACCTGGTGAACAGTTGATTGTGCTTGCTAACGGTGACGACGAGAGTGATCTCGTCGGGTGATCTCTATTGTTGCTTGCTGCCACGGTGCGAAGCTTTGCGCGCATGCCGCTCGGGGTTTCCGATCGGAACACTACTGTTAAAGACTCCAGGTCTTATGCGCAAGGCACCACGGACAGGATGTGCGCTATGAATAGCACCTACAGTAGGGTTGACATACGTCCGGAATCTCCCCATGTCCAGAGTTTCGGTTTTAAAATTTGCGTCCGGAAATAATTTTAAAGAATACTCTAAAGATTTAGAGGATCTTATCGTTAAATCGTATGAAAAATAGGTATAGTCAGAATTGGGAGAGAAAAGCATGCCTTTTTGTATCGTATCGCTTTTAGCCTGTTGCGTAGCAATTCTGTGATATTTTTTTTCAGTGACAGTGGTGCTTTTGCGGTGGATTGGGAATTGTAAGAGCATACTGAAAAATTTCATATAGCGCTTGTTTGTTGTCGCGAAAAGAAGCCATTGAGACTGTCAGGAACTTTGCCTCTTCACATATGGTAACCCTAACCTACAGTAGATGTATGCGGCGCGTACGAGCAACCATAGAGCGAGAACGGCATTTGGCCTCTATCGTTGTTTGCTGCCACGGTTTGAAGCTTTGCGCGCTTGCTTCTCGAGCCCTCTGATTGCTGATCGCGAATTTGCAGAATTTCGCTTCAACGTGGCTATTGTTTTCCAGCAAACGAGAATTTTTTTAGGGCAGCCATGTTTCACTTGTGAAAATTTGTTTTTGAGACAAACTAGTTTCATTAATTTTTTAATGAAACGCCAAAAGGCACACCTACACCGCCAGGCTAGATAAACTTAGTGGCAGACTGGGGCTCCAACTTCTACTGTGGCATGTAGGAACTCACATCAAACACTTCGTTGGGAGGTGGATGTATTTCTACGTGGAGCGCAATGCCGCAGTGACGCTTTGCTTCCGGCTAGCTCTTTCATTCAGTCATTGGATTTCCAACGTGGCTTTTATTTGGATAATTTACTGGCGAGGACGTTCAGCACTCAAGTTCTGAGAAGAAAGCATGCCGTTGTCGTGTTTAAAGTATGGCATTTAGCAGGATTTTAACAAATGTTTCGGATTTGAGAAATTGTTGAAATTTCCTTAGAATTGTTTAGAAATCTGGCACCGGTTTGGAAATAAATGATTTCAGTTAGATATTCCAACATTTGAAGACACAATCTCATCTAGCTAAAGCTATCTTTAAGAGCTCGCCAAAAGTTGGGGAGGTTTTAAAGAAGCTGTTACTTGCTCGATAGTTCGCCAAGAACGGAAGTCAGAAAGGCGACCACGATAACTTTACGCACGTGACAAATTCAAGCGGTCACTGTATGATTACACGACGGTGCGGTGATGACTTTTCATTATTTTAGTCAATCGTGGAACGACTGGCGCGTATGATTTCCACAGTGTAGCTGTGGAGGGGCAAAAAGTGGGAGTTGCGGACTCTGTAAGGTTTAAGCGGAAGTGGAGTCCTGAAATAGTAATATTGTGCGAATGGGGGATTTTCAGTTTTCAATAAACAGGTCGTATTCAGAATTCTGCGGATTCCACCTTGAATAACAAGAATGAGATTTGTCCACCTCTGGTGTCCAGTTGTTCGTCATCGATACGCGCTATCAAGCAAAGAATATAACGATATCGTGAACAAATTTAGTACAAAACAAGGTTATAAGCAACATTGTTCCTGCTTCATATGTTATATTAATGTCTATAACTTGTTTAGTAACAAACCTTTCTTTTTTGGTGGACAAAGGGCGAGGAGGTCTATAGTCGCAGAGTCCTTCCAATCTTCAGCCAGATCGCTAAGACCCAGATCAGTCTTCGAAAAATTGTCTCCTAAGGATTTCTGACCCGTTGCAGTGTTATGGCTTTCAGGGCTGGTATCTTGGCTTAAAGAAATACAAAGAGTATGTCCGACCCAAACGGCTTACTGAGCCAAAAATTATGTCACTATCTTGACCAGGGCCGCACATTTAATGACATAATAAGGGCCGCACATTGAATGGCTTACTTTGATCTTAGTAAACTAGATTTAGCTTAAAGCTAATATAATGAAAGTGTTAGAATCCGAACTGCAATGGTAACAGACGTGATAAAGTGGCACTGAGGACCACCTGCATCAAAAATGTCAAATTCAAGATTATCAAAACAAGCACAGGTTGTCAGTATGTAGGCTACTTTTACTGCAGCAAAAACATAAACTGGGCCGCATGCGGCCCGCGGGTTGGACATAGCTGGTCTATAGAGACTTAATGTTGGGGATAGAAAAGGGTCCCAACGTTAGTACATCCAGATCGGTCAATGTGTTAAATTTTTTTTGCGTTTTTTGGAATTGTGTTTTCTAGTTATTTCGGGTTTTAGCATTGACATCCGGATTCATGATCATTTCTGAGTGTTGGCGAGTGTGTCCTCTTCAGCTCAGTTTCTCCCCTGGTTGAAGCCTCTAGTTACACCACTGTCCATGGATCCCACTACAGAATTCGTTCCGCTGCCGTTAAGCACCAGCGCGCAGTCATCGACTGCATTAGCTTCCGAGTTGTATGGTAAAACAAGGTCATGACGCTGATCGTGGTGTTTAGCCATGTTTTTCTGGGGGGTATCGAGGCGATCGACTTGTTATTTCAACAGTCGCGTTTAAAGCCGCTCTGTTTAATGTAATTGACATTAGCGAAGCGTGGATACAAAGCCGTCAGAAGTTGGTCTACATGGCAGTTTCCGTGAAAGTTCAACCCAGGGTTTATGAAACAGGGCCCTCGCCCCCCCCTTGCGGGGCACGGGCAGAGAGGCCTTCACTAGGTAGCTTTGCCGATATACCAAGTGTCACGATATATTGAGTATTCACCAGTTAAACTTAAAGGGTGCCACGGCTCATGAAAGTTTGAGAACCACTGCTCCAACCTGTAGATTGATTTTAATGATTTCATTGCAGGATTACATCAGAGTGATTCGACTGTTTGTCGGCGAGCCTGTATGGACACCGCACAATCGGCCAGCCGACAACATGCAGCAACGACAAGATTACGTCCAAAAATTCACGGCTCACTGATGGAAAACGACAACGCTTACCAGAGATTGTTTCAATTAACATTGCTTGCAGATTTCCCCGCCCCCCAAACTTGCCCGGAATGTTTTTGTGCGCCTTTTGCCCACAAATTTTCTCCCACAAGGAACACGAAGACCTTGCTTTTAAAGTCAAACAACGTTGCGCTCCATATTTGCCCGGATTTTCAGAGGTTTTGCCCAAACTTTCAACAAATCAAAACTTTTGGGGGTGCCCTTGTACCACTGCTTGTGATCAATCACTGTTTCTTAAAATAAGATCGCGCGACGCCTTGCACGGCACTGCCAAATCGCTGTCACGGATTCGCCGTTTGTGACGCGCATTTTTAAAACATGAGCGAAGCTTATCAGTTACCGGACTTCTAACCGCCTTCTTTAAATAATTATCATACACGCATCTTTTAGAGATATTTAAAAACTAACACTGTGAACGATAAAAGCGCAAACTTCCTGGCCATCTATTGCAAGGTTTTACAACATGAACGAAGCTTATCCGTTACCGAACCTCCTTGAGTTTGCCTTCCTTTTTTAACCTCCTTTGTGCCACATCTTCACGCCATTTAACCATCTTTGCGAATTTTTATGTACGTTTTACACTGTTTATTCTGTTGCGGTCTTCATTTTACACTTTTAGTAAGTTGCATGTTATACGTGGTTAAAGAACATTGCCCTGAGTAGGCGCACTTGAGTAGGTGAGCGAAACGTCGGCTAAATGGCGCTTTGCCCCCCTCCCGCGTCGTGTGGAAACAACAGACGCGCGCGTCGAACACCTTCCGTACCAAAATATATTTGCGTTGCTCGTTGAACGTAAACAATGCAACGGAACGACTAATAAACGATTTTGACGCGTAACAATAACGATAATAATTGCTGCATACTGCGATCGTGCGTTTTTGTGCATTTCTAACGACCTACGGACGCGTGACGTCACTGCATTTGGGCAACCACCCCCACTTTTCCAGTCCTCCCTTAAAGCATTTCAGCTACTACGATCTATGACAGGCGCGCTTCCCGCACTGGCTGTGTCACTAAGAAATAGGATGTTCTTCGACGGGGCGATCTTGTCATAACGTGGGGGAGTTGCTGCGATGACGCAGAGGCGTCGAAGTGAAGGTTGTGTCGGCACCGAACACGTTGTTGTAGGAAGACTTGAGGAAGCTGATGTAGTTCTTCATTGAACGGTTGGTCGACTCCGCCTGCTCCAAGCGATCCTTCGCGTCCTGCAACTTGCTCTGGTTACGTCGGTCGCTCTGCAAGCGAAAGGTTACACAGGGTCAAGTAAAGGTCACTTGAGCGTAAAACGAAAGGTTACCAAAGGACAGCTGATGGCTGCCGGAGTCTCAATGCGATGAAAACTGCAACGCAAGCCACTCACGTCTTCTTTCGAACGCTTGACGGCGACAATATCGGACTTCATCCGTGTCAGCTGCGTCTCGAGGTCGACGATGCGTGACTGCGCCGCGTGCTCCTGGAAAAGATGGATCGTCATTGTCAATCGAACACAATGCAGAAATGGGAGCAGGTAGACAATGGCAGGCGACATTCATTAATCGCACCCAGAAGGCTATTGTCGCGTGGCATTGATTTTAATCTTCAAAAAAACTGACATCGACGAGTTGCCCACCGGCTAAAAACATTTGTACGTTTCCTTTTCGTCGCAGGCGACATCGACGTTTTTAAGTCGAGTTATTGATGCTTTCAATTATTGAATCCATTTTAACTTTTTTGCCGGACGTAAAGCAACCCAGCAAAAGCGTATTTTGCATTTTCTTGTCGGCGCCCCAATAATAATTCGACGAATTCTTTCACTGTAAAAACGTCAGCAGTTTTTTTCACCAAGTACATCTCGACTCTGAGCAGAAAATCATCGATTCGCACCAATTGCTTCCCAGACAAGCGCCGCCCTGCACGCAATTCTGCAAAGGTTTCTGTCGCATTCGCATTGCAGCAAACGTTTCTTCAAACTACAACGAATATTTTGTTCACTGCAAGCACGCTAATGCGCCGTACAGCTGATGTCGAATGGGGCTGGACACTACAAACATTTTTACTCTGCCCTAGTGCAACCAACGACAGGACCAAAACCCTTCTACCCCAGTGCTACGCCTTCGACCTTGGCATACCGTTGCTTATTGCCAATAATTATTAGACCGGTACAAAGATTGTCGCCAGTGTGGATCACCAGCAAAAGGTATTTGCGATGGTGTTTCATCTACAACCGATGATAGTACGCTCGGGAACAAGGTCTACAAAAGGGGGAAATGAGACTTTCGGTTTCGGTGATTCCCCGCTAGACACGGATAGAGCAGTCAAGCTTTTCCAGTTTTTTTTTACGAACTCGACAACGGAAGCGGTAGCCGCCGATATGCACTCGCACAACGGTCTCCTCTCAAGCTTCGGCGTTGCCGTCGGCGATTCTACAAATGTCACAATGAGATAGCTAACAAGGACAGCGCGCTTTTCACCGACCCTGGCAGCGGCCTTCTCGACTTCGGCTTCCACGGCCTTTCGATTGTCGGCGACGGCAGACTCGAGCTGTCGTTTGAAGCTCGACTTCTCGTGGTTCGTTTCTTCCAGTTTCAACTGCGAAGCAAGAACGGTATTTATTGGTCAGCAATGCTACACCTCTTGAACACGGTGTGGAAGAAATAATATAGTGGACCAATAAAAAGTTTCGCTGACTAATACAAAAATGCAGCTGACCAGGCCGAAACCACAGGGGGCAACCGGGCAATTGCACCCCCGACATTTTCAAAAACATGTAGTTGTTAGGTACAAGAACAGCAACAAAACGTCATTTTGCACCGAAAATATCGGTTGTTTGTAGCTGACTAATACTTTCAGGAAAGGAGCAGTTAAAGTAACAGGTGACAGCATGCAGCAAAAAATAATGATGTGGCGGACTAACGAAAAGATATTGCTGACCAAGTAAAAAACATTGCTGACTAGCAATTTCAAATCAACCACAGGAAGGTTTCAGTGAACCAAAATATTGATGAGCTGCTGTCGATTGAGTCAACAACGCTTTTCCCTGACACCTGAGTAGAAGGAAGCAGAGGACCAAGCCCCGCCTTAAATTTGAAGGAAACAACGCTGGGCAACAAAACTTGCTGTCACCGCCACCGTTGCTCTAATAACGAATATGCACATCGTACAAACGATGAAGCCTTTTCGAAAGAATGGTTTGATCGTCTTATCAGACCAGCCCTCCAATTTCATGGTTTGGTGCGTTCCATTTCGGAACGTTGTTTTTAACGTAAAGGATGCCTTACCTCCTGTCTACACGCTCGGGCCAGTAGCGCAGCCAATACGAGACCGAAGAGGTCATGGACCCCCGAAACAGAAACAAACTTGCCATGATTTTTCGCTGGTGCTTTATATCAATTTCAAATGTCCGGAAATAAACGGAAGGAACAGTCGGACGTGAGTCAGGTGACTGCCCTCCCGGACAAAATTTCTGGCCGCGCCACAGGCTCGGGTAGAGGTCATTCTTATCTGTTACAAACACCCAGACGACAAAATTTTAGAGAAGGCACCTGCGGCACTCGCTTTGATTGAGCAGTCGGTTTGGTGCAGTCTGCGACACACAGGCGATGAAAGTATTTTACCTTTGCACTTACGCTCACATGTGAGTCGCGAAGACTGATGTTCACCTAACTTCGAACACAAACAACAGCTTCGCGACAACACTGGGGACGAGATGTGCTGTCTGAAGTCAGTACTCGACTCGAGCTGTACAGAGAGTACTCGACTCGAGTTGTGCCTTCATGTGACTCGACTCGGGTAATTTCTTTCAGTGAAACGCGAAAATGACTTATGTCAACAAATGTAGACTTACCAAGTACCATTGACTTTGGGAATGGAAACTTTTGCATGGGGGCGAGTACAGTTAACTCCGACTTTAGGTGCAGTTAACTCAAAGTTTAGTGACGTTTTTCTCCTTTTCTGCATACGCTGCTACATAACCTATATATAAAAAAGGTAACAACCTCAAAATGACCCAACAGCAAAAAAGTGAAAGATTTGTATTGGACCGACAGCACTTTGTGACTCGATGGTCTCAATAACTCGACTTGACGCTTAATTATTGTAAATGACCCGGGGGGAGTTAAGGACTCGACGATCTCACTGGTGACCGCGTGCAGCGTGGGACAGAACTTGCGGACCACGGTTGCTCCAAATACGAAAATGTCTCGTCGAATGCATCACTCGCGAATTCGACGCTGTTCCGCACGCATGCGAAACGCTGTTCCGCACGCAAGCGAAACGCAAATCTTATGGACTGTCAAAATCAGGGTTGTGGAGCCGGAACTCAAATTTCAGGCTCCGGCTCCATGCATCTAAATTTTTGGCTCCGGCTCCAACATTTAGAAAATTTTGGCTCCGGATCCAGAACGGTTTGATCCACTGAAAACTAAAAACCATTGCATTATTTGTGCAACTTGCTTGCTCCACAAGCTATGTCTGTGGGACCGGAACCCAAATTTCAAGTTCTGAAAGTTTTTGGCTCCCGTTCCACCTCCTATAAAGTTTTTGGCTCCGGTTCCACCTTCTTGAAAGTTTTTGGCTCCGGTTCCAGTCATCCAAAATCGCTTGGGCTGCGGCTCCACAGCCCTGGTCAGAAGCAAAAATGTCGCCAAATCGAAACGTAGGAGGATACCTGGAGCTGCTGTATCTTTTCGTCCTTGTTCACGGTGTCGAGCAAGTTCTCTTTGACGCGCACGTCCTTATCGTCCAGCTTCACCTGCAAGATCTGAAGCCTGGCCTCTAGCGCCCGGTTCTCGTCGGTGAGTGCGGCCACGCGCTGGCGCAATGCAGTCGATTCGTCAGCTCTGTCTTCGGTCTGGAAATGAAGCAAAAAAGCGACTAGGGACGGAAGTACGATTGCACACGTCAACCTGCTGGTGAATAAGGGTGAATCATCAAACATCTGAAAAAAGCGAACTTAACGAACACCAATCGAAAATAATGATACACTTAGTGGAAAAAGCAGGCGAGCCGCAATAAGCGTCTTGCGGCAGAGCCGAGGTCTTCCAGGATAAAAATTTGGAGTGTGAGTTGCTATGAACTACAGTCTGTCTCGACATACGGCCAAGTATTCACGAAGAAGCTGCCACTGCCCCCGGCACACTCACTTGACCCAGAAAAGCCAAACTATGTACTGAATGCTATCCAGCACACTGGGGCCGCAGAAGGCAGACTGGCTGAGCTAAGCAAAATCGATGACAACTCGTCGGCGTTACGCAATTGTCAGATTAAAACTACGTTTACCGCAAACAAAGACCAGGCTTTGTTCCTCAGTCAACTACGCAGCTGCAGAATATTAGTAGACTCACAAGAACACTCGCGACGCGTGACGATTTCGGGCCGTTCTCGACTAACATTGTTTCGTTAAAACAGCAAGGTTGCACGACGACTCAGCAAACGAGCAGTAGGCTGCGAACAACCGCAAGCAAGCAGAGCCACCCTACCTTGTTGGTCAACTCGGCAATCACTCTCGTCTGTTCGGCGGACCGTTGCTCAAAAACGTGGAGTCGATCTTGCGCGTCCTGCAACTTCATCTCTGTTTCCTGCGACGAAAAGGAAAGCGTAGAAGCCGTTGCTTCTTCCTTCCATTGCATTGTAATTTTATTACAACCCTCTGAATGGCAGTTACAAGTGATTACGGACTTTCTGTGCTTCACCCCCCCTCGGGTGCAACACATTTTCCTGTGATAAAAATTTGATTAAAACATGTTTTTGCCGATTTACTTGTCACGTCATCTTAACACTTTTGCCGCCACGGCTATATTTCGCCAGAGTTCCGCAGGGTTCCAAGCTTGTTTGGGCGAAATTGGCGTTTTTTGTAAGTTTGTACACACACTAAATGTAGATGTACTTCGAAAAAGTGTAAACGCATTTATTTTTCTGCGCGAATCAACGATACATGGAAAAGTTGAGTTCACCGTGATGTGTCGACAACTTTGTATAAAGAACAAAACGTAACAGTCAACTATCCTAAATGACGTAACAATCAATCATCCTGAAAGAAATCATTAGTTATTGTTGCTTCTCAAACGACTTCGCCAGACTTAGATATATCAACTCTGTGGGCGTCTTCAGGGTAAAAAAATCTGAGGATATCCGACGTATATTGGAGCCGAAGACGCGGTAAAGATGGCGGTGAAACCAATCGCCGCTTTCATTCGTGCATGATGATTCTGCTGCATCGCTTTCACAAGAGGATATTGGAAAATGCACGCACAGCTGTGCAGGAAAATACAGCAGCTCAAACGAAAATCGGAGCTGTTCATCAAACCAACGAACTTCATCCTACGCGGTAAGAGAAAAAAACGCGGATGTCCGCACTTGGAGATTCAGACGCGCGCGCTGAAAGTAACATTAACCTTTTTTGCGACTTCTCTCATGCGCAAACCGTTCACTGGCAAATAGCAAGCAAGCACAAGGCTATATCCGCGCAGACGACTCACTTTGAGTATCTCAGGCAGCGGTTGCAAGTCTTTCATCCGCTCCAGCATCTGCTCCTTGACCCTCTCGATTTCGCACGTTCCGTCCTCGCGCATGCGCCGCGAGCAGCGTTCCACTCTTTCCGCAGTCAGGAGCGCCTGGGCGCGATAATGCACCGTGAACATAAGCGTAGCCAGGGGGACAAGGGGGCCATTCTCGTCTAAATTTCCAGCATATCTGCTCATTTTGTGCTTTGAGAGGCGGTGTCCCAAACAAAACACTGTTCTGTCAAAATATTTGTCCCCCCAAATTTTGGGCTGGCCAAGCTGCTGGCCGTACAGCAGCAAAACAGCGTTTCGCGGAACCTTTGATTCCACAGTAGACCGTTTATTGAAAGCAAGTTAAACCTACTCCATTTTAATACGTAGTGCATCGCGGTGGTCATTGTTTTTGGCTTTCCACGTTATAATCGTCACTTCGCGTAGCGCAAGCGAGATCGGAAAACTTGCACGAAAACCCTTTTGTCAGCCCCTTTTTGGTCCTCTGCGTTTAGAAGCACTACTAGGCAAAGCCAAACTGTTGGCTAGATCAGTTACGTCCAATCCAAATTGCTTACTGAGCCAAAATTATGTCACTATCTTGACCAGGGCCACACACTGAATGACATATTAATGAGGGCCGCACATTGAATGGCTTAATTTAATCTTAACAAACTAAATGTAACTTAAGCTAATGTACTGAAAGCGTTCGGATCCTAACTGCAATGGTAACAGACGTGATAAAGTAGCACTGAGGACTGCTTACATCAAAAATGTCTAATCCAAGATTATCAAAACAAGCACAGGTTGTCAATATGTAGGCTACTTTTACTACAGCGAGCACCTAAACAGGGCCGTACAAAACCTTCGACTAGGCGGCATGCGGCCCGCGGGTTGGACATAGTTGGGCTAAATGCTGTCTAGACCAGACGTGCGCAACAGTGCTTCTGCTATTATGGAGCATAACACAACGATGAAAACATTTATCATATTCAGGAAAAAACACGAGTTACTTAAAAAAACAAAAAAAAAACAAAGAACAATGCACAGTTTTCGGTCCGAACTCACTTCCTCGGCTTCGCTTTTCGCTTTCCTGAGTTGCGACCGCAATTCTGTTTCGACGGTTTCCAGCTGCCTGAGATCGGACCTCAGTTTCGACGCGTCGTCTTCCGCCTGCCGCGCGCGTCTCTCCGCCATCAGCGCCTCGCTCTTGAACTTGTCGGCTTCCGAGCGGCAGGTCGCACTCTCCGAGACAAGTCTGGGTTATGCAGGAAGCAACATACAGGTCGGCGCGTGAAGTAAAACAGGGGCCTCCGACAATGAGGTTAGATGGCGCCCGGGGCAAGAGGCAAGCTCGGCGCCCCCAGTGTCGAGCCTGAGTCCTTCGGACGCAAATGCACTATATTGAAGGAAGTACTTGTGACAGTTTGGGACTTTTCGGCGCCCTCCGCCGTTGTTTGGCGCCCCGGAAATTGCGCTCCTTGCCCCATGTACTTGGAAAATCATTGCTGTTCTTCATTATAATAATCATGATGGCGTCTTTCATGCGTGTGCTTTAAAAAGTGTCTGGAAAAGCTTGTATTTCATCAAAGTACAGTAACTGCATTAGCG
>JGI24158J21664_10012588_pt1 | contig 11209 bp, 7 predicted proteins | sample Ectturendosymbi3_FD_21664 | JGI IMG/M metagenome (IMG submission 21664)
ACATTAAAATACGTCACACTAGCTTACCAAATGCTTTAGGCCAAATCAGTTTTATCACCGGGATTAATTTCGCTACATTATTCCTAATTTGCTAGCAACAAACACTCCAATGTTCCTTCAGTGTCGGGCCCCGGAACAATGTACCTGCTGTAACCCCTCTCATAGGGCCTGGGTGCAACGCTCCCTTCCAAACCCCAGGCATAAAAAGTTTTCTGGTCTCTGCGGTGTTTTAAAGTGCGAGTGCATTGACAATCCAGCATGAGTCGCCCCTGGACACTGAAGGGCGCAACCTTGCAAAACTTCAGGTCTCCCGCGGGGAAGTGGAAGGTAGATCACAAAAATCTGATACACAGTAAATCAAAACAGCTTCACTTTAACGTGGCGTAAAATGAATGTGGTCTCAAATGAACAGGTCTCAAATGAACGTGGTCTCAGATGATCGTGATCTAAAATGAAGTGGGCTCAAATGAATGTTATCTCAAATGTCGTCTCAAACGAAATGGTCTCCATGATGGAAACGTGCGATCATTCTATCTGCGAGATGTTGAAGGGAGTCTTGTAGAGATGGCATGGGCCGCTAAAATGTCGGTTAACGGCAGGTTTTCATGGGCCGGTTATAACCGCCCAAACACTTTTTATGGTTTGTAGGTAATCGCCACGGTGCGACTGCTCACTTTGTTGAAGCGCTTACGAGGATGTTGAGAAAAATTTTTGTCAATAACGTAAGTTGTCGTTACCGCCGGCCACTGGTGGAATTTCTGTCAGACCTAGAATTTTCCTGAGCTCTGCGAGCGAACAACGCATAATATATGCTGTATGTGTCATGGGCGTCGGCAGAAATTTTTCCAGGGGGGGGGGCAACAGGGACGCCGGAACATCGGTAGGTCAGGGGGAGCATCAAAAAAATTAAGGGCGATGGAAACTTTTGAAAAACCAAAAAAAAATCGTCACCAATTATGTTTCCTACTGTTCAACAACGTCTCAAAAATAATAAAAGAAACTGTAGAAAATGTGTTTCATTTCGATCTTGATAAGCCATAAAATTACCTATGATGCGGTTATGATAAAGACACCTCCGCCTCCGTTGTCCCCCTTTTGAAAGGTCAGAGGGACAATGCCTCCGCTCTCCGGCGTCCCTGCTTACCGCTATCAGCAGTCACTGTCGCGCTGCATTACTTGCCAAGATATCCGCATTCACCAGTAGCTGCAGTAAATTTGTTTCAAGTCGATCTTGATAAATCATGAGATTGCATGTGATACTGTCATGTAAGGGCACCTGTGCCGTGCCCTCCTTTCAAAGAGCAGCGGTCAGTGCCTCCGTCATGCACCTCCGTTCCGGCACCCCTGGGGGGCAACATCGAAATTTTTCTCATACTTTTCAGATTGCTGACTATGGAATGCAAATGGACTTTCACAAAGCACTTTACCCTTTCCACAACAAAGAAAATGGGTCAGGTTACGGCAACAGTCGCGCACATTACCAGAGGAGACAAAAAATTACCAACAGATATTTCATTCACCCCTTTTCTTTCATTCACCCTTGCAAAATTTTCATTCACTCGGTTAAGTAGTGCCATAGGCTAAATCTCAGCAACTTGCGATCAGCAGTGTGACTAAAAATTGCCTCTATTGAAAGCTTTTGCAATAATTTAGCTTCAAATAATTTAAAAGTGCCGTGTGAAAAACTCTGGGGCTATGGCCCCCGCTGGCTCCACCCACTGGTTAGCGCTTTGCAGTTAAATTACGGGACAATCAATTTGTCTTTTCTGTCCACACACTCAAACGCCTTAAATGTCCGGAAGGCCCATATGTGTGGTGATGTCATCTCTAGAAAAAATGAATCCAAGTCCAAGTTTTTTAATTCTAACTGGTACGAAGTCGGCTTTATTTTTCAGAACTGGAAAGTTTTANAACTTCGCGAGTGTATAGAGTGCACATTTGCTGTAAATGACTATTTATCTTTTGTTGGTCGGATTTTGAAAATAATTCCGAANACTTACTGAAGAGCCAACAGGAGTTCACTGACATTTCAGCTAAACTTGCAGTTTAGATTTACTTTAGAATCATATCGCTGCTTGTGAAAACACGTATTCCATGACAGTTTTTCTTTAAATTTGAAAACAACGAAATTTCTTGCACAGAAAACTTCTAATGTCAAACGTTTTTAACCACGCCATGCAATGTGGCGTTGAGTGTACGCGGTTGGACACCGAATGTGCTTTCACATGCAACGAAAGGCACGCTTTTGCGGTATATTTTCGTAGGAATGAATACTATGCAACACTTTCAGATTAATCCCATTTTGAGTGAATAGCAAGCCATCCCAAATCTGCCTCGTTCCACTACAGCTTGACCGTAAACTATTATACGAATTCACAATCAATTTGTCTTTATTTTGTAAGACGACATGTTGGATTCACGCTAACCACAGCACTAGTTATGTAAAGCATTTCCGAAAAAAATCGGAAACGTTTTTGGATTCGCAGTTAAGGGCCAGCAAGATAAGTTTCTTAAAATAAAAGCGGTCGTGAACGTTAGACTTCATTGCACATCTTCAAAAGCTGGGTTCCGAAACAAAACTAAGCAAAGAAACTCACAAAATTGTTCCAGTAATACAAAAACCAGCAACTAAAACGAAAAAAGATGCAATACAGTGATGGTGCGATAAGCGTTGCATACAGACTACAGACAACTACATGTAATGACAAACGCCTTGTAACTTGCATGAAGGTTCATATATATGCATAACACGACAAACAAATGTGTCTCGCAGCGATCTTGGAACAATAGAAGGAACAAAAACATAAGCATATACACATGCGCTCAGCATGACTTTGTCGGATTTACGATACGGTTCTTAGGCATAATTTTTTTAACGAATTTCGTGACATTACCCCAAAAATCCGTTTCTGCGCTCTTGCAGTATTTGTCCGATATGGATTTCTTGCAATATCTGACAAACAATTCACACGCTTTGGCGTGCACATCACGTAGCTGGATAGTTCCACGAATATTACAAGCAACAGAGAATACATCTGCTTCATCTTTGCTGGCAAGAAACTTCTGCCGCTTCAGCATAATTATAGCCACACACACAAAAACTTCGAAAGTGTACGTGGGTTTTCCAATGTCAGAAGTGATCGGCCGATTCTTTCCTTTATCTTTCATAACCTGAAAGAACGAAACCTCGTTGGCGATAGTTACATAGCCATCAAAATCTGTAGTAATATCTGATTTGTGTAAGAAAAAATGAAAGTGGCGTAAAATATCCACTGAGGATTTGAACTCAAACTGACGAGTTTTGGAGAATAACGAAAGCGATTTGCACTCGGATTTAGTGCAGAGAGGATTTATTGCAGTTGCATTCTTATACGTAACGTATGAGAATGGTCAGGCAATCAGCAGAGAGATGATGCACGCATGAAATGTCATTAGCACATTTCTTAGCAAAGCAAACAAAATTGGCTCCTTTGCGACAAAAAACATCTTTCATCTTGTACTTTTGTCTATGTTATTATCCACTCATCATCTTATCTTCAGTCTTGACTTATTAACTGCTTATTGCCGATCGATTCAAGCACGTTTGCTTTGTTGTCATAAAAAAACAGCCCTTTCGGCAAAAATGTGTAAAATGGTCTTAAAACAACAGCTTCTAAATCTTGTAAGATCTTGCCATACATGGTTCCATTCGTTTGAAAATAGGTCCAAGAACACAGGCGGTTATTTCCACACACGTGATGCGTGATACATTACGGCAGCCTTTACCAAGTTCGGAGGATACAAAACCACCGCTTTTACCACGAATCGTAAAAGTGGGGTTCACTAGAACAGGAATCTTGATGGATAAATTCGACGGCAACCGCAACAGAGTCTTGGAACTCTATTACTCGTTACAACTTTTCGATTAGCTGGCAAAGAGGTGATGGTATATTTACTTTATGACATTTCCTGAACACTCTAGACTGGAGTATACCTTGGTAAAATGACCAACTCGATAAATTTTTTCCAAGAAAATGGAGAAAACAGACGATAGCAAACATTTCGAAAAATCAAAGCAACAGTACATGGTCCAGAAAACGTTTGCTCATGAAAATTTTCATGAAAGAATTCTAGAGAACTCGATCGGAATCTGGTCATGCTCTCGATTTTAGCCCTGAAACATGCCCCAGGTCTCGAAATTTTAAAGTTTTCGTCCCCGTCTAAGTCTTGGTCTCAACTCCTACGCGTTTCAAGTTTTTCACAAAAATCGCAAAGGAAAAAGGAATTTGACAAAAATAAGACCCAACAAAATTTACTTTTTGTACAATGATCTGAACCATATTTGGTAGATACTTCATCAGCAGAATGGCCAGGCAAACTCTCATAAACAGCCAAAGCTTCCGTGCTTAGCCAAACGTGAAAAGCGGTTAAAAGGCCAAACAAAATATTTGCGGCCAAACCACTAATGGAAACGCATTCCAACTAAAATAATTGTTGAAAGTTAAGTTACCTTAAGTTAAAAATCAACTTTCACGATTGAAATAGTTGTGCCCCGTATCTTACCTCTGTTCTGTATTGTTCATCCTGAATTGAAAGAGCCACAAGGGAGTCCAGCTCAAGATGTTTAGAGTGAGCCATTTCAAAATATCGAATAGAATCGCTGTAACTAAACTCTCGTTTGAAAGAAACGAGCAGCCAACGGTGGCAAAACATCAAGTCACCCACACCGCACTGATCGAGGTGGCTGCGAGGAAAAAACATTGTGTTGAAATTTCAAGGTAAAGAAAATTGAAATCAAGGTTGCAGAGCAACCAAGGCTTCATGAAGATAAGGCGAGAAAGTTTAGCAAAAATACTGTAAAATGGAATTCTGGTAAGAGAGGGGTGTCAAACCTAGGCAAAGGTGCATCTTTAAAGATGCAAAAGGTTCACCAAAAACAAGGGCTGCAGAGTTCTTACTTCCTTCTGGCAAAATAAGTTTCGGATATTGTCTTGAAATTTCCAAGACTAGTTTAAAAGAGTATTCCAGATACTGCAACTGCACAGAAGTCGATGGTCCCCTGCAGATGCAAATCCAGTTTTGGTGTTTTGGGGGAAAGCAGTCAGAAAAGGAGCCGTCAGGTAGGCCGTAATGCTTGCAGTATTTTGTTTTAATAGAGGGTATGAAGCTAGGAAAAGGGAGAACTTGCTCAAAAGTGGCGTCATTACAAGCACGCAATATTCATTTCAGGAGGGCAATTACAAAAATTGCTGCTGGATTCATCATTGATTTCCTTCTTGCATGAGCAATTGAGGAGTGACACCTGTCTTTGCTTTTGTGACACTCTTCCTGAAGACTCACCACAATCTGATTCACATACATTGGTGCTGCAAGAAATTTTCAACCAACATCCATTTCACTACAAATTGAAAACAATAGACCAAATGCGTAGTGTTACACAACATGAGACTTGAGAGCACAACAATTTCTGCATAGTCATTGTCTGACCTGTACAAATTGGGCTCCATATCAATCAGCAGTTTCTGAACAAGCGTAAGTTTATCAATCATGCCATGTTCATCAAAATCTTTTTCCACTTCTTCCATGTAATTGGAAAAACACCAGTATGCATCGACCTCAGAGTCCATGACGACTAAAAATCTTGTCAATATGTCATTCATACCCTGAAAATGACAATCAAATGCTTTAGCAACACTGTAGTAACATTCAGTAAGATTTAGTGCAAAAAGATGTCATGTTGTAAAAAACATTTTATGTTAACACTGAGATCATGGGCGCAATTAGGTGGGGGACACGGGGGACGCATCCCCCCATTTTTTCAGACAGTAGGGGTATAATATGCCATTTCCCCCACAGTTTCTCTTTAGGTTTCGTAATATATTGGTTTCACACCAACCTGCCCCCCCACATTTTACAATAAAATTGCGCCCATGACTGAGACAAGAAAGGAAAGCCTTGCAGCAATGTTTTTACAAACACAAAGGAATTCACAATTTTAGAAAAACAAACATTTTAGTTTCCAAAACTTTTTTTGCAAACACAGAAAGTAAGTACATATATAGCTAGTGGTAACATGATTGACATGACACATTCAAACCTGGACATATCCAATCCTTGGGTGGAAAAAGCCAAAAGTAATGAGAATGTTTCGCATTTTTTGCAGTTGTGTTTCAGAGTCTTGACTGAAGTATGGATGATCAATATCAGTTCTTGGAATGTCTTTTTCAACTACGTGCAACCATGCACCAGGGGTATCATCCAATGTCATCCGGGAAGCATATGTTCTTGCCAAGTTCTTTTGTGCATTATGTTCATCAGTAAGAAACACAACAANATCTTTTTCATAAGGAGGTAAGTCAGAGACCATGAAGTTATCATGATCACTTTTGCAAGGTTTCCATGGGCACTCACCATTTACATCTACGCCATTGTAGTTATTCATATATATCTGCCAACGAAGTTTCAGTGCATGATATTTATAATGGTTCTCAATGTCCATGTTATATTGCTCTCTAGCTGTGGAGTTCATTGGATAAAGATGAAAAATGTATGACCATACCACTCTACGTATTTTCTCTTCACAGCCACCATAAAACATTGATTCTCTAAGTTTTGATTCATGAATAAGTCTTCCATCAACATCACAAAATGATTGCAGCTCATCGGCAGTAAGGGATTTGTACATGGGAGAGCATAGTGGATTTGAGTCATCTTCCAAACTAAAGTCAAAATCTGATTCCAAAGAATTGCTCAAATTGATTTCACATGGCTTCTCACATTGGGTCTCTTCAACCAACACAAAACTTTCATCAGAGTTTGATTTTACAAATTGTACATTTATATTAGAAGACATTAACCTATTCCCAACTTCTTCAAAATTACTTAAAATGTTTCTGAAATGCATAAACACTGAAAAGCTATCACAGTAATCAACTTTTATGGGCAAGTATGCACAAACTAGAATGAATGCATATTTAGAACTGCCCATTGAGCTTTTCTGATGGGCACACACACAATCACATGATCTTTCAGCTATGCCTTTGAATCAGATGCATTATTCAGCTAACACTATTTTGCATGTATTTTTGGCCCCGCATGCTTTTCACAGGGAGCAATTTTTTGTTGCCTTGCTTTATAATAACACACATCTATTTTCATATGTCAGTGGTTGATTAGAGTTGCCACGATGTGTTGTTGAAAGCTAGATTAAGTCAAAGGTAATAGTAATAAGCTGTTCAATCACCTTTCAAAGTCCCCAGTCTAAAATAGCTATGACCTTGAGTTTAGCCTTCACCACATTGCAGGTTAGAGTGAATCAGATCCACTAATCAAAATAATGCATTTTCAGAGAGACATCTCAACATTACTATTTGTATACACAGGGTTTTTTTAAAGGCATTTTAGGGACCTGATTTGGGTAATTTGAAGTGATTTCATATTGGCAAGTCTAGGCTGGTGTGCTATTCCAATTGCTGTATTCCACAGTTTGAATCATTCAACAAAATAATGTGACACTCAGTGCCATATGCAGAGAATTTTTATGTTTTTTTTTATTCAGTGGCATATGTTGGTCATTTGTATTTGGTGTGCACTGTTTGTGACATCATAATTTGCCATCATATTCATGTTTCCAAACCAACATTTTGGCAAAGTTTGTTGATACAATATGCATATTCTTCTACAGTACACACACTCTCCTTTATTTTATATGTCATTGCACTGAATATAAACTATCAGCCCTCCAAGATAGGATATCAGATAAAAATACACAAAACACTATGACACAGCAGTTCATAACTGCAAAAATATCAGGCTGCGTGTTAAAACAAGGGAGTAAAACACACTCATCACTATGTCAGAGCAATTCACAACCAGGGCCGTCGCTAGGATTTCACAGTAGGGGGGGGCAGAAATCACAAGAGGGGCCACGTGTTTTAACGACAATATTTTATGAATGCAGCAACTGGTGGGCCAGACATGAAATGGGGAGCACAGATTTCAAATGGGGGGGCCAGGAACTATTGTCCCCCCTGCTGGCGACGGCCCTGTTTGTAACTGCAAAATCAGGCTGTGCTAATGTCTCACCGAATATGAGCAATTGAGCATAGGTGCACAGCTGGATTGGCTGACGCGCACCCTGGTTTGCAAGATGGAATCTTGCTAAACTACACAAGAATTAAGAATGCGCACAAAGCACGCAAGAAAGAAATTTTTCATTCATTTGTGATGTATAGAAGACCAGCAAACTTTCAGTTTTCCTTTTTCCTTGTTCAGATATTATCACATGCCTAAATACTTCTAAGTTAACCACAGCAATTTTTGAGTTCATGCAACAGTTCTATCATGCTACAGAAATTGGTAATGTAGCCAATGCAGTCAGCACATGCACTGATCAGCCACAGCAGACAAAATAAAGACAACTGTTTCAGATCAACTGAACTATAGCAGAGCACAATCTGAAACATGCATAGTGGACGAAAGGTCTGCAAAAAGTGGTGAGATGGTACCTGGATGCAGACGATAACCCAGATTCCCATCAAAACCTAATTATTTCATTTTGACCCATTTGCAATGTTCCTTGAAATTTGTATGCAAATTCATTCTGTGGCATTTGCATCAAGTCGACAAATTAACAAGCAAAAAGTATGCGAAAACAATTGATCTCCTTTGCACAGGCAATAAAGTTTTTGTAACATATCAAACTCAACCTCTTGCGTACGCCCTTGGCGACACTTTAACTTATTTTGCAATGCACTGCACCAGTACTTCTATATTGTCACGTCTTTAACGTGTTTTTTGTACCCGTTTCGTTTTACGCTTTGACTAAAGTAATTCCACTCAGTTGAACACAACGTAGCACAACTCATTGTACGCTACCATGCAATGCTGTACTGTATGTACTGTACGCAGCCACGCACTTGAAACACGTTCGTTATACACTACAGAGTACAGACTGGAGCCTGTGTAGTAATTCATTCTATAGTTTACAACTATACGTCACACACGTCACGTGAATGGGCATAAGACTTCATTGCACTACATCACCTACATCACATGACACATGGCAACCTGCAACACAGAGCGCAAGGATGCTCTTCACCTCTCTTAAACTGCTCAACCTCGTCTACCAGAGAGCGCCATGGCGAAGAATACCGTACTGTTTCATTGCGCACCACCGCTCGCTTCACTNCACTCANCCGCGTACACCAATCACGAAGCCACATAACGAAAGTGTCTTGCGTTTACCGGCAGCCCNACAAAGCTCACCTTNTTACATCAGCGGGCGCAGCAGCCAGCAACATGCTGCAATCACGACNCCGAAACGTCCGAAATTGAACAATGTTTCTCTTCAAAAAAAGGGAGGTTCGCGCCCACCTTGCGAAGCTTTCACGGCCTCCAATTTAAGAACCCAGGAGCTAGACATTGCCAAAAATATATAGTACATGGTCTGCCCATTTTGACTCAGGACGTTTTTGCGTGTGCCATCTGTGAAGTGTAGTGTGAACCAGGTGTTGCTTACGATGGTAATGGCGTAGTAAGTTAAAGAAAAGCAATATTGGTACGTCCTCAGGTTTAATTAAAAGTAGCAGCAGTACAGCATTGTACTGAGTATATCATCAGAGTAGAGATATTGCTTTCGTTTCTAATCATGCATAATGTGACAAACAAACATTTTCTTGAAACAAACCAATGCAAAATTAGCCAAAACCATTGGTGCGCTGTTTCAATGTTTGGCATCTCCGTGCATTGTATATGCCAAGGCTGCCCGACCCGCAGGCGCCCCGCGAGGTTGTTTTAAGTGCCCTGCAATGTAATAAGTTCGTAAGCAGACTTCAAATTTTTAGTATTTTTTTATAGGCTCAAGTAGATTTGCCATCAAAACACACCAAAATTATACCTGTTGTTTCTGTTATGGGCCTACCACCCAAAAACATATACAACAAACGCTTTGAAAATATGTCAGCTTTTTAGATTTGGTTTACATCCATGCAAGCTGGCAACACTCACAGTATGCAAACTATGGGACTCATCATTATCACCTCGTGTTATCACATAAAACTTATCAAAATCAAGGGATTTGTGACGTCAGAGTAGCAGTAGCTTATTGTTACGTCACAAAAACGTTTGTGGCACGCAATAAATCCCCTCATGTGAAAGTGGCCCGCAACACTAAAAAGGTTGGACAGGCCTGGTCTATGCATATCATCTCGCACTTGCTCTGCACTGCGCTTTGCCTATGCTATGGCTAACTGTTTTTGTGTTATTTATGAACCCTTGTGATGTGGACCATGAGTCTGATGCAAAATAAATTTATATTGCATATTACGGCAGGCAGCAACATTGATTAAAACACTGAGAATGGCTAAAATCAGATCAAACTTGAACGTAGGCCTGTTTTATTTTCACTGAAAGATTTTGGTCATTTTTTGCTGAGACAAAATGGTCACTGAAACATTTCGGTCATTTGTCTTACATTTGTAGTAAAACTCACTGCAACATTGTTCATTAGCCTGTATTTTCAAATATTCTGACCGAAATCGAAAACATTTCAGTCTATGACCAAAAAATAACCAAAAAAAGCAGACACAGGCCAATATGCTGTTTTTTTTGTTTTTTTTTTGCAAGAGGCCTCAGAGGTTTCAAGCAATGTTGAACACGAAACCACGCTGTACTCTCATCATAGGCCGTGCGATTGACGAGATATTTAACCAATGCGCAAGGTAACACTGCACAAGTGAGGGAACAATGCATCTTACAGAAAGAACGAGGATTCGGAAGGCAATAGCTACACATTAATACAGGGGCAAGTGGTAGGCAGTGATGGTAGTCAGTACATTAAAAGCAGCTGGAAAAAGAACAGGTAAAATTAGATCAAACTTGCACACAAGCCAATATACTGGCAGCATTTCCCCTGGCCACAGCCAGGGACAGACGCTGGTGGAGCCACTGGCGCTCCCTGGGGTTACCAGACACCTCAAGTTTCTTCGTAGGACCACTCAAAAAAGACTTGCCATACACACCAGTGGTCTCAATTGCCACTGGTTGAAAGTGGTAATTGCTTTGGAGGTCGTGATATTTTTGGCATTTTGTGGCCTCAGCTTTTGTGGCCACAGAAGCCAGCCTGTCTGGCAGAGTCTTTATAGTGGCCTTGAGCAAAAGTGTCCACAACTGTTGCGTCCCACACCAGGCTCAGGCCTCTGTACCAGGGGCCCAAAGTCAGGCCATCCGG
>JGI24158J21664_10012589_pt1 | contig 11209 bp, 5 predicted proteins | sample Ectturendosymbi3_FD_21664 | JGI IMG/M metagenome (IMG submission 21664)
GTATTTATTTGAACTATCGTATATTTACACTCCACATGTAATCGCAAGTCACACCTAGGAAGAGAGTAAGCCAAAATAGTGTAGAAACCACTTACACTAACACCCGACATAAAACAATAAGTAACATTTTCGATTTGAACGGATAAAAGATAGCACATAATATTCCCACGGGCAAAACACTGTAATGACGAGCCGCGGGAAAAACGTTCTCGAATTCCGGCGAACAGCTAGACGCGAAAACCGATATCACTATTACGAAGCCGACGAAACTAACCGATCGAGTGGAAAACGAGAATGACGTACGCGATGAGGAAAACAACCAATGAGAGATGAGAAGCGCGGCGCGATCTGGGGTATAAGTACCCGTGCGTTCGCCACGTCCAGTCAGTCGAAGTCGTGGGCATACCAGGTTAGCAACTAAAGTCGACCGTGGGCATACTAAGCGGGTTTAGTCTGACTGGGAATATTAAATGATCCTAGTACCCAGTAGAGATTCATGGTTTAGTGGCCATGATGTGGTTGACAATTTGGATTGCTCTCTCCTTCATGAAAAGAATTTAATTAGCATTTACCCCTGTTGTTTACAGTAACATTGATTACGCATTTTAATGCATGTAGAACCCCTGTTGTTTCGGAATACATTCTCGTAACCTCGCAGTGCTTAAAGGTATAACAATACAACGATGAGTGAATATAAATTCGTCTGATAGCAAAACTGAGCGTGAAGTCGAGCGTAATAGGCGGGTCTAAGTTTCTTAAGTTATCAACTTGGGCATGCCTTGAACACTCCGACCGAAATTTGCCAGTGCTCTTGCGGAGTTGTTCTGAACGTGTGCTGTTCCTCTTCTTTAGAAGGGAACTGCCACACTTAACTTTTTCGAAACATGAAGATCTACTGAAGGAAATTTTCTTGAATGTGTTGCACACTTTGCAGTAGCGCAACCAAGCATAATCACCAATTTTGCCTTACGAAATGAATAGGCCTACTAACTAACTTCGTGTTACTGTAACTAGCAGTAAAGCCTGTACTAGATTAGGCTAACTAGGCTAACGCTTGACAAGATGAGTGTTATGACAGTATTGTCAATGAAAACATTGCAAATATACCAGTTCCAAACGTATGCTCATCAAGGCAAATTTGTCTGATGCGGAAGTTAATGAAGTATCACACCTAACTCAAACAGGAAAAACGTGAGTGAAACTCCCTTGTCCGTAGCCTGCATTTTTTGATGAAACATGCCTAACATCACGCAAAATCACTTCAAAATACAGTAATATTGGAAGTAAAATTTAATTTTCATCAGTTTCAGCTTGTCTGAAATCTCTATCTTCCTTGAAAAACAGTTATTTTGCTACAGAGCTCTGTCGCCTGCATACAAACTAATGCGACAAATCAGCGGTTTGGGACCATTAACGGCGTCCATGCATGTGTGGTTTCACAACTTGTCTTTGCAATAACNTTGGTTAAAATGTGTCCGTAGCGCTGCAAGTGGGCGTTTTTTTTTATAATTACATCTTTCGCGCGGTTTGCACACTGTGCTTTGTGAATGTGATAGGAAGCAAATGTGTGATGTGTAACGCAGGCTACAAGTTTGCAGTTTGCTCATCGATTGTGGTGTGGCTTACGCAGCTGTTTTGTGTAGCAAGAGCCGAGGAATTCCAATACAGCTTAACCCTGTTGCATCAGGAAAATTCGTCCCAACCACTTTCACCAACTGATCGTTTGTTTGTTGATGAGGTTATAAATTCATCTGATTGTGTTACCGCACTCCTACCCTTCACTCATGGGATTGTAGCGGTAAGAGTGTTATTTTTAGAAATTAGTTTCTTCTGCATTTATTATTGTTTTCTTATTATGGTACGATGCATTGACAATGAACATATACATGAAAGCCGTTGCTGGCAGGGTTGCCACATTGGCTCTTTTGGAGCCAAAAAACATAAATTTCACTCTTTTGAGAAGCACTTGGATGCAAAGTTTTTATTTGGCTACTTTTTGGCTCTTTTGCAACTTTTTCATTCCACAAATTTTTCTTGGAGTAGAGTTGCGAATGGCACGTGTAGCTTGTCTCCGCCGCAATAAAACGAGAAGAGGGCCACTACAAAGTTGCGCAATGCACTAATGAGCACCCAAGTATACCTAAAGAAAGATGGACTGGAGAAGACGTGCAAGTGAAGCGCGCAGCTTGTCGCATGCAGTGCCCAGTGAATCTGTTCCTGCTGTGCACTGCATTTTTTAATTTCAATGTTTGAACCAGTCCATAGAGTGCGAATTCCATAGAGCACAAGAACACACTCAACTGTCGCCACTGGGGTCTGCAAATTCTTTTGGCTGTCGACCCCTTGGTAAAATCCCACACATCTCAGTGAACCCCGATCGAGTTGAACTTCTCAGATCCCAATGCCTCACAAAATCGGGGGGCATTTGCAGTAACAACTACTGACATTAAATCTATTTGACTGTCACATAAAGGCATTGAGCAAGACTTAATACAAGCACAAATAACTTTTCATTGATATTTGATACACCATCAATGGGAAGGGTGTATCCTGTGAGAAACAGCAAGAGCATTTTTATCTGGCTGGAGATCGGTGAGTTTAATTGCAAATGACCACGTATAAATAGCAAGTGGGGGATAATAAGAAAAATGGACATTATCACCTATGCACGCAGTGTAGGCCTACAGATTTACTACGAACTGTCTTATGTGTTGTGTTTGTTTTATATTTATATACATTGACAAATAAATGTTAAATTGCTGATAGTAATACTAAATTTTGTGTACTTAATAAAGAAGCTAGTCTTTGTGTGGAACAGACATTACACCATGGTGTAGCCCAGGGATGTGGAAGCGGTTATTTCGTCAACGGCTTCCGCTTCCACACCTATCGCTTCCGCTTCCACCGCTTTTGCTTCCAACAGAACCAGGACTCTAACAGAGCCTGGGCTCTATCTCATCTATGAACTTGCTGACAAGCATGACTATCAAAACCAGCAGCTTACGATTTACAATTTTTCTGAAGTTTTGATTGGAAACTAGGCTTGAGTCTGAGTCTTTTGAGCCTTTGATCAACTTTGTAGCATTTCTGGTTCAAAAGTTATGATAATAAATAAACAAATTAATTAATTATCTAATTAAGTGATTAGTCAAAAATTTTTTAAAACTTAGATCATAACTTTTGAACCCGAAACCCTAGCAGGTCATCCAAAGACTCGGATTGTAGCCTAGAATCCAATAAACACTTTAGCGAAATACTACCATCTAGCGGTTGGCGCCCAGGGCCAGGTGAAGGTGGCCGAAAAGTCCTCCACTTACGACGTCACTCATTAAAAATCGGCATCCCCAACCAAAATTTTTTTTTTGAGCGCAGACTAGAAGACGTGCCATGTCTTATAACACTTGTACCAGGTCCGTAGCACTTACCGAACGGGAGAAATTCCTGCGCAAAGCCACGTGCGTTTCGGTGTTTTTTTTCAAAAATCCCCAAAAGCGGCCAGATGCCAAAGTGTTCATAACTTATGTTGTGNTAAAAAGTCTTGGCCTTTCAGTGAAACCGATAAGACTCCCAAGTTAACACTTTGAGAGCCGGCGTACAATATATTTGTACTTCNATTTTGGCATAAAAAAAGTTTTCGGTTGCCTTACCAGTGCCCTACCTCCTCCGCCGATTCCGCTAGAGAGCTGTTCAAAGGCTCAAACGGATCAGCCAGTCTAGAAGACTTGCCGCGTCTTTTGATGCTTCAACCAGGTCCTTAACCTGAACAGGAGCGGAGATATTCCCGCGCAAAGCCACATGCGCTTGGGTGTTTTTTTTCTGAAAATCCCTGAAAGCAGCCAGATGCCAAAGTGTTAATGTGTCACACAAATCACAGAAAGCTTCAAAACTGCATGATTTTTGTTAGATTTTTTGATATTATCACTGATTTAATTGAAATGATTTAATGCAAATAAGTTCATCACAGTGGTACCAGGTGAACGAAATGAAATATTTATTGAAATGCCAATACTGAAACTGCCAGTTTAGTAACGTCATTGACACTCATGGCATGTATGCATAAAAGTTGAAAAACCTATATATATTAATAATATACCTGTGTCATGAATCAAAAATATATATTCCATAACTATGTTTACAGTCAACAGCCTTGATATTTGATGGAATGTAATGCAGCATTGACTTCATGCCAGTGTTCACTTTGAAACTTGTGGCATTCTAACAATATGGCCTCTAAATTTGCAAGGACTCGTGATTTCAGTCCACATGTCATTTTTGCAGTTAAATGACAAAGAATCTGCGACCTCACAGTTGCTATAATTGATAAAACTTCAAGTGATTTTAACTTGTGTCATCATTAGAATTCTTTGCTTTCTACACTAATATATAAGGCATAGGCAATATGAAAACCTATTAGAACGCTAATCAAATGTGTCATAGACACCACACAAAGCTCTGAAACAACATGATTTTAAAAATTTTTATTGCTTGATTTAAATCATTCAACCCTGCCTGTACATACAAATCAACTTTTTCATGAGTTGCTTCTAAAGTGAAGCACTTGTCAGTACTCAACTTCAAAGCTTGTTTTTTGGTGTAAATGTAGTATCTTTGTTGCTGAAATCACCTATATTCAGGTTAGTTCTCTAAGCTGCAATACTAAAGGATACTACTATATCTATATCTTCTAATATATTGTTGAACTTAACACTTTCGCACCCAGGTTAATTCAAGCCGTTCACATGAAAACAGCTGGATCCCCCGTGGCTTTGCGTGGGAATTTCTCTGGTCCAGTAAGGGCTACAGACCCGGTCAAAAGCTCAAAAGACTCGGCAAGTCTTGTAGTTTGCACTCAAAAATAAAATGTTTTGGTTGGGGGTGCTGATTTTTTTGTGAATGACGCCATACGTAGAGATCAACCGACATGGCTTTTTTGAGGCCGATACCAATATTTCCAAAAATTTTAAATCTTGTTTTCTGCTTCATTATCAAGAATATGATGTATTTTATACCTTACCTTTTTTAAAAAACTGAAAAATCAGGATTTATAAGTTAAAATTTTTGAAATTGCAGCAATTTCAATATTTGATTAGCCTAACTTGTTACCATAGTATACACTGTTTATAATGAATAAACACTGTGCCATGAATAAAAAAAAGGAATGTTAAAATAACAAAGCAATAAGAGCAGAACACTGAATGTAAGAGAACTACCTATGGTGTTTAAACCCGAAAAAGCACAAACAGTGCTTGAAAGTTGAAAGATGCTGAACAATGAAAAGGAAGAAGGAAGTACAAAATAGAGCATCAAGTTAAGGAGGTTAAAATTAATACAACACTGTATTCAATTAACCATTGCCAAAAATGAAAATATTTCCGAAACAGCAGTAGCTTTTTTGGTCTGTGATAGTATGTTTGTTAACAGTTAATGTGCTACATAAATCTTGTGAAATTTTGTTTTTGTATATATTTCACAAATCAACCTTTCAGACTCTTTTGCAACTCAGTGGGTTTTCAATTTGAAAAGTCAATCCAAGTCGTAAAGAACCAAATTTGGAATTTTGATGCAATGTAACATTAAATAACTGCATGCCTTAAAAAAGCAAAACTATGGTACTTGCATTAGTTACTGCAACTGAAATACTGGCATTGGTATGAAATGAAATACCTCAACTGATTTGTCAATTCTCAGTAGTTCCATATCAACAGTTTAAGATTGTCATGCAGAAAGTAGTTTATCTGCATTTTCACCAAGTAGCCTGCAGTAGGTTAGCCGGTCATATACAACCTAGCCCAAACAAAAGCAGCATTAGGCTATAACTGATTACCACCCATTCGCCAGAAGTAAATTTCATAAGAACAAGTCACCATGACAATAGCTAAGGCGCACATGTGCTCATTACGTATCAAATGATTGTGCAAATGCCCCGGTAGTTCCGATCCAATTACAAACAATGCGCTTTTAACTTGCATAAGTTGTGTTGTTGCAAACACTGCTTTTGTTGTGTGCCACATCTAAGTCTCAGTTGTGTGCCACATCTTTGTTGTGTGCTACATCTACGACCCAGCACGTTGCAACGGCTTGGATTGTGAGATCACAATTACCATTTTCATGCCTCGTGGAAAATGTCGATTAACTTAACCCACAAACACATTTCAGCTTGCGTACAGTATAAACCAGCACGTTAGGCCTAACACGTCAGGTTAAGAAAAGTAGAATCCTTTTAAGATGTAACGTGCAACTGCTCCACAGCGACATTTGTCGTCACTAGTGAGTAGCGATTGCATTTTTAATCATATTCATATCACCATGAATGTTGCTTGACATAACACAATTCATTTTTCATGCAAGCTTTTTAAAAATTAATCTGTGCTAAACTGAGCATCGATTGGACTTCTGCACCTTAAGTTACGGTCAAACTTTTCGTGCTGCGAAAACTTCCGGAAGTACAATGGGAGTTTATTCGTACACAACACCTGCACGTGGTAGCTTCAAGCATTGCGAAACTTCATGATCATACCTTTGTTTCGGCTGCGATGGCTGACGCATGCTCCATGGTTAATCTTGACAAATTGTCTCTAAAACCACACCTGCTAGCCTTGGAGTAAGATAACTGTCTTGGCTTGCTTCGTTGTGCTTTCTTGCACAAGTTGTCTGAAATATAACAGCATTTTGGTCAACACCGACTGAGGATGATCAAATCGGCCATCGGCCTGTTTTGGCCGATACCAATATATCGGTAAAATCCAAATATCGGTTGGTCTCTAGTCATAAGTGGAGGACTTTTAGGCCACCTTGACCCACTTTAACTGGCCCTGGGCCCAAACCGTTAGATGGTAGTATTTCACTGAAAGTTTTTATTGGGAACTAGGATACAATCTGAGTCTTTTGATACTTTGGATGACCTGCTGGGGTTTCGGGTTGAAAAGTTATGATCTAAAATAATAAAAATATTTGACTAATTTCTTAAATCGATAATTAATTAATTTGTTTATTTTAGATCATATTTTGATCGAGAAACACTAGAAAGTCGATCAAAGGCGCAAAAGACTCGAACTCGAACCTAGGTTCCAATGAAAACTTCAGTGAAATACTTTGGCCTAGCAGTTGGGCCCTAGGCCAGGCAACATGAGCAAAAATGGCGCAAAAACTACTTCACTTATGACGTCACTCACAAAAAATCTGCAACCCCTAATCAAAAACTTTTTTTAGAGTGCAGACTAGATGACTGGCCGATCTGTTTAAGTCCTTGAACAGCTCTCTAGCGCAATCGGCGGAGGAGCTAGGGCATTGGTAAGGCAACTGACAACTGCTGGTTTTAGGCCGATTAGTGCGAATATATCGTACCCCGGCTTTCAAAGTGTTTTCTTTTAATCCACATTTTTGCAGAGCTTTGCAACATCATAGCTTGCAAGTCAATCCAGCTAGAGAGCTTGTCAAACCTTCTACTGATTCAGGATGTGTTCTCGTTTAGATTGAAATTTTTTTTTGTTTTGGGTTTGGGGTTTTCTGTGGGTGATGTCATAATGGTGGCATGTTTTTGCCTTTTTGGCCAGTTATACCTGGTCTGAACACCAACCCAACAAGCCATTTTTTGGCTCAAGCAAAAACAAAATTTAAAAAATCTCTCTACAAAACTTTCTGAATCTTTATAGGGTGTGAAGAGCTCTCTAGCTGAATCGGCTGGCGAGTTATGGCCATTTTGCTGAAATGACCAAGGTTACCTTTTGTGGGACCAGAATTTTCATCTAGTGTTTGGTTATTGAGCCATAATTTTGGTTCCAGATATGCCAGAAGGCCAATGAAGGGCTCTAAAGACTCAGATGATTATGCTGGTTTCCAAAAAAACTTGTGTCAAAAATGGCTCATTGAGTTGGTACCCAGGGCCAGGTAACATGGATTTTTGACAGGAATGTATATATACGTGGGCTGGTACTGTGTTAACTGGTAGCACTGGACACTGAATAACCTTATTGTCTTGCTGAAATAAACATTGTTGATGTAATATCCATTAAATATAATTTTATTGTTTGTGTGAAGCTTGCATGGTGACTTTAATGGCATTGGTAAAGTGCCAAGTATTGTGTTTCAAACAAATTTGCTTGATGAAATGACTATTACATAATTTTATGCAATTTTAAAACAGAGGAAAACCTTTGCAAATGTCTTACTCACTTTGGGCACTTATTTTCTTAGGATATAAAAGATGTGCATAGAAATTCAAGTGCTTATGTGGCAAAAGTGGAAATAGTAAACAGCAAGGGAGAGGTATGTTCGACTTTTTTTCTTGCCTTCTGTTTTGTGCATGCATGCCAATAGAAAAAGATAATTTAGTTAACTTTGAAAATTTTATATATGCTTTTCCTCTACTAAGGGTTGTAATGGCAGCAACCATCACAGGCCTCAAACTATGTCACGCTGTTCAGCAATCTTATAGTTCTGCTGGCCCCACACCAAGATGGGACCAAGCAAGGTCATAGGCAGGGCTGCATAAGGTGTGGAAATCGGGAAGGAGCTTCCCGGGAAATCGTGCATGCTCGCGGGAAATTAATCAGTTGCAAGTCAAGTAAAACAAAATAATATGGCAAAAATTACAAAAAAACCACAAAGCGGACTGTGCGAATTTCCTCGCTCGGTTACGGTGGTCCAATACCTGGCTTTGTAACGCAACAGTTACCCGTAAGCAAAGTTAAATAAAACAGATAATCAAACAGGTCTTCTCTAAAGATTTCTAAGGTAGTTGTTTTGCTGCATGACTTTCTAAGATAGTTGTTTTGCTGCATGACCTAGATCATTAAAACTACATAAAATTGTTAGAACTGCAAAGAAATCAATTTTTGGATCCCCTGCGTGTTGCCAGCTGTTTTTATAGGCCTGTCATAATATCTTGTGTGTAACTGTTCAGAGGGGACAAACTTGCAATGTCAAAGCAGTGAAAATTAGAATGTGTTCAGCCACAGAACTGTTACTGAATATATCATTTTGACAAAACCATTAACACTTTGAAAGCCGGGGTACGATATATTCGTATTTCGATTTCGGCCTAAAACCAGCAGTTGTCAGTTGCCTTAACACCCTAGCTCCTCCGTCGATTGTACTAGAGAGCTGTTCAAGGGCTGAAACGAATCAGACAGTCTTCTAGTCTGCACTTGAAAAAAAATTTTTTGGTTGGGGGTTGCGGATTTTTTGTGAGTGATGTCATAAGTAAAGTAGTTTTTGGGCCATTTTGGCTCATGTTGCCTGGCCTAAGGCGCCACCGCTAGGCCAAAGTATTTTGCTGAAGTTTTCATTGGAAACTAGGCTCGAGTCTGAGTCTTTTGAGCCTTTGATCGACCTCCTAGCGCTTCTGGTTCAAAAGTTATGATATTAAATAAACCAATTAATTAATTATCTAATTAACTAATTAGTCCAATATTTTTACTAACTTTGATCATAACTTTTGAACCCGAAACCCCAGCAGGTTATCCAAAGTATCAAAAGACTCGGATTGTAGCCTAGAATCCAATAAAAACATCAGCAAAATACTAGCATCTACTGGTTGGTACCCAGGGCCAGGTAAAGTTGGCCAAGGTGGCCAAAAAGTCCTCCACTCATGACGTCACTTACAAAAACCAGCACCTCCAACCAAAAATTTTTTTCAAATGCAAACTACAAGACTTGCCGCGTCTTTTGACACTTCAACCAGGTCCGTAACCCGTACAGGAGCGGAGATATTCCTGTGCAAAGCTACGTGCGATGCAGCTGTTTTTTTGCGAACCGCATGAATTAACCCGAGTGCCAAAGTGTTAACTCTCACGTAAGCTGCATGTACTCTCATATTACCTTTTATGAGTCCAAATGTACAAAACGTAGAGGTCGCCAAAGCGAAAAGTGTTCAAATGGCAGACTACAGACTATTGCAGTAATTAATTTATAAAATTGTGCCTGACTGTAATTTCACCAGCCTTTTGTTATAGTCTGAGATCACTGATGAGTGTCCAAATACCTAAGAACCATTTCAGTCAGAAGGAAAACTTACAATGCGCCCAAATATAAGGCCAGCAACCAATAATGCGTGAAGATCAGCAAAATATGTTCAACACAATTTGGAAAAACAGAACAATCAAGAAATTAGGCCTTTTGCAAAACGTCTAAAAGTAATGACAACAGTCAACAGGTTTTGCCATTTTGTGATAAACAAAAATCACAAAATGTGTCAATCTTTTTTGACTATGAAAAGGTTAATTTCAGGTGTTGACTGTTGGACAAGCCACAGTTTGTTTTTCTTGTGGTGTAGGGACACCAACCATTAGTGAACGTGAACTTGTCTACACTTTCTCCAACAACCGTCACCTACATTAAACCACGATATACTTGCAAATCATCCACGTGGGATGACTTATGTTATGTCTAGTCTGCTGCCTGAAAGGTTTATGTGAAAAGCAAACAGCATTGTCACGGACAGAAAATAATATGTAGATTAGAAAAACACTGTGCAACCGTTTTAGGCCTATTTTCTCACCTGAAAATTCTAGGCATACTTACTTAAACTGCACACAGCTGTTTCAGATCATTCGTCAACATTTATCGACTGACATCTCTTCTCCCAGCCTTTCAACTATTTACACTGACTTTATCAACATATTTTTTTAGTTTAATTTCGCAAACGAGCACTGACTTTGTTAACTATTAACTGCGATGCAAATTAACTGTTTTTGGAAATAAGTGCGTCGTACCTAAACCTCACCAAGCCTATATATTAATTATAATTGTCGATGATCATTGCAGAGTTCTTCTTGCCTCTTGCAGGTTTGTTTGCTTTCATGCTTAACACTTTGGCGTACTCTAAGATTCAGGGATTTTCGGAATAAAAAATGCCTAAACGCATGTGGCTTTGCGCGGGAATTTATCTGGTCTGGTATGCTCTACAGACCTGGTAAAAGTCTCAAAAGATGCAGCAAGTCTTCTAGTCTGCACTCGAAAAAAATATTTGCTTGGGGGTGCGGGTTTTTTGTGAGTGACGTCATAAGTGGAGGACTTTTAGGCCACCTTGGCCCACTTTGCCTGGCCCTGGGCGCCAACCATTAAGTGGTAGTATTTCGCTGAAGTTTTCACTGGAAACTAGGATGCAATGCGAGTCTTTTGATACTTTGGATGACCTGCTGGGGTTTCGGGTTCAAAAGTTGTGATGTAAGTTAGTAAAAATATTTGACTAATTAGCTAATTAATTAAT
>JGI24158J21664_10012590_pt1 | contig 11208 bp, 8 predicted proteins | sample Ectturendosymbi3_FD_21664 | JGI IMG/M metagenome (IMG submission 21664)
TGATTATAATAATGAAGAACTGCAATGATTTCCAAGTACATCGATGTATAGAATGCATGGGGGAGTTGGAGGCTGCGAAGGACCCAGGGTCATCTAGGCTGTAGACCTCCCATAAACGAAGTGACTGTCCCATAATTCCCCCTGTTCTTCCCTAGCCCCATGTGAGCGTCAAATCCTCTTTAGTGCAATGCTGATGGTACGCGAACGTCTGACTGACTTGAAACTGTAGGGTGCTGGTAAAGACCGGGGTCCGGTGAAAAGTGCTTGGCAAAGTTCGTGCGCATGTTGCCCCTGCGCAATGTTTGAGCTGCATGCCACAAGCAAACCAACGCTATCGAACCAGTCAGTCAAGAACCTTTATCGTGTCTGTCGCTGATTCCAGAATAGTCGTCATTGAAAAGCTTCCGTTTGTTGTCGTGACGACCGTTGCAACAAAACACGCAGTTTTTCCTGTCGTCCCCGCCTGTGGCCTTTCAATAAACTTGTCCGTGTTTTCGTCGCTCATTTTTCCTTAATCTCGAAAACGCTAACTTCCACGCAAAATTTGCATTGAAAAGCCCCTGTCGTTCAGCGATCTCATTTTTGACATCATGACAATCAATGTCATGCACGAAGCTTCTGGCCTGAAATGGTGTTCAGACTGTGACGTACCTTGGAAGTGGCAGTGAAGATTGAACCACCCCGCCTTGCTATATCTGTGACAGTACGAAGCCCTTAGTTTAACGAGTGTTAGCCGATTTTCAGCCATTCCTGCTGGTTTCTTTGCTCGCAGGCAAAAACACAAAACACTGCGTATCCGCATTTTACCCGATGTGCGTGAACGTAAAACTGAACGCTTGCCTCTTTTGACTATCCAGGGCTTTTCCGGCTTTTGTCTGGCACCGACGCGATTGGTCGATCTTGTTGCCATGGATACACGACGATGCGCAAGATCTGGACGAGCTTTCGTCGCATCCTTTCTACATTGCCGGCACCTGCGATCAAAACTTGCAAGCGCGAGAAGACGTCTGTGACGTGTACGTTGACCTGACGTCACCGAAAATCACTGTGATGCCCAAAGCCAAAGGTCAGAGGCAGAGCTGCGCGAAAGTTTTGCGAAGTACCGAAGTCGTCTCGCGCTTCTGTTGGTAAAGCAAGCTTGGTCAGCTTTTTCAGTTTAATATGCCAGACCAGAACCAGTCGTATTCAACCAGGTGTGTACGCTACGCCGATGTGTGCACGAACCATGGGCGTCGGAAGGGGGTCAGGGGGGCCTTAACCCTCCTGGATTTTGAAAATTTCGGCAAAAAAGGTTCTTTTCTTAGTTTCGAGTGGGAAAAAACCAATAATCACCACTTTTGGTCCCCGTTAGAAAATTTGTGAAAAATTCCTTAGTGCACCACTTGGAAGAAATCCTTCCGACGCCCCGTGGGGCGCATCGCTTCGAAATGGTGCACGAAAGGTCTAGGCCAGTGGTTCCCGCAGTACGGGTCGCGACCCAAACAAGGGTCGCGAGGGGTCAAAAATGGATCGCGTCGAGGCGATCCAAACTAGGGTTGTATGTTTTTAACGTTACCACTGTTAGTGCTTGTCTGTGTCTGTACGTAGCGGTACTTGAGGAAAGATTAAATTGCCAACATTGAAATCGAACTTAGCAACTTACTGCCGAAAATCTTCCATATAAACATTATTTTTTTCATACGGTGTTTGAGGCTTTGGTCGCGAAGTGTTCACCTAAGCGTTGCTGCAAGACAACTTGGTTCGTTGTGCTTTCTTAGCGCAAGTTGTCTGGATGCGTGAGGAATAAAACAGCGGTTTGTCAACACTTACTGAGGCCGATAAAATCGGCCATTTTGGCCGATACCGATATATCGTTGAAACCCAAATATCGGCTCAATATATCGGTCTATCTCTGCTTTTGTGTAAATATAAATTCAGCCGAACTATTCTGAAGCGTCGCGAGCCGGTTTCTTTTACGCGCGCTTGTCGACAACGACGGCGCAGTCACTCGCCTTTTCCCTCTTGTTGCCAGACGACCTGAGCTTGGGAAAGATCCATAAAGAAATCGCCAAACAGATGGTCCGGCTCGCCGATGACGTCAGCGTTGACAACCGCGAATTTGTGGAGGTGCGTCGCGAACGGCATTACCGCGTTTACGGCGAAACGCCTGTTTCGTCGCAACGCTGCGTGCAGATCATTAATCATTATCCGGCGAACGCTGCGCTGGTTGTTGCTCACGCGCAGCAGTTGCGTGTTCCAACTGCATTTCCCACCAGCTAGTGTTTAACCGTGCGCGCTTTTCAAAATGTCACTTTAGGAGCGCAGCATCCACACGCCTACTGCCTCAGTGTGGAATTCGTTCTTCTGCCGAACGTACAGACCGCCGCTGTTCTGAGCTGCAGTGCTCAGTTATCGACGCAGTAAACTTTGCCCCTGGTGGGAGTTGTTGCATTGGGCTGCGGTTTGGTTTGTTTGCAAAATAAGCGCGATATGTGACCGCTCCGAATTCAAAATCTAAATTTCTGGCTTGAAGGTCTTAAACCTCTTTCTACACTTTGCACACTTCTGATTGAGAGAATATTGAAAAATTTTTTTTGATATTTGGCAAAAAAGTGTAATATTTGCCTTAAAAAATCTTGCTAAATTAGATTATACTACAATATACTCTACGCAATAATATGTTTTTGCTGTACTTTTTTGGTACGTTTCATTATTGTCAATTATTATTTTTGGTCTGCTCTATTGCTAAATAATGTTGCAAGGTATGTTCTATTATGATAACAATAATATTTTTGGTATGATTTACTTACCATTAGTAATTTTTTAATGTGTTTTGTTACCAGTTATAGTTTTTTTGGTATGTTCCAATGTCAAATAATGACTTTTGGTATGTTCTTTACCAATTAAAATGTTTTTGGTATGTTTTATTATCAATTTATACATTTTTAGTGTGTTCTATTATATCAATTAATATTTCTAGATGTATTCTATCATCAATATGTTTTTGCTATTTCTGTTTTCAAGTAATTTTTTTTGTGTGTTCTTATATCATTTTACATCTTGGTATATTTTTATTATGAATTAATCCATAGTATGGTTTAAATCTATTATATCAATTGACGTTTTTTTTGTTATGTTCCATTATTATCAGTTAATGATTATTTGCTGTATTCTATAAACCATACAATTTGTATGTTCTGCAATTATCATCCAAAATTTTTTTGGTATATTCTTATTATCAGTTGCATTATTTTTATATGTTCTATTATCAAAAAAATGTTTTTGGGTTTGTTCAATTGACAATGTGTTTTTTTTGTGTAGCTTCTTGCTTCTTATCAAGTAGTTTCTTCCATTCAATGGTGCAAAGATTAAGCGTTCTGCATTTCAACGACAATCACAAACACACCCTCGGCTTGGCAAGGGCGAGCGTTGTCCACTGTTTGCGCTTTTTCTTAATCTCGGTACGGTACTGACTGGTTGTCGATCATCATTGGAAATTCAGATAGCCTGGTTCGAAGGTGCGCAGAACAGTTACCCATTTGCTAAGTACGGTTTCATGCCCTCAATTGGCAGAGCACTTCAGCTACGCAATCGTGAACCAGAATTTGGTTCCCAACCGAAAGAAAAAGTTTGTCCCATGAATTTTCATTCGCTAGTGATATACACGTAGATGACTCAGCACGTTTTTAGAAGTAGATGACTCAGCTTTGCACATTCGCATCGCGCGAACGTGAGTTGTCTCTAATCGTGACGTTTTGCCTGTAGCATCTGCAGGTAGGGGCGTATCAGTCTTCATTAGGCCTTGTTCATAACTAGTGAATGTGTAAAGCCAAAAAACGCGCTTTTTTTGAGCTACTCAGCGAACACACCAAATTTTCGGGACGATGCAATCAAAATTGATTGGATTGGCGAGTGAACTGTGCACGGCATGCTACATGTCGCGTGTTGGTAGAAGTCCACGTTTCGAATCCGGTATTATCCCCGATGTACGAAGGCGGCCGGGTCTGATCTCTGAAAACGTAGCTCATAAACAGTTTGATTTTTTGCTACGAAAAGCCGTTAAGCCACTTGAAATGAGCTGTCCACGTCTTCAATGTGTGAGACCCAGACTTGCCCATGGGACACCTTTTTCTGTCCCATCCTATTGCAACTTGTGACTGTCCCATCCCATGGGATTCACACGGAAGTAGTAATATGAAGTATATTTCATCATGTGCATGTCTAGCCTCTATAGAGCCGTGGCTACAGCACCCTAAATCCCCACTTGCTGGTAAATTGTGATACCCTTTTTAGTAGTCACCTATGAAAGGGCCCAACAATCTTTTTTCGGGGCATCACATCGCCACTCTATCGCATTGAGCCTTCACTTCCAATACCTACTATGGTGTGAGCTTATGGTAATAGTATTCAATTTCAGAAAATTCCTACTATGTGACTTGTAATTACGAGCAATGGGGTATGGGATAAATTTCAATTTCACTGTCCCATGTCAAGGGACAAATCCCGTGGCATTCCGTTGAGAATCTCATTCCCATGGGATTTTTTCGCCTCCCCAAATTTCGATTCGATTTGTGACGGCACAATTGCGGTTGCCACTGCTGTGAGCTGGCGAAGCTAGCTACGGTTTTGTAGCCTGAAGGTATAGTTTGCTCTCAGTGAAGGTAACGTTGCGCACTTAAACCTTATCTGACGTTGAAGCTATATAACGTTACTTGTTTAGCACTGCAAGCCTGTGTTGAACTACAAACGATCTCGTTCAGCCAACGGTAAACAAGGCCCAAGATGCTGCGCGCTATCGTGCTAGACCGTACACTATACAAAGGGGGCATGTCTGCGTAAATTTTCTCTGCTTCACTTGCAGTTGCTCTCTTCACATCACTTGTCACTCCCAGCACACTTACGAGTACGGTGATGCAGGTCCGTAGCCATGGAGACAGTGCTTCCTCAATTTTTGTGACCCTCAAATTTCGATTTGTGACGTCAAATTTTTTTCAAACATAATAAAACCAAAAAATCTTCTCCCTCCCTAAAAATGTATTTTGTCCTCCAAACCCAAAAACTTGGCTGCGGACCTGCGGTCATGTAAAAACACCTGTTGTGTCCAATGTCAAAACTTAACTCGATTCGTTCTACTTTGCAAAAGTACAGCCAATTTTGTGCTGTCGGCACGATTTCTGCGCCTTACTGTAAGTGAAACACTTCAAGCAAAACATGGCCGCTTTTTTTTCAGCAACTCGAAGCGGAAACGCTCAACGTTCTGACGAAGCTGAAAGCGCTAGGTGGCGACGACGAGCCGCTGACGCTCGATAGCCTCAAAACGAAAAACCTGAACAAGACGAACGAGAGATTTTTAACGAACCTCGCCTTTGCTGAAAATCTTATTCGCGCGTGAAGCGTCTTGATCAGCCTGTACGTGCGCTGCGTTGTCTCTGAAATGATCAACTGAACCACCCTTTCTACAAAGGTTATTCTATTATAAGCCACGCTACGTTGGTGGTGTACTGTATGTTACAGATTTTTTGCAGGCAAACTATTTTCCTTTATTAAATTGCTTGTATGCTCACCGTTATTATCATGTATTCACCTTGTTATTATCATGTATTCACCCGAATCGGAGGTTTCGCAAAAAAAAACTAATATGCTTCGCGAAACAGAGCCCCAGTGCAAACGCCACAGTTTGAGAGCGAAACCAGCCAGAGCCACAATTTTGACAACCTTTAGTTGTTTTCGTCGTTGCTCCCGAGACATGTGTGTCGCGGACCAACTTCCAGTCGTAATGATTCGTTTGAGAAGGTATCTTATTCAATATCGAAATACGCCCGTACATGCGCCGTATGCGATTCGACATTCGATCGATCGATTCATTAACCAAACAAGATTCGGTGCAGATTGTGTAAATGGCGTTGATCGCCCTCTGGTCATCACGGCGTCGGAAAGTGCGGGGAGGGCAGGGGACCTTGAACTCCCTGGGTTTTAAAATTTGATATTTTTCTATTTATTTTTCAGTAGAAAAATGTTTTTCTCGCAGTGGTTTCGATTTGGTGAAATGAAGTTCCCACCCTGTTGGCCACCTCCCTGGGAAAAATCCTTTGGCCGCCACTTGAAAAAATCCTTCTGACGCCCATGCCCCGATGTAGTCTTTGTCAAAACACTTGCCGATAGTGTCTGCAGTGGACGGATCATATTATTTTCTTGTACAATGATTTCGCCAGTTTCACCGCTGACGTGTTCAGCGACAATACCGAGCTCCCGGTGTCAAGCGAAATGTCAGACCTCTGCGAAATTTCTGACCTATTGTTTGTCAGCTATTTCGCTTCTCAGAGTAAAGGAATATAGTTTGGCGATTACTTTTTTGATGTGTGTTGCGTAAATTAAAACTTTTTGCCCAGATGTCAGATACCCACAACAAGCTACAGTACGGGAATAACTATGACCAGTTACCACTGAAAAATATTGGACTGTCTTGGACCTCAATTATTTTTCTATTTCTCGCCCTAACGGGAACCCTAGCCCAACACACTTACCTATCAGTTTTGTCAGCGTATTTGATGTGTAGAACATCGCTCTGTGCATGCGCACATGGCGTGAAGTCAGAAATTTCGCTTGACACCGGACGAGCGTTGTGTTCTCAAACAAGCTCACTGTTCCGCCTGGTGCTGCTCTGCTTTGTAACATGTACAGGAACCGAAACCTGAAAGTGCTCTTGGGCTCAACACGATCGCGTTTGATTCGTATCGTTAGATTCAGAAAAGTTTCTTGCTCTGCGTCGAGACGAAGGAACCTTTGTTTTCTATCGTTTTGAGCTTTTCGCTCATCCCATATCTAGACCCATTTATTTTCTTCACTTTGACATAATCGTCGTTCGACTTTTTAATTATCCTCAATTTTTCTATCTACAATCTACTGTCTTGATTTAATCACTTGCATGAAACGGCGATGAAGCTTGTGATGAAGCGTAGCTCGAATTATGCTTAATCTAAACCGTGCGTAACGTTTTGTCAACACGTAAGAAAGCAGGAGGTCGGTCAATGCGGAAAAGAAGTAGTGCGACGCAGTGTAACAATGCCTTCATTATGATCCGCATCCGAGCTGCGCTGATGACGAAGAACTTCACCCCGCTCGCTTCAAGCGTTGGCGTTTTTTGCCTTTGCACAAACCTCGCCATGAAAGAACGTCTTTAAATGACTGCAGCACGCATTCCCATTGCTTGCTCTTATGCGTTGGTGAGTTGGACGCCTCCCCACAAGGCCCGTACCCAGGTTTTGAGGTTTGGAGAGGGGGGGAATACATTTTTAGGGGGGAAGGATTTTTGTAATGTAGGATTGAAACAAAATTTTCTGGGCACTACAAAATTTGGGGGCTCACTGCCCCCGAATGCCCCATGCCTGGCTACTGGCCTGATCTCCACAGCCGTTCGGAAGTGCATACGGGTTTAACACTGGCGCAGTGACGTGTCTAGACAGCGACTCATAGGCTTCAATGCACTGATCCACATTTGCCGCTGACGCCGCACCATCGCTATACGACATCAAAAAATCTTTTACGTAACATCAGCGTCGCGTAACTCCACCATTGCTTCTTCGGCGAGCTGCGACTTCCGATGCGAAACACCCCCATTCACGTATAATTTCGATTGCTTCATCGCCGCAGTTATTCAGTTTCTGCTTCTGTGCAATAAACTCCTCTGCAGTATTTCCATTTTTAAATGTACACCGTGTTCGAGGTAAACTTGTAGGGGAAGCACCGCTTGCTGAGGTCACGCTGCATGAATTGGCGCTGGTCCTGAATGTGCCGTAAGCTTTTTGGTCCTTCCACAAAAGCAAAGCTTGGCGTGAGAACAGCTTAGTCCAGCCCTCTCAACCAGTGGACCGTACAACTTTTGCTGAACTGTTCTGATTTCGGCTGGTGCAAGTAGGAATTATTTTTTCGTTAAAAGGTATGGATTATGAAAGCCAAACCTTGTGCAATTTATGAAAACTATAACCTTGATCTGATTATATCCATTAAGCAAGCTCAAGTTCGCATTAAAAGAAATTGCGTACGTTATTCGCGTTGTTTTTTGCCGCCACATCTCATTGTTGGTCCTGAAATAAGTTCTCGGTGAAAGTGGGCAGCGAGGTTGAAAAGGTTAAGCACTGGCTTAGTCGATCAAATCGAAAGCCATAACTAACTGTTACCCTGGGGAAAAAGTGAGGAAGTTACGAGGAAAACAAAGCATTCCGTGGTGGCACCGGGCCAGTATTCGTTGGGAGTCTGGTGATTTATGTTGTCCTTATTGCGAGCCCACCGTTTTTAACTTGTACCATGACTGACTGCTTCGAAACAGTGTGTCAGCCAGTTTTTCTAGAATTCTCGTCCCACAGTAGTAAAACAGTTACGTATCTCAAACCACAGTTTTGACCTAACAACTACAGCAATTTGTTTGATGGGCATCAAACCGCGGTTATGACCTAAAACAGCGCACTTTGAATATTCGCCAGGTCGTGATGCATTGTATTGTATAGCTTCTTCAAACCCACGCGCAACGGAGTAGACTTGACCATGCATGTAGGGAGTAACGAGGGGGGCACAATTTACCGGCCGCCGAAAAGTCCCAACAATGTCACACGTACCTTCTTCAAAGCAATACATTTGCTTCCAAAATACCACAGGTTCGAACATGGAGGCGCCAAACTTCCTGCCGCGGGCGTCATCTGAACTCGTTGCGCCCCTGCATGCATGGCACTAACAAGGAACACAGATACGTGAAAGAACATCAACACACAAATGTGGTGGTCATAGAAAAGCATACCCGTAGATAGCGGTAACGCGATTACTTTGAAGGAACACAAGAATAGGTTTGTGATGTAGCAGTAGAAAAGAACGCACGCGCAAATGGCGCTAAACGGCTGCTGTGATAATGTTCCAAGCAGACCGAAAGAAGATTCCAACACCTGCGGGGCAAGAAAATTTCCGAAGCTTGTGGGTTGGCCTCGGACACCTCTCGCCAGGCGAAGACACTGATGTGGATTCTATCTTCTTTGGCTTAATACTGCACGCTGGTCCCTGTTTTCAGATTTTGGTAGTGCGGTTGTTTTCCTTCCCACTTGCGCCAATTCAAACCTTCAAAAAACTGGAGAAGGGCATTAGTAGCTGCAATCCCAAAACCAAATTAGCCACTTAGGGACCCAAGGAGTTACGGCCTGATATCATGTTTATGCATTTCCTTCAAGGCTCTTAAAAGGCGTGCCTTTACCCTTGTCGCACCCATCATCAATTCGCCACTCTGAATGGACGAAGCAGGCGCATGGAGATCAACTGTAGATCAAGTACAGTGGCGTAACTGACAGGGAGCGAACCGCTCTCCTGGCAAGGTAAATGTGAAGAAAGGGCACCCACATGTCACATTTTGATATTTATTATTCTTTTCGTTTTCAGTTGGTTGCACTTTTTGCGTTTTTCGGAGTGTTTTTGGGTTTTCAGCTAGTATTGACATCCACATGACATCCGGATTCACCATCATTTCCTATTTTTTTTCAGAGTGTTGGCTAGTGGCCTCATGCGGTGGCAAGTGGCCCCCTTCAGCTAGGTTTTGCCCCCCTGGCTCAAACCTCTAGTTATGCCACTGATCAAGTCGCCCTAATAGTGCAATAGCCCGTGACCAACTTTGCGACCAGGCCAGAGCTGTATTTTTCGATCTCAGAGCAGCATAGGCACCTTTACCTTTCAGCAAATGAGACTCTTGTCCAACAGGCAGATGGTCCGTACTACGTTGGTATGATTATGGAACCTTGTTCAGAACCGCAGTTTTGCTACAGGTAATGGTAAGATATGCGACGTCTGAAAAATCAGTCCTGGTACCCCGTACCCCCGTGTTCAACATTAGCATCTATGACTTGGCAGTCACTCCAAAAAGTTTCCATGAGCTGATGACTTGTCATTTACATGTAGGCCTAATAATGAAAACTGGCGTTCAGTGGGGGGGGTTCCGTCCAAGACAAAAGGACTATAGCAGCATACGTTCAGACCAGGACATTTGAAGCTCAGCACAACCGAAACAGTTTCAGCGCCTTCTACCCCTACAATAAAGAAACCAGGCATGAACTTGAGATAAATCTGTATGGTGAACCTCTGTCAATTTGCTGGGAGTCCAGAATCCTCTGAGTAACGTTGGACAGAACGTTCATATACCGCCGGTTGCTCGAGGCTCTTTGCAACAAATTAATATCCCGCGTCGCACTTCTGAGGCAGCTTGCTAGAACTGGATGGGGGCGTTGGAGCAGCAACGCTGCGCACAGCCACATCAGCCGTAAGTCCACTCAGCGGAAAAGTACTGCGCTCCAGCTATCAAAACAGTAAGCCAATATTAGTGGCCCTCCTTATTGGACATCTTTGGGTGTTTTAACACGATTCTGCAGAGGCTCAACCAGTGGTGCACAACCTTTTCGCTATTGCCGGCCGCATAATGTTCATTTGTAAATTACGGCCGCCAATGAGTTCAATTTATTTCTATTTTTTACATAGTTTTTGTTCTGCTTCCACACAATGAACCTAGCCTGCTTTCGCACGTCTGTTTGGCTGTCTTTCTACTTACTATCCTTGTACAGTATACAAAGAGTTTTTATTAATGCACGGCCGCCATAATTTAAAAATTACATGTTTGCGGCCGCATAAATTTTTGTCGAAGGCCGCATGCGGCGGTAGGTTGTGAATCCCTAGGCATGATATTAAACATGCGAATGGTGCGAAGTACTTCCTGTTAGTACTTTCGGGAAATCCCATGGAATGGGATGGGACAGTCACAATGTGCCATGGTCCGGGACACAAAAAAGTGTCCCTTGGACAAGCCTGCCATATGCTAATACGCAAGGGCGCACACAGGAATTTTTTAAGGGGGGGTGGGGGCTGAAGTTTTGAGAAAAATATTTTGCTCTCACTAAAGTACAGGCTACCTTTTTTCTATAACATTTATGTCATATATGCTATTTCAATTTTAACACATCAACACTTTTCTTGACTAGGTCCAGCCGCGACGTCTGTTTTACTTTGCCCGTTTTCCCCCGTTACCGTGATTTTGTTAATCTGTTAAAGTACGATGCGATGAAGTGTGGCACTTCTCTGCAAAATTTTGACGTTGTTTGTGGAAGTTTGTAACATGCTCAGTATCCCGAGATATTGTTTTTAAAAGCACTCTTATGTTATATAGGAGCATTACTTCATACCACTTCCAGCAAATTCTGGTGTCTCAGT
>JGI24158J21664_10012591_pt1 | contig 11208 bp, 11 predicted proteins | sample Ectturendosymbi3_FD_21664 | JGI IMG/M metagenome (IMG submission 21664)
CTAACATGGTTCACTGATTTGCGTGGAAACAAGTGAAACGGAACGTTGGCAGAACGGTAAAATGGAGAGAACAGCAGCAAAAAATATTTTTTGTTAGTTTATGAAACTTTGCAAAAAACAAAAATTTTTGGCGAGCAGACTGTAGCGGCCCGTAGCGGCCCGGAGTGACGACATCGCTAAAAAAATGGTAGCGGACTGTTTCAAAACCGTAGCGGACGGCCCGAAGACTGGACTGTTAGCGGCCCGTGCCATCTCTATTAGGCACAAACGCTTCCTACTGTTTTGCGTATCTATCGAAAGGAATCCTTCCAAAGCAATGAATTAGACACTATGATGTTTAGTGAGCGTATATTGCACATATACTGAGTAGTCATCTTCTGCTCTTATTCAAAAGAATTATTTCCTTTTTTTCATGGGAATCTGAACAAAAAATGCTCACAGACTCGAACCAGTACTTTGTCAAATTTCTGTAATTTCACCAACTCAGTGCACTATAGTTATATCAGGTAGACAGGTTGATTTGCCTACAAAGCACATTCCGTATCACAGTCTTTCACAACTAAGTTGAGGTGTCAGTAGCACTGATCAACAACAGCATGACTTGTGCGAGATCGAAAATATATAGTCAAGTCTGAATCTCCTAGCTACTATTCGTGCCCACGTTATTGTTCATCAACCAACTTGAATGTCAACCTTTTTGAATAGATGTATAATGAGCCCCAATGTTTAAGGGATTAAGATGATTAAGATTTATAGTTTCATACCGTAAATTGATAATTTCAATTCATCTGATAGGTGGATTGCCCTGCTCTTAGCCTGAGTTGAAAACTGTTCTTGCAGTTAGCCTTACCTTTACTGTCACATTTTATTTTTGTAAGTAGTGCTTATATTTTTCAATGTTACTTCTCGTTCCTTCTCCGACTACCATGATTTTCCTTGAAACAAAGCGAATTATTCTGCGTGAGCGCGATTCAATTCACGACGCCACACCAGTGATGGGTCGTTATCCAAAGGCAGTGATTCCAATCACGATTAAACTCACACTTATTCAAAATGTTTAGGTGACCGACGGCGCACGTCAAGGAAATACGAAGACCAGCGACTTGACAAAGGTTTACTGCAGGAAGGTAAGTTGCCTCCATCTTATCCAGATACGTTTGCATTAAAAAAGTATTTGCCAGCACAGAACTGAGTAATACCACCTACGTCTACTGCAGTGCTCTTGGCATAGAGGAATCCCTTCATGGCGTTGCAATTCAAGGTCATGGCCGTTGGGTTTAATTAATCATTGGTTAAATAATCACAATCATTAGTTAAATAATCACAGCATTATAATAAGAAATTGTTTTAAATAAAACTGTTCGTAGAAAGCGTGCATCGGTTGATCAGTGTATAATCCAACCCAACATAGCTGGCGATGGTTACCAGAACGTAACTACCACTGATTATTCGCGGAGTCGCGGATCCACTCGAGTCTTTTTGAAAGGGCTATATTGTATTTGGAATGCTGCAAGTGCGCGAGGATGAGATTTCACTGCGAAAACGGTCTGCATGACATTTCCACTCTTTAGAGAGTGAATAAGAGGGCATCTGAATTTCAATTTTAAGACGTACAGAATCTGGGAACCTGAACATGCTAATTGCGACGTTTTATACATATCTTGATGCTATTAACCACTGGGTGTGACAGTTTGAAGCGCTCGTTTGCTTTTTGAAATTTCATGGATGCTATTGGGCAGCAGAGTCTACTTCGGGTGAACCCTGACAGAAATGATTTCGCCTTTATTCCATAAATAGATTTTCATTAGTCCACTTACTAAAAGCGGCCAGCGTGATTTCGATCTCGACATGCATTCGATCAAGCTGTAGCCTACGTTACATGGATGCTTTTACTTAGAATGAAGACAAGATTAGTTCAGCAAAACAAAACACTTGATTTATTTCAAAAAAGCAATAAGAAGGAAGCATTCTTGATCGATCACGTACAACACAATCAGGCCCGTCGCCAGGATTTCGCAGCAGGGAGGCCAAACACCACAAGGGGGGTGGGCACATTTTTAAATACAATATTGGATGTATGCAGCAACCGGAGGGTCAAACATGAAACGGGGGGCCCGGGCACCACTGACCCCCCGCTGGCGACGGCCCTGAACACAATAGTAGCAAACAATAAGGAGGTAGGCTACTTCAGGATGATGGTTCAGTTCAGTTTCGTTTACACAAGGCCCTTTTACTCGTTTTGGAGTGTCATGGGTCGTCTGCGGCGCCTATCTCCACTATCTTGCGCCGTGGGCCACGCGGCTGCGTTCGCAGTGAATGCTTCACTGACGGCGGGCCAATGGCAGCGCCGCGCGCGAACCAATCCCTTGCACCCACCAATCAACGCCGAGCACGAAGCCGGACAAGCCGCAAGTGCCGTTTTTCAAGTCTTTGGTCGAGTCATACCGGAGTGTAGCATTCGCGGTGAAAACAGCCTTTCTTGAGTTGCAGGTTCCAGCAAGGCAGAGAAAAATGCGGTTTGATGAGACAAAATACAAAAAGTGTTGATTGACAAGCAGTGCACCTGAAAGACAGTTTGTTGACTACAGGCCCTATCTCCCCCATTATTTACAACTAGATGTATTGAACAATGAACTAACGCTGCTTTTGAATAAATATTTCGAGTTATCACCTGCACACCGTTATCTTTTCCTGCCATTGCTGAGCACTCGTTGTCGCCTTGTCCAACAAACTACTGTATATCTAAACGGAAACATTGGAAGGTGTGTAATACTGTTGTAGTTGATTTTAAATATTCAAAGTCAAAAAATATCTAAAATTCCCCGCGTATTTTTCTTCCAATTCTAAACCTACACAGCGAATTCGAAATGATAGATGCTGGATCGCTGAAATATCTGTTGCCTCGTCAACTAGCAAAGAAACTGCTGTTGACTTGACAGCTGCACAATGTCATTTCTCAAAAGTTCTTCGGCTGTCACTATCAACTAATTCTGCGTTCAGCGAGACGTCTATCGATTATTCGGTTGTTTATGTGTGGTCTCTTGACACATCACCCCTGATAACTCATGTCTGAGCTTAGTTGGTGAGGCCTGCCAATGTCAAGTCTAATGTTGTTTTCACTGCCGAATTTATATGATCTTTCTACGTAACTCTTGAAGAGCTTAAACTGTACGATAGCGACAACCTATGTTAAGGCTGCCGCTTTGACCGCATGTTCAAACATCTTCCTAGTTGCCTAAACTTTAATTCATCCGACTGTTAAGCAACAGGTTTGCGCAGATGCAACCTAACAGCTATTTCAAAACACACCTACGCGTGCTACGTATTTTCATTGCCATTACGTCTGCCAAGGATTAGCTTACTTTAAAAAGTATGTGGCAAATTTAACTGTTCGGAAAAATTTTTTTGAAAAAAAAAACAAATTGATAAGTGATTGCCACTCAAATTCTGGTGACAATAGAAATGCTTGTGGGCCCGTAACCAGCGCCCCCTGCAAAATTTCTCGCCCCCCCTGGAAAAAAATGTCGGACATGGTTTAAAACCATTGGACATAGTTTAAAAATCTGAACCCCTCTCTGATAACTCTTTTCCCCCTTGTGTCTTAAGCTGGTTACGGGCCTGAATGCTTGTCTCTTGCGAGCACCATGCGATACAGCGAGTGACTACTTTTCGTAGTTTTGCCCCAAAATCTGCTCAGTGTTCATTTGGCTGTTAGCAGGTTCAAAGCCGTGGTTTGTGAGAGCACCGGGAACATGTGTTCCCCCAGTGGATCCTACATTTTCTTGTGTGTGCGTTTCTATCCGTGATAAATCATAGGTTTTCGCAATGATTTTTCCAAACAATCACAGCCACGAAATCGAGGCCCTTTAAAGTTTGGAAGGCTTGAACTTGTAACATTGAACTAAGGTCGAGTTTCAATATCGAGCGAAGATGTGGAAGCATTATATTAATCTTTCAGGTGCTTATGTGGAACACGACTGCCATTTCAAGATTGACAACACGTGTTATTTCGCCAACTGGGACTTACACGCGACATCAGTCGATGCCAGGGACTCATGCTCGGCTTTTGGAGCTCACCTTGTCAGCTTAGACAACCAGGAAGCGATACTGGGCGCGGTGAAGGTGAGTTGAAGCTGCCCGATGGTGAGGCCTACACAATATTTAGTTGCGCTTGTAAACAGAAATGGCGCTTCCAGGTTTGATCTAGCCAGAACTGTGTGTACAAACAAGATTGCACAAAGGAAAGTGATGCCTTATCACTACTACTGTAGGTGGTGAGCATCGGTCAAGGGATCCACATTGAATATTTCTGAACTATTCTTAAGTTCTAAAAAAAGTGTAAAATTGGAATTTTGCAACTGTGCATCGATATTCGAGCAAAAATCGAGCAAGTTTAAGGCTGACGATTTTTTTATTAGTCTTACACACTTCTTCGAAAAAAAGTTGGTATAGTCTATGTCACTGGGCATGGGCGTCGGAAAGGGGGCCAAAGCCTCCACCTGGTTTTGAAATTTGACACTTTCCTATCAAATTTTTAGAATTTTAGGTTCGAGTGGTTAAAATGAAATTTTGCCGCTTTTACTTCCCCCCTGCAAAAACTTTTTGGCTACCTCTGGAAAGAAAGTCCACTATTGGCCCTTCCCAGGAAAAATTCCTTCCGATGCACATGTCATTGGGGTAGCTCTGATGTGAATTTTGGCTTAGGAGTTCGTTGTGGTGATCGGGCTCTTTAGTTGAAAGAAGTAATGTCAAATTTTGAGCAATCTTGAGACTCCCTCAGGAAACTTGCTTCTTCACGACCGTACAAGACAACCTTTCGCACATCTAGTCACATCCCTGAATACGCTTCAAATGTTGAGCAGGAGATTTCTGTACAAGACTTCGCAAGGTTGCAGACAATGAATAGCATACAGATGGCCCCAAAAACTGTTCCCTTTGTCATAAAAACAGCCAAAATGAGTTTGGTCACTGTCGTTTATTTCAACCACAAACTGCAAAACTGGGTTTAAGATATTTTGTCGCTGCCACGTTCTAGGCAGGAGTTAGTGTTCAATACCTTGCAACTACCCACATATCTTTCTCTCCTGCTGCCAACGCACTGCTGGCTAGGCCAGGTACAAAACTCGTTGAAGCAGTTTTGGTGTTTCTTCGTAGCCTGTTGGTATGCAAGTCAGGTTCTGGATGGTCGGAGATGTCCCATGACATTGTTTGCAAGTCCGACTGGTTGTACTGGTCGTAGCAGTGGCATTCATTCACGCTGAGTTTGGACTGGCTGTTGGGACAATCGTCGCACGATATTTTTTGCACAACTGCTTCAGATCTGGCGAACGGATTCCAAGAAAAGATCGATTGCTTGTTAACACGCTTATTTGCAACGCCCCAGTTACTTTCCTTGACGCCAGAAATCTTACCCGAAAGAGTTCCTCGTGGGGTGTTTGGGCTGGAATGAAGGGTTTCCATGTGTCTGGTTAAGCGGGTTTTCTTTAATGAGGAGGACCAAGACCTCAGCCGCATAGCACCGGTAGAGGAGCGGGTAAGACCGAGGGCTGCCAACCCTTCTAGGAAATATGCAAAACATATCAGCAACAAACTTATGAGAACATCTTTGACGCGTATAAGCAGCCGTTCGAGCGCCATTTTGTCGTTGGTCAGCCTTTTATAAAATAACGAAATACAACCAGAGTATAAAAACTAAACAAGTACGTTTTCAACATAGTTAATTGGCCGATGAAGTAGCAACCTTTTTTCGCGGTTTCCATTCAGCTTACCGAGGTGTTTTCTGCGTGATAGGTCTTCAACACAACTTCAGCCCATTTCAGCTTTCGATATTTCGGCCACACATTTCTACACAAATCTTTTTAACAAACATGGAACAGACAAAACTTTGTAGCGGTCCACCAACCGCGCCAAATAGTTTAGGATCCACATCAACTCATGCCTGGCTGCTGAAGGCAATCTTTCCAGTCTAACTTTTTATGAGCGTTAAAAGACCACTGTTTATCATAAAGACGTGTGACGTGTCTTGTCAACATACCTTTGGCCGTCTCAGTGTTGCCAACCTTGCGCTTTTTCCGCGAATTTGGGCTTGTTTTTTTTGTGGAGTTGCGTTTTTTTTGAAGACTTGCAGGTTGCTTGTTTTAATTCAAATTTGCTTGTTTTCTGCAGATTTCTGTTTTGCAGATTGCTTTTTTTCAAATTTTATGGCACTTTGCTGTTTCAATTTACTGCCAAAGGCATATTGGGCGTGTTTTTGTAAAAATTTGCTCATTTTGGGCTTGTTTTTTCGGATTTACCATCCTGATTTATTATTTGCTTTTCTTGGTGATTTTTCGTTTTGTTATTTTCGTGCTAACGCATTTGGGCTTGTTTTTCGGTTCAATTACCTATTTTTGGCTTGTTTTTCAAATTTACTTGCTTGTTTTTGAAAGATAACATGGCATCACTGGGCCGTCTTCTGCAGCGGCTGGCAGCCAATTACCAGTTACCAGCGGTAGTATACCATACAGTAGACTGGTTGCAATATTTACGAAGGGCTATTGTGCTCACGTTTGAAAGTGTCAAGATTTGACCGACAAAGAAGTTATAGCCTGGTCTACATGAGCCTGAGCTCAAGTCATGTGCACGGTTAATGCGACTCGTTGACCTTCTGCCTTCAAACATGCTTGGTGCAAGCAGGGATGCTGCTTTCTCCAGAACGCTCTACAATCTCGACTGTAAATTTTAGACAACCCACAAACTTGTTTTGAGATTGGCCTGATTTGTCTCAAGAGCACGGTTGCGGAAGATGTAGTTTGATGGGGCTTTTCATTAACAAGTGTTCTTTTTCCAAACAATCATGCTGCAGCCTGGAAATAGCAAAGATACCTCCACAATTTCTTACCAATAGCGGAGTTTTTTAGACGATTAAGTGAGTTTGTACATGGTCTGTTTTTCTCATAATGCGTTGTTTCTGACTAATGTCAATGTCATGTGGTAGGTTACCACATTTCGCCCAAAGGTGCGAGTGATCACTGTTTTAATTTAATGGCATTGTATGACTGCTTAGCAACAGTGTAGCCTGGGGAAAACGCAGTTACCTAAAATGTTTGCAACGGCGAATTACAAGAATGGCGATAACTTTAACTGCACTTTAATAACTTTAACTGCAGCGATCGATGTGTTTTTCGAAGCAATACTTCCTCCTACGTCAGTTTTGGCACCAGCGGGCTGCTTTAGTGTGCAGCAGATATACACATGCGTAGCAAAAACCACTAAAATTAAGAGTGGCGCACCCAAAACTTTTGCGGGGGCCAAATGGTTGACTTCAGGCGAGCAACAGCAGTTTTGTTTGGGACGAAGCTTCTCAAAGAACAAAATGATTATAGGTATATGTTAAAAATTGGGGGGGGTTGGCTCCCTGGTTACGCGCATGGTTCCTGATTACCACATTTGAAAGTGCGGGAAGTGACCTTTTACGTGGGTAAGCAAACTTTAGTTGTTTTGAATGTTATTGTGGTAACCATGTTAACTTTCGAGTATGAGGCACATGATTTTCAAAACATGTTTGGTAGTAGTAAAGTTACGAAGTTACAATTATCATCCCCCCCGAAAATATCAGCTTGTTGCGGCCCTGTTTCTACGTAAATCTGGGCAACAGTAAGTTGCTTTGTCTTACTTCGTGAGCATAACTAAATTTCCAACATGGAATGTACAAGGTAAGAATTATGTTGCAAGCGTTTTACGTTTGGGAAAGAGGCATTTAGGATACGGACCTCGCGTTTATACACGACTTGCTCTATGCGCGTAATAACAATGTCAACGCTGATCTCGCAATCAGTGTTCCCTTAAGGAATTTTTGCGCTGCGCAAATGCAATTCCGCAACCATGCGTGTGGACACGCAACTAGTGAAGCGTTTCAGGAGTTAAAGGTCTATGCGGTATATTTCCACGACATCAAATTTGGAATGTTACAAGTGCGCGAGAATGAGATTTCACTGCGCAAATAGTGCGGTGGTGGAGCTGCGTATTTGCGTCCCTCGCAGGGAAGATTGCTCGCCATTTACTTTATCGACAAGGGCTATTTCGCAACAACGCAGAGATCGCGATGCGCCGCTGTTTGATGACCAGCAATTGTTCATGTCGGGCTATTATTTTCACAGTGGTTGAGAAGTGTAGCGGCGCTGGGAGGGACCGGAGAAAGTCAGATGTGGTTGGATGAAGGGAGTGATGAATCTGCCTGTGCGTATCTAAACGTCACCGCAACGTCACACAGCATCAGCTCGGTACCCTGTCGCGAAGAGGGACGTGCTGGTTTCATCTCACTGTGCAGAAACTGAGCCGCAGTCTGCATCAAGACGCGATTACGAAAAGGAAGCAAACGGAATTTATTGGTAGAAGAATCGTGTGAAAAACATTGCACGCTTCGTCAGCGGTGGATCATTGTTTAAATAAACGCGTTCAATCATGCATATCAGTTGTCGTTTGGCAAGTTGCCACGCCCAATCAACGCCGAGCGCGCTCGAACGGTCAAATAGGACGTTGACTAACACGTCTATAAAAGATGCAACAAACGACGTCATCGCCGATCACGTTTGTACTCCCCCCAAGCGCAAGCAGCTGCGTGCGGCATTTAATATAAACCGGCGATATCTATTTAGGCGAAAAAGGAAGAAAGCGTAGAGCACTTTTTAAAATAATAGCAACATCAACGGATGCCGAGATTTACCAACAAACCTCTGGCGCTTTAAGACAAAGGAAATCGGGAACAGACAAAGCAAAAAATGTACGAAAGCACAGAAAGTTTTGGTGAAAACAAGTTTTCGTGTAAAAAATAATACTACTGCCGATTCACCCCCCATTTTCGCAGTTGGAGCCGAGAAAGGTTAAATGCGCCGTTGTGGCCAGATCCACGTTTGCTGTTGTGAGTTTATTTTCTGGAGTCTAGCCAAGAAAATATCGCCTTGAAAACCAACGTGGTTTCGCAATGATCAATTGTGACCACAGTCTTTAACCGACTACGCTCAGCTTGTTACTTGGAGTGAAGGAAATCGCGCAGCATGTTGTTGAATCTGTAGAAGAATCCTTCCGCTGACACAAACTCAAACGCACAAACTTGAAAGACGAGCACGGCCGCCTTTTGCAGCTGAACGCACGCGCGAGATCTCGTCGGACAGAAGGTACAGTAGCTTGCGGTGATCCTTAGTCAGGTTAATGTTAAACGGCAAACAAACACCAGCGAGGCCGATGGCCTTCTCTAGTTCAACAAACATGCGTTTTGCGCCGATAAAATGTCGGCAAAGAAGCGCTTAGGGGAGGTACAAACAGCGCCGTAGCCACGGGCTTATTCGGGGACAATTCTCCCAAGTTTAGCTGAGCCCAGAAAAATTTGCTTCAAGATTTAATAAAAACAGAAATCTTGCCCCCTAAAATGTATTTTGCCCCGCCAAATCTGAAAAACTGGGTACAAAGCGGATCACATCGTGAAACTAATATTTTGGCCATTTTTTTTCACGAAATAAAATATGACACAGGTCGGTGACAATTGGTCAACAAAACATGGTGAACAAAAACCAGCAGCTGAAGCTGGTGACTAAGCTGTTTTTCCTTCAATACAGTGCTAATCAGTTGTATCATAAGTTGTACCAGGCTTAAACCACCGTAATGCCAGTGTCGCAAACGCGTAGTGTGTTAAGAGTGACTTTACACAAGTAACCGTCACTGCAAAACCAGGCGGACATTTTGATAGATCAGCAGGAACAATACAGCAGATACTTGCGTGCGGTAGCAGCGCCTTAGTACAAAGACAGTGTCGTCGGAATCGCGCGAGCTTAGAACACCAGCAAAAGCAAATAAACTTCGCAACAGTTCAGATTTTTGAAATAGCGCTCCGGGAAAAGGAAGTCGTCGCAGGTCGAGAGACGTTGTTGCAGAGAAAGAAAGTGCTGTTGATTCTTAAAGCGGCACAAAAAAAACAAACAAGCAAAAAGTTAAAGGGGTGAACAGACGAAGAGTATTCAACGCGGCGATAACTGCATTGCGACGCCAGTGAAGCAAAAAACGCAGCTTACAAACAAGTGCAGCGGGATCTAGAGACTGCCGACATCGCTGGACGACTTGGTGTTGTTCGCCTCCAAGGCCTCGACCAGCATCTGCAGCTCGGCCTGCAACGTCTCGTGCCTGTACGAGACCCGGATGTCGGGCACGTTCGTGCGTCTGATGTCATTTCCGTCTTGCCCCGCTTCCAGGTAGCGCGGCCCGAGCCAGTAGATCTTGAACTGCGTTGAATCAAGGAGTGTTTTGATCAGCAGAGTTTTATTATAACTCTCTCATTGCATGCGTTACTTACGCTGCACCCCTGACTATGGGGAGGAGTACTAAAGAACCACCCAGCAAGGGGGCGCGAGTATGGCAGCGACACATTGTTGAAAAAAAGAATAATGGCAAATAAATTAGAGGTCACGTGATGCACGAGTACCAATGACTAACGCCAATGGGGCCGTGGCTAAAAAAGTTTAAGAACTCTGTTCTAAACAATGTTACTATCAAAGCAAGTTCATTCACAACCAGACAAATAGATAAGAAATCAAACCATATAAGCGACCTTTATCGTTTCTTATTACAAAACGAACCCTTGTTTCTTGTATAAACTTTCCAATGGTAGTAGCAGAATTAAGAGCGAAGTTTGAGATAAACGAGAGAAAATGGCGACTGCAGTTGAAAAAAGTGCTATAAACGCGGCGTGCCGCCGGAAGTATCTTCAAATTTTCACTTTTCGCACGAAAACAACACCGCGCCTGCTGTACGTTTGCATTGCACTGGGGGAGGGCTCACCTGTTCGGGGAAGCCGCTCATTATGACGCTGTTCCGGGCGAGTTCGCACATGTCGCACGAACTCAGCTTCCACACCTGCGCGGCGATGCTGTACTCCTCCATCAGCGGCTCCTGTGCAACAACCATTCATTCGGTATATGAGAACATGCAGCGGGCCGCATTAGCGGTTACAAACTGTCAGCCTGACGCTTTAACACTTAAAACTGGAAATAATTATTACTGCTTGGCAGAGATCTGGTGGTGCCATTGGTACCAAACGATTCGGGGATAAATTCACCACGAGTCAGTTACCTTAGTCAGTGACAAGCCAGTTACCTTAGTCAGTGACAAGCCAGTTACCTCAGTCAGTGACAAGCCAGTTACCTCAGTCAGTGACAAGCCAGTTACCTCAGTCAGTGA
>JGI24158J21664_10012594_pt1 | contig 11206 bp, 6 predicted proteins | sample Ectturendosymbi3_FD_21664 | JGI IMG/M metagenome (IMG submission 21664)
AAAGCCCCCTCATACTGAAGGTGGTGGTGGCAATTGCATATGTTGCAACAATTTTGACCTCAAAAATAAAAATGTAAATTATAGGAAATGATTCTGAAGTTTTCAGGATGAGTGGAAAACTTAATTAATAATGCACCTCCAGATAGAGATGGAAGGAAAGATGAAGCCCGCTTTTAACTTCAGGTAGGCCTATTCCAGAGCTAGCCTATATTGATTTGCCAGAAATTGAGAATAAGACTGTGGAATGCTTGCCAAACAACTAAAAAATCCTGCACAGAATCGGGTGTCCAAATCTAAAACTTTTTGGTCCAGTAGATGGAGTTGGGACTAGAAGTCAATAAATTTTATCGAATGAGCTTTGGCTACATTGACAGTACAACAATATAGTTTGCCATTAGCTGTAAATCCAACAAAGATTGGCTGACTATCGGAAATACACTACAAAAACAATTAATCCATTGGCAATATCGACAAACATTTTCTCATTGGTTGCAACAGAAAACTACTGTAAATGCAATAGAAACATTTTGGCCTCCACACCTTTCCTTGCTGGTATGAGTGCGTGTAGCATGCATATCAAAATGACTCGTGTGACATCACAAAACTACTGACTCCTCCCTCCCCCTTGTCACAATTTGTCACAAATCTGGTGACCCCCTCCCCACCGTTAGGGTGTGACGTCATTTATGGACGACCCCTAGACCCTCTAAACCAGCGGTTCTCACAGTGGTTGATATCGACCCCCATTGGTCATTTGGACCATCCAAGGGGTCAGTAAATAGTGACGTGGTCGAATGGGGGTCACTGAATGGCCAGGGGGCAATGAATAACTGCTGGAGCCTACTGGATCATGAAACCTCCAATTTAAAATTATCGTTAATCGGGCAAGGAATGCAAACGGCATTTTTCAACAAATCACACAAACTTAAAAGGGCTGATCAAATCTCAGCTTCAGTAGTGCTTTGCATTCGATTCGAATAGATTTTTATTAAATGATTCATTTTGATGACATTACTGTTATGTTATGAAAACTGTTATGTTTGTTACGTCACAAACAATATTGTAGTGCATAGAGAATTTCTATTCGACTGGATTCCTTCGCTCTATTCGATTAAAAATTTATTTTGTCACATACTTTCCTTGTATTAATAACTGTTGTGCTAGGCCACGGGGTCTACAGAAAATTGTATACTTTAATTGGGGGTCAATGTGCAGAAAAGTTTGGGAACCACTGCTCTAAACGCTGCCAACATTTTTGATGCCCATGCATTTCTTCATGGAATTTGTGAATAAGGCCGCAGGTTTGAGGTTGTATATTCCTAAGAGAAAAGTGAAAATGAACGTTTGCAGTATTCCGCCGTTTGCACAAATTTCGGGTGATTTTTACTACCGTGGTATTTGGCAATGTGCCAGATATTTTGTTGCAGCATTATTCAAGGAGTTAGCTTTAAATGTGAGGTCTCGAGTCTCGGTCTTGGTCTCGAACTTCCAGGTCTCGGTCTCGACCTTTATGACAAAGTCTCGGTCTCGTCTCGAAATTTGGGCCAGGTCTCGGTCGCGGAGATTACGGTCTAGACTACATCACTGGAAATAGCATCTGAAAAAAAGTAGTAGGCTACAACCATGCAATTTGATGCACCCGTTATATTTTTCTGAACTATAAACAAATTTCTAAGGATGTGTTGTTCAGTAAAAACAGTTGAAGGTAACGATGGCAGTGCTTCACCTCTCTGTCAGGTCACTTATGTTACAGGCAAGTTTGCCTGTAACAATTTATTACTGTACAGAAAACAAACTTGCTGAAATACCCTCAAGCCTGAGACAGCCAGGACAAATTCAAAAAAGATTACAGCCAATAAAAACCAATTATCGAGTCAGCTGACTTGACTGAAAACGGCTACCCTAGGACAATTACCTCAAGTCACCCTAATGACAACGTCATTAAACGTCAGCAAAGTCACAAGACAAGCAGCAGAAATCACATAATGCTGATCACGATCAGGTGAAACTCCGAGCACCGACGACTACCTGAAGGTTCTGGAAGTATTTGAAATCAGCCAAGCACCAGGTGATTTAATAACCAATAGCCAATTAGAACACCTGGAATAAAGGGGCGTTCACCAGTCACGAGACAATTTATGGGTATAAATACCGTCTCATCTGAACCGAAAGAGAGTCTTTTCTTTCCGCCTCTGGCCCGGTGGGCTGCGGTTAAGTCATTGCCCTGAATATTCTTTCTGGCAATAATCAGCAATATAAACTGGCTTGTCTGAGTTGATCTCTGGCATACCAAACGGTAACACTTGGCTTGTCCGAGTTAATCCCGGCCACTTTAAACTACAGAAAGTGGCTTGTCCGAGCAAGGTTCTGCCAGTTTGAAAGTGAAAACTTTGCACTGTACTAGCGTAGTTTTGTCATGCTAGTTGTTCAGGCTTGAACTGTACTTGAAGTGAATTCCATTCTTGTCTTACTGAATTGCTGTCAGATCAGCCCAGTCGATTGAAACAGTCTCTGACTAAAAAACAGCAACTTCCGAAAGTCTGATTAATGAAAAATTTCCGCTTTGAATCCAACCGTATTTACCGCACAAGATGAGACGCAAGTTAACAGTAGCGAAGCGTGAATGTGACAAAATCAGTCTAGCAATTACAGATCAACGGTGTAGATATATCCTTAATTGTAACCATAATAGTGTCTTGTCTTTTCTCGAGTGAGTTAAGTAACAAAACTCATGTTCGAATAATGAAGTAAGCTTTACTAGTAAAGGTTACTAAGGTATAAAGGTTTCAGTCTTATATTTATATAGTAAATTGCTTGAAAAGGGGAACCTATCTGAATAGATTGTTGATCCCCTTATCGCAAATTACTAAGATGCAGAATTAAAATATGAAAGTTATACGTGCATTGTGACATGTCAAGAAGTGCTTGAATATTATGATACATCGTATATTGGTGAGTACCAGTTTGTGTTATTTGAATATATTTATTGTGATGAAAACTGTAAAACCAAAAATTATATGCTTCACTGGTGTGTACATTTTACAGTGTGAACCGTTGAGAAATATTTAATATTCGGGCAATTAATGGGGGCTGTTAACCAGACATAGTTTCTACGAGAACGGTCCTTGATTCAGTAATGAGAACCCATGCATAAGTGATATCTGCTGGATCAAAAGCACATTGTTATGCCACCCTAAGGGTCGCATCTTGTGTCTTACACTTAACATACATTTTCATGCTCCCTCAGGCAAGTTCCCATCAGATCCATGCAGCACGTTTTAGTAGCCAATAAAAAGCGTTTAGTTCAGGGGTGCAAAAATGCGATCGCACACTCGCGCATCGCGAACAAAAACGTGGAGTGCGCAGTCTTTTTTACCTTTTACATATCATGCATATGAAAGCTGTATGGCAAAGCTTCTGTGTGTGTGCTACTAAAAATTGCTGAGAGCTACTAACATTCACAGAAAATTTTGCACCCCTGATCTAGTTACAAAATTTTGATAAACGCACTTTTTGTAATTTCACTCTATGAATGATCCACTGCCTTGGACGATTGGGGTAGTCGCCTCGTTCATGGCCTCTCTGCACATCCCTGGTAACAACATTGTTGCATGCACAATATAGCACTCTGCAGGCACCGTGAGATTCCCGTCCCAATGTGACGCAGCTATAAAATGATAGGGAAGTCGGAAAGTTCGCAACGCTGGCTTTCTGAAACCGTTGTGACTCAGCTGTGAGTCAAACCACAAGCGGGCGCTTATTGCTGGAGACAGAAACTCCGCCTTGAAACGTCACCTAGGTTCATCATTGCTTGCTTTGCGAACCTTGGTGATCTTGATAAGATTTCGCAATGACAGTCGACATGATGTTATTAGTAGTCATTAGCATCTGCTGACATTTGACATATCGTATTTAGTTAAAAACATTCCAACCTCAATTTGGCGTCCCTAAAGTGCTGCGCCCGGGGGCAGATGTCCCCCCTTACCCCCTCTTGTTACACCACTGCCTGACGGTTCTAGACGATCAGTGAATCGAATGGCTGCTCAACACCTGCTCCGAGATCTCGTGCGGCCAACCAGTGGTTAAAAGAACTAACTCAGAAGAAGAAAGAAAAACATGAAAAATACACAAAATCTCAAAAAGAAGCAAAACATGTTTCCTCTTAAGAACGATGGTCTGCGTGGTAATCAACCAATGGCATCATGCTCATCTGCGGACAGTTTCTGTACCGACATGCGGGTGCCGACATATTGTTTGAGATGACCTTCAACCGAAAGTATGGATCCTCAGTGGCAGGAACATTGCCTTTTTGGCCGAGAAACAAGGGAGTGGTAGATTTTTGCTAATATGATTTCGAAATATTGCAATTTTTTCTTATACAACTATTATTCTATGTCAGGCATTTTTCCCTAGCCAAAGTTTATTCCAATTGGATAACCGGGATCTGGTTGAGAGGAAAACGATATCCAATCCAAATCCAAACGAATTCTGAATATTCCACCTTATTGGAATCTAAAACCGGATCCTGAACAACAATGCTCCAGCTTTCAAGCGACCAGCATCGTGGTCGNCTGTGTTTTCCCTTGCAGCGTGACGGAAGGAGCTGAGAATCAGAATGATGAATCGCATTTGTAGCAGTTTTGTGTTGTGGTGAAGTCTTTCAGGTGCTGACAGTTGATTCCTAGTGTAAAATATTTATGCCTTTCAAACCTGCCAGAATATTAATGCATTTTATTATAGGCTACTGTGCTGTAATGTCACAGGGTTGCCAGATGCCATGGTGCGAAATTTGGCAAATATAATATTAATATTACCAAAACTCATTGTTTTGCAAAAAAATTGNCAATTTCTTTTGGCATTATTTTTTATTGCCAAAAAATTTGCCATTTTTGAAAGACCAATTGTGACTTCATATTAATATCAACAAAATTTATCAAAGAAATTCTTACCAAAGCAGCTTAAAAAGTACAGTAGCTTACAGTTAATTAGAACAGCTCAGATAATTTGTCTGAATATTATTTACATTTACTCCTTGAGGAATTGCTGTGTCACTAGCCTAACCCTAAGCTAAACTAACCCTAAGCTAAAAGCTAACCTAACACTATCCTAACACGAACCCCTAAACGTAAGACCTAAGCCTGAAAAAAAGTAAAGAAAACAAAACAAAACGGAAGTCGGTAACATGAGATTCGAACTGAAAACCATTGGCATAGGCTAGTAGCCTAGTAGTAGCTATAACACATATAACCATTACACTATGTGATCCACGCAGTTTGATTGAATGACAAAACTGATGCTTTTGTTTGAATTGCGTCAGGATAGGCGTATCCGTAGTCACTTCATGGATTTAAAGTAATGATTATGTAAATATCGATCAAAACTGAGATATACTGCTTCTGGTTTTCATCTAGGCCTGGAATATTACTTCATATTTTTAACTATATGAGTCATAAGGCTTTGCATTGCAGCCAAGAATCAAGGTGTATGATCTGAACAAGTGTTCCTTGAGCTTTTTGATTCCAACTCCTTTTTCACTGCTGACACAATGTTTTCTCCCCACTAAGCCTGATAAAACAAACACACGATAGTAATTTAAAGAAGGTAGTGTCTATTTTACCACTGATATTCTGGCGGCAACAGATTGGCTAGAGTTATTGTTATTCGAACGAAAAGGTGAGTTTGTCATGCAATCAGTGTGTTGTTCATAGTGTAGTGGTTATGCTTCATGTCTTGTTGTCTAGTATAATCATGTATGCCATTATTCGTTTTCGATTCGAATCTCACCTTAATGACTTTTCTTTTTTTGTTTTTAAAAAAAAATTTTGCATTAGGTCTTAGCTTTGGGGTTCGGTTAGCGCTGGGGTTAGCATTATATTATGTTAGGGCTTTGGTTTAGGATAAGGGTTAGCGTTTGGCTTAGGGGTTATTGTTAGGGGTTAGCATTAGGGATTAGTATTAGCGTTAGGAAGGAGTTAGGGTTAGGGATTAGCATTAAGGTTAGGGTTTGCGTTAGGGTTAAACGTTAGGGTTAGCATTAGGGTTAGGGGTTATAGTTAAGGTTAAGGGTTAACCTTATAACATCAGGGTTTAGTGTTATGGTTAGGGGTTAGGGTTACAGTTAGGGATTAGTGTTTGGGTTAGGGTTTATCATTAGAGGTTTGGGTTTGGAGTTAGGGTTAGGGCTTAGCTTTACAGTTTATCTTTTGTTTTTACTTCGTTTCTGCCAAGCTTCGGACTGGCGACACAATAGCTCCAGCCAAGCCGTTGCCGTCGGCATTTTGTTGGCAAAATAGACACTGCCTTTAACACTTTGGCACCCGGGTGATTTCGGGGATTGTCGGAAAAAAAATGCTTAAACGCACGTGGCTTTGCGTGGGAATTTCTCCGGTCCGCTATGCTCTCCAGACGCGGTAAAAGTCTCAAAAGACGTGGAGGAAAGTCTTCTAGTCTGCACTCGAAAAAAAATTTTTTGCTAGGGGAGTGCGGGTTTTTTGTGAGTGACGTCATAAGTGGAGAACTTTTAGGCCACCTTGGCCCACTTTGCCTGGCCCTAGGCGCCAACTGTTAGGTGGTAGTATTCCGCTGAAGTTTTTACTGGAAACTAGGCTACAATCCAAGTCTTTTAATACTTTGGATGACCTGCTGGGGTTTCGGGTTCAAAAGTTGTGATGTAAGTTAGTAAAAATATTTGACTAATTAGGTAATTAATTTTCTTTATTTTAGATCATAACTTTTAAACCAGAAACGTTAGAAATTTGATCAAAGGCTCAAAAGACTCGGACTCGAGCCTAGTTTCCAATGAAAACTGCAGCGAAACACTTTGGCCTAGTGGTTGGGCCCTATGCCAGGCAATATGAGCCAAAATGACCCTAAAACTACTTCACTTATGACGTCAGTCACAAAAATCTGCACCCCCAACCAAAAAATTTTTTTTCGAGTGCAATCTACTAGACTGGCCGATCCGTTTGAGCCATTGAACAGCTCTCTAGCGCAATCAGCGGAGGAGCTAAGGCATTGGTAAGGCAACCGAAAACTGGTGTTTTTCAGGCTGAAATCGAAGTAAGTATATATCGTACGCCGGCTCTCAAAGTGTTAAAGAACCTTATTTAAAGAAGGTGCCCTGGTGAAAGGCAGAGCTTCATTGTGGAGGTTTGATGACGTAACTGGTGTCCCTAAAACTGATATTTTGCGTTAAGCAATGAGAATTAAAAGGTAGTAAAAATAATTGTACTGCAAAAAATGATTTTACACGACGGTAAGAAAAGTGTATTTTGAAGCTTGATAATTTTTGGTTGTCTGAGTTTTACAACGGTTCTAGGACAAAAAATAAGTTTCAGAAGTTGCGAATGTATAAAATTTTTAAACATTGCAAACTTCCATACATTCCGTGCTTGGGGGAAATACATCTTAAGTTGAAATGAAACAACATTTTTCCTTCACTTTTTTCTTTTTTTTGCTTTTACAACGCAACTTTTTTCCATTCCAGTTATGTCATAAAACGTCCGCCACCAAGNTCCAGTGTTCACNGAGCTCCACCTTTTTCAGGGCACCTTTAAAGAAAGCATTAAATNCTGCAGCNGAACCAAGCCATTAAGTAGCTGAACCAAGCAACTGTATGATGACGCTATCATTACATTCAGAATTCTTGTGAATATAANTCACACTGACCACCCCGTAGCCGAGCACATAGAAGATCCAGAGTAAAAATTTAGTGGTTAAATTGCTTTAGACTCCTGAAGATAACTCAATGATCGAGTAGTAGTTGATAATTTTTTCCCCTTTGCGTTGTTTTGCCCCCGCATTACCCCTTTTGTTTTTTTGCCCCTTTTGCCTTTAGGGGTGATTCTACTCATTTTGAGAAACACTGATGTAGATTAAAGAGAGAACATATTTTTGCCTGCTGAGCACACATTTTGTTTCCCATAAAACATACCTTTTTTTTAATTGCCAAGCTTATAAAATTTAAAAGTATGGAAAAAAATGAATTGCAAAAAACTGTGAAATCAATATTGTTAAAAAGTTGCCATTTTCTAATGAAAAATCAATATTGCTAAAATTTTACCATTTTCATAATTTTTTTGCCATAAGTTACACAAACACTTGCCATATTTTCTGTCAAGCATCTGGCAACCCTGACTACTAAAGACATTTTTAACACCATTACTTTAAAATCAAATGGTTACAATTGAATGACTCATATTCTACCTACAGTTGTATGCCCAATGAATGTTACCAACTTGTGGAATCTATATTCCAAGTTGTGGCATATTTTTGAAACCCAAAATGTTTGGTGTATAAATTTTTGATTTGGTATTTTGTTGGATTTGGACAAGCTGGTCACATTCTAGAACAATACAATCCTCGACACTAACCCTAAAAACTCTCGCTAAGCCTAACCTGTGTTCTACCACTCTGCAGATCTGATAACTCAGTAAACAGTTCTCATACGGCATATTGATGTAATGTTGTGGCTGCGCATTGCTTGCATAGACCATAGTTAGTGCCAGCCTTAAGTTGATGCAGCTGCATTGGACCCCGCGCCTCTGGGACCCGCGCTATGAGATACTCCTTACGCTTCGAGTATTGTAAAAACAGCTTATAAATCTCGTCAGGGTTTTTTTAAGTGTTTTCGGGTCCCTAGAATTGAAACTCAGGTCTCTAGAATCAGAGAAAGTCATCATCGGGTCCCTAGAATCAGAGCAAATCGGNCCCCTAAAATCAGAGAAATTGGGTTTCTATAGGTCCATATCANGTAGCNAACATATGCCTTAAAAAAACCCTGATTTCATTGTTAGCAAACAACTATATATATACCTCGTGTGAATGAACAATGGATTTCCTCAAATGATTGACTGCTATCAAACGTGCTCAGTGTTATTTTATATCTGCGCTACACCATGTCCCATTCTTTTTAGATGGAGCTTGTTTGTTGCTGGTGCCAGTTAAGACTGCAGTAGACTCACAGGTATTTCAAACAAGGTGCGTAGTAGTTCAACTCGCAGTGAGCAGGTCAAAAGAAATATTTGTCGTATTAACTTTGCTGGCAGTACTGCCAACGTAAATGTTGTTCAGTTCTCAAGTCAAAGATCCTTCTGTTTTGGAATATTTTTGGTTGGTTGAGAGTGATCTGCATTTTGACAAAGGCTTGCAGTTTTAACTAAATAACATGCTGTATCTTAATATTTTGTCAAATCTCTATGACATTGAAACAACTGACAGAAGAAGAGAGGTTGAATCCATGGAAGTCAGAAATCTCATGCAAACCAGCACAATATTTTGTGCAGTGTGTGCACTTAAATTTTCTCCTTTTTTTGTCCATAAATTGTTCCATGTTATTTCTATCCGTCATGCCAGTACTTCTATCATGTACCACCCCAGCAAACTTCCATCGTATTTTGTCAATTTGTGAGCATAAATAGGTATAAAGCCACTACTTCCAAGTCCAGGTTCAGAAACGTGAAGGACAGTTAAAGCTGCCCAAGAGCTTTAACTAGGCAAGGCCAAAAATTGAAAGTTATCCACCACACTCGTTGTACTTCATCATTATATTGGGCTGCTATATTCTTCTGCTTTCATCAGTCAAGCATGCGCATTGTGTTTGATAAGTTTTTCTACATCTGTAGTTTAACGTCGGGCTGGTAGTTATAAAATCTTTATACATTGCATTTCTAATTGAGTTGTTTGTTGGCGCAAACATTTGAAAAATATCATGCAAATCAAAGTTAAAGCACTGGGACACTGAAAAAAACCTATTAAACAGCTGGTTTGTTCCTCAGGCACCTCTAGGAAGTTTTATAAGTTTTTATTATAGTTTAAAATTAATGGCTTTAAGTTAATGGAATTGTTGTGAATTTAATAGCGTTATAGTTTTTGAAGAGGTTGCAGTTGGCTGAATAATCAACACAGATCTAATAATTAACAAAAAGCAGTTAGCATTCCAAATCAATACTTTAAGGATATATATATAAAACTGAATTTTTGGGAAACTTAGGGCGGATTCATGGTTGCTCTCTTGTGAAGTTCACATAAGCTTGTTGCACCAGATGCGATTTCAGCTTGTATTATCAATTTTTATTTCATGCGCTGAACTTAAAGCAGATTCTTTTAGTTCTTATGCTTTCGTTTCAGCTTGTGGTTGATGTTCTCATCAGAGATGGGTAGAGTCACATTTTTCAAACTCTGACTCCGCTCTTGCTTTTGGCTTTAAAACTCCTGCTCTGACTCCGCTCTTGCTTTTGGCTTTAAAACTCCTGCTCTGACTCCAAAAACTTTTGAAACATCAACTCTTGCTCTTGTTTACAGGGGCTCATCCAGGTGACTGTTTGGCTGTCATGACTGCCCCCTTTGTATATACCACAGGTATGCAGCATTAAAGCTGATAAAATATCAAACATTGTCTCTAATTCAGTTTGTTTGGAACAGCAGGTATCTAATGCGGGTGGTTTGGAACAGGCAACAATATTTCCCTTCTAATGTTGCATAGTGCCATTACGAAACTACAACATCACTGCTTTGTCTAAACAGTGCCTGTGCAATGAAATGAAACAATCCATATTTTTGAACCCTCTAAATTGATATTGCATCGATCACATGTGTTTCAGAATTTCCAACTCTGAGGGTGACAACTCTAATGCAAGCAAAGCTGTCAGAAGCTTGTACACTGCCACACATACGTAGAGCTCTTTTGTAATATTTTGCTTCATGTTGAGAGGATAGAGTCTCCCATCAAATTTGTTTTGCAGTTTCATCCTAAATTTTATCTGCTCTTTACACTTATTAGGTTATGACAGAATTAAACAAGTTTAGGAATTAAACACTCATAGACCAGCTGTCAAAGTGCGGAATTAAGCAATTTGTGCTCATGATGGAAATAAATTGTATTGATATGGTGTACTTAATCTTACTTCGCAATGCCAACATTTTGATATCTTCTTCTCTTACCAGTGAAATATTCTGCTCAGTGATATGCTTTTTTCTAGTCACAGGGATTGACATCAGTGTAAAAACTTAACTTACTCACTGATACTGACATATTAACAACCTTTTATAAAACACAACATGTCACAATATATATATATATATATATAGTGTAGGTAACATACATTGAATTGGGTATGTAACTTTTTAACATTGTCATTTCACCATGGAAATATACTTTTGCCATGTTAATTTGACTTTCTGAGCTGTCCTGAAAACAAACTACAGT
>JGI24158J21664_10012596_pt1 | contig 11204 bp, 11 predicted proteins | sample Ectturendosymbi3_FD_21664 | JGI IMG/M metagenome (IMG submission 21664)
AACGCAATCAGTTGTTGCGTTAAGCGTTTCACTCAAATCGAAATGTATTTGATCCACGATGTTACGCTTCAACCATCTCATTACATGTTCCTCGCGCATTAACTGTAAACATCCTGACGATGCACGGAAATGGTAAATGTTCATTCTTTTTTAATTTTGTTTTTCAATAATTTATTTTTGTGTATTTTAAATGAACTTGTAACATTTCCGTTTGCCTTAAAGCAGTCGTTGTGAGCAATTCCTTGTTTGCTTATGTTAAAACACGATAAACGTTCAAAGAAGAATGCTACGCAAAAGAACTGATGAAGTTAGCAGGTTGTCGATGCGTTTTGCTTTGATTCATCCCCATGGTTATTCAATGATGTTGAAGTGAAATGATCTCGGTCGGATGCCTGAATATTTGCTTATCGGTGTTTCGTGCTTTACGTTAAAGCAAACGTAATGAGTTATTTCCTGTTTGTTTTTGTTAAAGCATGATAAACGTTCAACGAAGAATACTACGCAAAAGAACTGATGAAGTTCGCAGGTTGTCAGTGCGTTTTGCTTTGATACTAACGTCCACATGGTCATCTCGAATGATGTTCAAGTGAAGTGATCTTGCCCGGTTGCATGAATATTTGCTTATCGGATTAAAACGTGACATGCTTTGGCGCGCCTTGGCGTTCGACAACCAGTGACAGGTTAGAGAAATGAAGTGGTCTCCTAAGACTAAACCTCCAACAAGTTATCTTAAAATGTGAACCAAATAATTAAAATGAAAATGTTATCAAAATTTGAAAATATGAAAAAGATTACCATAACGCGAAAATGTTAACAAAATCAAAAACATGTTGAAATATTAAAAAACAGGGAAAAAAACGTTGAGAAACACAAAAAATATCAAACACAAGAAAAAACATCCAAAACATGAAAAAAAATATGAATGAAAATACTGTCATAACACAAAAAATATTAAAAATCGAAAAATATTAAAAAATATAGGTCGGGAGGTGAGGATGGGGGAAAGCCCCACGACAACTCATACCCCAGGGGAACCCCAGCTCCTGGCTTATCTGGCTTATCTTCAATCATCCGTATAATGTTGCGGCTGACTGCCTTCGTTTACTGCTTAGCCTCAAGAGCAAGCTTTCTAAGTTGAAAAGTGGCTTGACTTCGGCGGCAATGTTATCAGCAGCAATTGAAGAGCGGCGTTTTTGTCTCGTTATACAATCTCACGAAAGCATTAAAAATATCCTCACTGGTTTGTCCTTTTAATGGCAAAATGCTGGTGAGTACTTCTACCTTGGTGCTTGTCTTCAAAAGCCAAAGTAATTAAAGCACACAATTGTGCTACATCCACCATATCAGTCGACTGGTCAAATTGGAGGGAAAAGCACTTACACGCGTCTATAACCTTCCTTAGTTGCTCCTCCATATCCACAGCCGTTCCCACACTTTTCCTTGTAGAAATATTAAGGGAGAGTTGCACTTCTTCCAATGGCCTTCAAGATGGGTTTTTCATTGTTGAAGTCTTCAAAAAGGCTATCTGATGCCTCGAGAAAGGCTTCCTTCACAAAATCGCCATCTTCGAATGGTTTCTTGTGTTTAGCAAGGATATCACTGTTGTGATAGGAAGCAATAGTTGCGGGCTTATCGTGGGTTCTCGGTTTGGTTAAGATTGAGTGCCTTGCTGCAAGCTATGCTTTCAAGTCCCGCATTTTTGTGGCATGCAAAGGCGTTTTGGCGGGGAGATTGCTTTCGTAGCTCTCTTGTATTTTTTGAAAATGCAAATCCCCCTTTATTTTTTGAAAATGCAAATCCCTTTTCTTTGTCAGCGCTACCGTTGCATTGCAGATCATATAAACAGGTTTTGAATGAGGATAAACAATACAATGATCTTCCTCCCATTTCGGGTAAGTGGCGATTCTAGAATTAAAAAAGTGGGGAACCAACATAAATGTCTTTCCTGCATGTTGGTTGTTTTGAAGATTAGTTTGTTATGATTAGCCCTATCAAATTCAAATTAGGCTTGCGAATATTGTGAAATATAACCTAGCGTTATTATTTATTTGAGACACCTCAACGCCACTAGACGCAATCGCGCACTTGCACTGCTATGCCGAATATTCTGTGCTAACCATGCAACTTCCACGGCACTGCACATGTAAAACGAAAGGCCATAGCTCAGTGGTAGGAGCTATGGTAGGTAGGAGGTAGGAGCGGCGTAGCTCAGTGGTAAAGTGTCCGCCTCTTAACTGGAAGGTTGGGTGTTCGATCCACAGCCACTGAGTGAATTGCCATAGCGCTCCTTGGGCAAGAGCGTTCACCTCAACCGCCCCGGCAGGAAGCACAATTCAGGCTTCGGCCTGCCGCTAATTGCCGTAACCAAAAAATAATTAAATAACTGTTAAAAAAAAATAGTAAGTAAAAAACAAAATATATTAAACTGTTAAGTAAATGTTAATTATTTTCAAAATTCCAAAAAATAATTAAACTGTTAAGTAAATGTTAATTATTTCAAAATTCCGCGTGTTTGAGGCCCCTAATTCAACACAAGGAAAGGAAACAAGACAAAACAAGATCACACATTATTACTCTTCAGTAAGTTGGTTAAACTGACTAGTCACAGCCTGCTAATATTCCTGTAGGGCTGGCTGATTGAATGCAAAACCGGGACTTTTTGGATGACTGACCGGGACGCCGGGACAAAGCCTTTAAACCGGGATTGTCCCGGCTAAAACGGGACATATGGTATGCCCAATCAATTGCACAGATTAAATACAGTAATCTTGAAACTGAGCCATACGTTATGAAAAAATTTAAACAAAATTATCCAATCCAAATCTAAGTCCAAATCCGGTTAGTCAGAAATTATGAAATCCAAATCCAATCCAAATCCATCAAAAAACTGCAAATCCGCAGGATTTACATCCAAACCTAAACCCATGTGCATCTCTGTTGAGCACCACTGCAGTACAAAGACTATGCATGCAACAGAAAAAAATACGTTACAGGCACTTGTGACATCATAGAGGAACGGTATGGTATCTTATTCACGACACACAGGGAAAGAGCAGGGCATAAAGCATGTTACAATGATGGTAGTTTAGCTAAAGTACGTCAGTTAGAAAGGTTAACTTCGTAGTGAAGGTTGTCGTTCGTGCGTGTTGTGAGAAAACAGTGTGCCTCGCACCTGAGATTACGCATATCATAAATTCAAGCTAAATGCAGCCACAATACAAAAGTGGAGCGGCTAAAAGGAAATGCAGAGCAGAGCCAGAAAAACGAGATGAAAAAGGTGCCATGCCTGCTGACATATGGGTTTGAGAAAACTTAATCTCTAACATTAAACGGAAGAAGCCATTATTGAATGAAGATCAGAATGAGTACATTAAAACTAACGAAGCCAGAATAAGATCAAAGTCTAGTAATCAAATTAGTGTAGCTGTAATTGAGAGCGATGCCAATGTTAACGTTTCACAACCACCAGCAACGTGAGGGGATAGGCCTAAAGCAATGACAGAAGCTGAAAGTAAAGCATCCACTTCGCAAAAAACTAATCCATTATTTAACAACGATGTTGGTAGTTGGCCAGGCAAAGCAACTGAAGAAATGACAGATTTTTGGGCACAACAAGGCAGTGAGGAATGTCAGCATTTACAGAAAGAGTACTAAAATTTTATTTCACAAAAAGATGGCAACAAACTGCGATACAGTACGTCTTCTATGTATTATCCGCAGTGTTTAAATGGTAAAAAATGCTTCGATCGTGGCTCTGCTTTTCGCCTGGAAAAGGTAAACTTTACTGTTTTTTATGCAAATTGTTTAATGAATCTCTTTATGAAGGATTTTCAGTGAATGGCTACTCTGATCGGAAGAATATGTCTCGAAGTATATCTTCGCACGAAATATCTGCAGCACATAAAAATGCTCATATATCATTTGACAGTAAGAGGTAAAGCGACGGGTCGCGTTGATTACAATCTTGCAAAACAAATCGATAACCATGTACTCGCAAAACCATGTACATGGTCTGTAACCATGTACTCGCAATTGCGTTGTGTAAGAACTTTCCGCAAATGTTCTCTTGTCTTCGCCGTTCTGATCGTCGCGAAAGCGACAGCATGGGCCATGTATCTTCTTTTGAGCCAGTTCTTCAAACCACTGCTAGGCCGCACTAGATCTCGGGGCAAGTGTTGAGCAGCCATTCGATTGTTTCATCGTCCAGAACCGTCAGGCCGTGCAGTCCATGAGGAGTTCGATGGATTGGAGAACCACATGGTCGAGGGTTTGTTCTTCTGCACCACACTACCAGGCCGCAGAGGAGGCCATACACGAGCGGAAACGTCCCACATCAGTGCGGAGCCGGTTAAGCCGGACCCACGCTGTTCTTGGAAAGGTGATTCCTGGGGGGTGGGTGCCGGTGTCAGGGATGAAAGTGCGTAGGGTTATCCGCCCATTCCGCATTCCATTGGTAATCCCCCAGTCCGCCGCACGTATGTTGTTGTTCACTGACAAACTGATGAGTTGTTGTGCGGCGGGTACAAACGGGTGTCTCGATTTGAGGCGCCATGCATTTGCACTCGGTGGGCAGGTTAACGCTGAGTGTAGTATGTGTCTAGGCTCCATGGCACGGCGTGCTATAGAGACAGTGTGTGGCTCCATTGCAACGAGGCTCAGCAGGTTGGATGCCTGTGATGAGTATTGAGAACGAACTATTACGGAGTCAAAACTTTGACAAGCTGATGCATGAATTTGCATGCAATAAAGCACGTAAAGTACTATTATAGTTTGAGTGTCTAACATGGTGGGAAAAATGAGAACGTTTTCGTATTCCTGAATTTATGATAGGACAAACGTTTTCGCATTGCGTATCTACCCTTTTCATTTGATGTTGCAGTGTGCGTTATTTCGCGTGATGAACATGATTATTACGGGGACACCATGCGACATTGGTTTTCATTGAAAATACGGGGACCCTCGAAAAATTGTGCCTCAGGGCACCTAAAAGTCTCATCTGGCACTGGTTCACAGGTGACGCCATTTAAAGACAATGATCCAAACTCTTATGAAAGACGTCTAGAAACCATGAAAAGGCATTGCATCTTGAATTAAGTCAGATTTCGGTGCGACCATGCTCACAACTCTTCATACTGAGACGGTTGGTATAAAAGCTATCCCTTGCGAATCGAGTTCAGAAAATGTTTCAGTTGTTTAAAAATGTTGTTAAGTCCTGTATTGTAAGGCAACAAGTAAAGATGATTCTTCGATCTGTTGTAATAACGACGCTTGGGCAAACGCCAATTTTTTACGAAGTGTATCAAACGCCTTCATTAATGAATGCCAGTTTCCGTCTCAGCTGCATGAAGAACATTGATGGACTTGAGAGGTTGGCATATTCTACAAATCATCTACAGGTTATATGAGGGTGACCAATGAATAGATCTGCACAGATGTGATGTTAGTCAGACATGAACAGTCAAAATTTTAATGTAACTGCGTTGTGACGAAAAAGATAGTGTTAAAGTTTTTATGATAAACTATATTTCACTAAGACAAATGAAGGTCCTATACTCAGAGAGAAACTGTTTATTCACGCAAAGGTTTTCTGTCTCTGGGGAACGAAAAATGATGTAACTTGAAACGACACCTGGGTGGTTTTGTGTCACATGCGGCCGAAAATTATCTCAGCTCTGCGTTGTAGTATAATCATAGCCTCTTAGTCATTACCGCTAATCATTTCCAGCTTAGAATTGGTCACGTTTAATTTGCTAAAATGGCTGCAGGCTTTCCTTTCAATATTCGTTTTCAGTGAAACATTTTGAAGTTCTTTTGAAACCTCACAGTTTATTAAGCAGCGATATTTGGAGTAAAAAGCAAACGACTTTACATTAAAAGCAAAAAGTGAAAGCGATGTTCTTCGACTTTCCAAGTTTTGTTTGGGCCAAGCAAGATGTGGGACAGAATGTGCCGGAAAAACCCATCGAAAAAAATTTTTGCACAACGCACTTCAGCAGTCTTTCGTTTAAAAAATGACTTCAGAATGTTGTTCAGCATTAAAATTGTAGAGACATTGCAGCATAACATTTACTTGTGACTTTTCTAGCTATTGTGCTTTAGTGGCCAAGTAAAACAATTTGTGCAAAACTTTGTGGTTAGGTTTTGTGATTGTTAATGGCCCGTATCAAGCTTTATGCAACCTTCGTCAGTGTATGTTGCCTATTTTTCATGATATTAACTGCTGAATGGCTTGCATTTTCTCATTTCACTCTCTGGAAACTCCCGGTGAAGAGATCGTTAGGAACAAAATTACTGAAAAAAACTTTCCTCTTCAATTATTGTCAGCAAATGAGAGCACCAATAAAAACGAACGCAAAGACCAAGATGAAATGAAATTGTGGTTACAGACGTCGTTGCAGAACGCAAGTAAAGAAAAGGTTGGTGAGACCTGTGAAAGCCCTCGTGTTAGTTATCTGTTAGAAAATGTAAGTTTTGAAACGAGATTTTTCTAGGAGTGCTTATGCTTTGAAAATGTTTCAATATCCTATATAGAGACTTTCACCGTAAAGAACTAAAAAGTTTGTTTTATTTAACAAAGAATTGTGGGTTTTATCATTTTCTAATTTACCGCAAAGAACTGAAACAATTTCAGCCTTTGCCAGTATAGCAGAAGTAATTAATTCTGTTCAACAATCATCTGATGACGTTGAAACAGTCACTAATTTTAAACATGTTTTTCATGAAATACAATAACTTCGCGTGGATTAATTTGGATTCATACTTTTGCAAAATTGATACTTTGTAATCTTGTCTTCAAAGGCTGTCATATTGTTGTGGAAACGTCCATATGCATACTACGATATCAACGAGCCAGAAGCGACACGCTGCGGATTATGTGAGATCAGCACCGATAGATCAATGGTTGAGCTTATTGCAGATTTCATTTTATGCTATTTTGAGTTCAATTTCTAGCTAGATGGTTACAAATCAATTATGTTTCGTAAAAAGTGATCAATGATTCACGTTCTGAGTGATTTATTTTTTTATTTTCGAACATGCATATCCACTTGAAAGGTTCGCGCGGGCAGCAGCCCTAGAAGGGACTGTTTCCAATTGTGGTGTCGTTTTTAAACGTTTTCTTGGAAAAACATTTTTTTTTCATCAAGCAACATTTAGACCACAGATACACAATGTGTCTACTGTTATTTCAAGGTAAGGTAAGACATGTCATTTTTACCGTAAGTTGCAAACACAACGGACCTCACTATCACACACACATCGTAAAGATGAGATACCTCAATGCATTGCTGTTAAAATCGATCTTTCCCTAAAGGTTCTTTGTTGTTTCTTTGGCTTTTTTATTCAGATATTTTGATGAGTTGTTGTAGTAGTTTGTTCAAATATTTTGGCGAGTTGCTGTAAAATAGTTTGTTCAAATCTTTTGCTAAATTTGCTGCAGCTTTGTAGGCAGGTTTGGAATGACAGTTCTCGATTTTTTTCATAATATCATTGCTGTTATCCGGTTGCTGTTGAATTCCAAATGTACCTAAATTATTCACTCACACGTGAAGCATTATTGTCCTCTTGTTTGTCTTGTTCTGTTGCTACTTACAGTCAGAGTTAAATGTGTCCTAATTTGGTTCTACAAAGCTTCTATTTGCTTGATTGTACTTCAGCAATTTGCTTGACCTGAAGCCTTGGATTCGGGTTTTATTTTTTGGAGTATTGTTTTGTAGTTTGCGAAACGCTTTCTGCTGGAGTGACAGCTCAACAAAACCAGTTAAAAGCAACGCGCTCTATATAACCTACTCTTGGCTTTACCAGTTCCAAACAAAAGGCCTGCTTGCTTTATCATTTTTTTCGTACTGGTCAGGGATATCTAGGAGTTCTAGATACCCCTGGTACTGGTCAGTGTTTTCCAATAAGGACCTTATGCAGTCAACTTCCATTTAAGTACACACCCGTTTAGGTTGGTATCACGAATAAGTCCGTTAAAACCTGTCGCAAAGTCCGGATTCAAGTTTATGAGCACTTCATCAGTTTGAAGAACTAAAAACACCAGCTGGTCTTCAGAAAAGAATAATCACCAGCTTTGCTATAGTTTACCGTCTGAACAAGCGGTTAAAGTTCACCTGATGCATATTTTGGGTTCATTGTGATGATTAGCTGCCAATGCCACCTGTCTTAATTTTTGCTGAAAGCATTTGAAGGTGCTTTTCAGATCATGATAAGCATCTACTCGAGTTTGTACATCTGTACACAGCAACTGATTCTCAATATCGATACGTTTTGTATATTGTTCAAAGCCTCCAAAGATTTGATTGTTCTCGATTGATGCCACTGTAAGCCACTGATCTATTTGAATACCAAAAATCGGGAGTTCGATGCATTTTAAAGGTTCTTGGTATAAACATTTCTATTTGGTGCATATGAAAAAATTGGTGTATTCGCAGCTACCAGTTTGCATGACACCCACAAAATCCTAAACTTTTCCTTTCTGTTAAATTCGTTGCAAATTCGTTTTAAAAATGCGAACCCTGGAACTGCTGCGCCACGATTCACTGCACTAAGGTAATGAAGTTGATGATGTCATAGGTTTGTTTATTTTTTCCAAACTAAGCGGCCTTCAGTGTTACAGTCATAGTACCGAATATTTGCGAAAGTTCTGCAAGCGTTCACTAAAGGTTTTGGGAGACAGGGGAAGTACATGGTACGTTCGTAGTTAGGGTTACAGCTGAGGTTGTGTAAATCAAATCTCCTAAGCTTAAGAAAGTATATTATTAATTGTTTTAGTGTTTTATAGTAGGAAAATCACCTCGGTCTTTTTCTGTTCCGTTTGGTATTTTCTGAAGTATTTTTTGGAATAATTCTTCTTTGTAGAGTTGGCAGCACTGATGGGTGCGCGATCTCTGCTGTGGACGGTCACATTCTCAGTGTCACACATGCGCGAATACTTGGCATTTCCTTGTCATAAGACCTCACAGGACAAAGTATTGGGTGCATACATGAATGCACTCGTTTGTTCACAGATGCAACCGCTTGCAGGGTGCATGCATTCAGGTTGCCCAAGTGCTATAAGTCCGCATCTACCAGCAACGTTCGCACAAACTACTCACAATCAAGTTGCGCACTTAAACGGGAGCGTCCAGCTTGTCAATGTCAAAAGCAAGGGTTTCAGACCTAAGGTATCCCCTTAAAAAGGTGCCGAAAGAACAGATTTCTTTATTTGAGCACCTAATTCTACAATGCAGAAAGCATTTTGCTAAGGCTCTGTTTACGGCAAAGAATTGCATTGACCAGGGGTGGGCAAACATTTTTTACGTAGGGCCACATTGAAAACTTATTGTTACCGGGGGCGAGCATAATACATCTAATCACTTTAAAAACTTTAAACAAAAACTTTTTACATTAGCTAACACAAAATGAAGGTAGCAATAGTCACTTCCGGTTGGGTAAAAATCAGGGTTGCGGAGTCGGAGGTAAAATATCCGACTCCAACTCCGACCTTTCCGAATTTCTGACTCCCGACTCCTTCACATAAAGTGAATGAAATTTGGCTGTTAACGATTGTGTAGCAATTAGCAATCAATGCAAATCATTGTGCACAGCACGAAATCTCCGTTTCAACAAGTTTCAAAAGAAATTGTACCATTTCAACACGAATTCCCAACTCAGGTGTATGATGTAAAAAACGATCCAATTAGACTTCCGGAGTCGGACAAAAAAATCTGACTCCACCCAAAAACCTCTGACTCCGCAACCCTGGTAAAATTGCGGTTTCGAATGAAATGTGTTGAACATAATCTCGAGAATTCTAATATAATCGATAAATTTACATAGACTCGAAATATGTACTGTCTATGTACGTGTGGCTGCCCTGCGGGCCGCACAAAATGCCCTCGCGGACCGTAGTTTGCCCATCCCTGGCAAAGACTCTTCAGAAGCAAAGGTTGCATCACCCTTTGTCACTCATCGACCTTGAGTTAAAATTAACGCGTCAGTATTTTCACATGCACTATGATCCTACTATCAGCATCCGCCAAGTCAGGTAAGAATGTTTGAGATAATTAGGGTTTTGAATTGTGAATCGCGGAGTGTCCATTATTAATCCGTCCAAGAAATTGCTAACCGCCAAAGTGATGTGCAGCCAAAAGCAAATAAAGTAACCGACAGCTGCTTTATTCAACCAACCATCCTAGGGTTGCCAGATTATTTGAAATGTTTTCAAGGACATTTTATTTTTCGAAGAGATAACGGTGGACTACTTTCACCCTTTCAGCAACCTTTCACGTGTGGGGAAGTCAGGCTGAGCTCACCGTGTACGAAATTGAAGACTAAACAAAACGTATTATGACGACACAACCGTTCCTGAATAGCTTACTTTTTGCAACACAATTGTTTAAGATGGAACAAATCTACACATTGTTCTGTTCATTTACATTGTTTACTCTTGAATGTTCAATGTAATCAATAGTTCAAAAATGAACAATTCAGAAACTATTCAAGAATTTTCAAGGATGCCGGAAAATACTCAAGGACAACAAAATGTTTTTTAAGGACGAGTTTTAAGAGCAAATTCAGGGACAGTCCTTGGCGCTCAAGGACGTCTGGCAACCTCAAAATAGCCTGAAGATAAGCATGCACAGCCCACGAGATTTCAACCACTTTGCTGTAGAGCAGGGGTTCCCAACCTTTTTACCATCTCATACCACTTGGGCACCCCTTATTGTCAACTCGTACCACTTCTTCCAGAAAAGCTAATTTGATCGAATCTTAGTTTATTCAGAAGAGTAATATACATTAAAATAACAATAAAAGACCACATCTAAATTTAATGAGATTTTTGTTTTTTTACCTTCCAGCAATTGGTCGATGCGGGGCGTACATTTGTTGGAAAGTTGTAACAACCCATCCAAAGTCATGACGTTACGATACAACATGAATTCCAAGCTACAGGAAAAGTTATTTATTTAGAAACAAAGCCCGATACGTAAACCAGAAAGCTGTAAATCCAGGGTTTTCTGAAAAAAAATGGAAGTTCTCGCGTACCACCTGGAAGACCTTCGCGTACCACTAGTGATACGCGTATCACAGGTTGGGAACCCCTGCTGTAGAGAAACGAGAAACTCCCGCAAGTTGATTACATTCTATTTGAATAAGACAGGGGATAGTGTTGTTGTAGTGTGTGTAGTAACTTAACTTAACACTGCATCAAACAATTTGCA
>JGI24158J21664_10012601_pt1 | contig 11203 bp, 9 predicted proteins | sample Ectturendosymbi3_FD_21664 | JGI IMG/M metagenome (IMG submission 21664)
TTACAACGGAAAATCACCATGCAGGAGAGACATTTTGTTGGCCCCCACTTTTTCCTTGGCCCCGCAGTGCCCCCCCCCCAGTTTTTCCATTCTGGAATCGCCACTGGTGTTACCCAGTTAAAAATGTCATGAAGAAGATAAGTATATTTTTTGATGAAGGTGTAAAGTTTTCATCTTGAAAAACTCTTAGAATAGGTTTTTGGTTAGGAATTTGTTACCTGCTAAACCTGCCAAACAGTTGGTAAAATCCTGCTAGAAAATTAACTAACTGGTAAATTGAAAATTTGAAAATTTTGCAGCTAACACTGAAAAAATTCTCCAAGATTTAACAGCAAATCAGCTAAAATGGCAACACTGCTGACCGCAATCTTATGCCTTTTGTTACGTAACTGTACAAAAAGAATCAAACAAGAATTTCTGGACACAGACAGCATTCAATCGAAAACCTTCGCTTACTACTTATGGCAAATTTTGCAAAATACTGACTTCTCAGACTGAACAAATTTTTATGTATAATATAATAAATAAGATTTATTACAGAAGACCGCGGGGCCCCAAAAGCGCGGGGCTCGTAGCAATTGCTACATTTGCTACTGTTGTTAATCCGGCACTGGTCAAAGTGCAACAGTGGGTTGGATTAATATATGAAATTATGAATGTGAACTCATGGATGGTGTTAAAATCTAACCATTGTTACTGAAGCAATGGCTAACGAAAAGCTTGGTGTGGCAACAGAACCGTCACCAGAAAGTCTGCTATATGGGGATTTTAGATATGTGCAGTGGGGCTTGACATTCCTAAATTTAAACAAACATCACTGTTTTATAGTGCTTCATATTTCAATTTGGGGGGCGGCTTGGAGCTTTGTTTCGGAAGGGCTAAGCCACCAAAGCCCCCCCGTGGCGACGGGACTGTGTGGCAAAACTTCAGCTTACTTTTTAATGCAATTGACTCGGAAAAGTACTTAGGTTACGCGATATGTCAAGATTGCAAGATATGTGAAACTTTCTGTTTATAAGCATGACAGGGCCCAGAGTGGCACAACACATTCAGGTAGTGTCTATTCTGCTTCATGAGGCAAAACCTGTACTGGGACTATTTTGCTTCATTTGAACACAATTGGTTGAAGTAATCATGTGACAAATACAATACGCAAAGACAATTGGTTGGGGTTTATGAGTATATGATTGGGGTTTAGGATTAGTGTCAAGGTTCAGGGTCAGGTTTTAGGTTTAGGGGTTCAGTGTTTAGAGTTAGGGTTTACTCTACAGTTCACATGCAAACAAGAAGCTGCTAACTGCTTGCCAGCCCTGAAACATGTGACTACTTCAACCAGTCGTGTTCAGCCAAGGGCAGAATAACTCCCGCACTGCTTTTGCCTAACAAGGCAAAATAGGCACCGCACAAAAATGTATGCTTTGCATTACAAAACACTTTCAGATAGTTTTCGGATACGGATAGTATGATTTAAACCAAACAGTATTCGGATCGGATATCATTTTTCAAAAACAGGATAGGATCGGATAGTAAAAATCCACTATCCGATCATCTCTGCCAGGGACCTACATTTTAGGTGTGCGGCGCACACTGAATCAAACTGATAGCGACGTGACTTTTTCCAGATTGCAATCAAGTGAAAATAAAAAATTATTGAAAATAAGTTTTTTGATGCGGCAACACTGGGTGTGCGCTAATACCGTAGTGTTGAACAAATAGGAGATTTTTGCAATCCTAATCCAGTCCAAAATTTTCATTGGGTAATCCGGTCCGATCCAAATCCGGTAGACCTGTCCAAATATTTGATCCAATCCGGTTTATATCCGAAAAAAAACTCTGAGTAAGCATTATGCTGCAGTGATCAATGCAATTTGGATATCCATATCCGATCCGGTTGAGTTTTTTCAAAATCCAGTCCAACCCGGTTCCGGTTCTGAATTGCGGAATCCGTTTGGATCGCGATCCGAAAACCGGATCATGTTCAACACTGTAATACAGCCGTAAACCAGAGGTGGCCAGAGTCACTTTTTCAGACTTCGACTCCGCTCTTGTTCCAAAAGTTTTGAATCTGGGTGCAGGTCCTAAAATTTTTCAAATTTCAGAATCTGACTCTTGTTCAGACTCCAGCTACCATCGATCCAACCGAAATTTACCCATGCTTTTCCTTAAGAAACGACCACGCAGACTCCTGCTACTGCCAAAATTGAAAAGTGACTTCGGATCCCGATTTTCACAAATATTAGACTCCGGGTCCGAAAGAAAAACGCAGAATCCTGCCGGAGTCGACTCCGGCACTGCGGATCCATGGCCACCTCTGTCGCACACTACTGCTTGCATATGTGGTATGTGCAATGTTTCGTGCTTCGTCATTAATTGGCTGTTCAGGCGGATTGACCATAACGGCTCACACAAGCCCGTATCTGTTCTGTCCCCCCAGTACTTGTACATGCAACAGCCACATCATAAATAACGAAAGTTTTTTTGCGTACTTTATGTACATTCTCAATTCTTGTGTAGTTTAGCAAGCTTCAAACTGTCAACCTTGGGTTTCCGCCATCCCAGCCGCATACTATGCTCGACTGCTATTCGAAGACGCACTCGCACAGCCTGATGCTTTTCCACTTGCGATCTGCCCTGTCGTAGCATTGAGTGTGTTTTACTCTACTGTTTTAATGCGCAGCCTTATATTTTTGCAGTTGTGTACTACACTGACGTAGCACTGAGTGTGTTCTGCCAACGCCTCCTAAGAAGCCATGGTTCTACCCCTCTGTTTTGCGCGTTGACGGATATTTTTGCAGTTATGAACTTATATGTTTTAGCGTTGAGTAGTTTACTGAAGTGGGGCACAGACGGGAGGAGTGTCCGGACCTGCCAGGAAGTTTGTTGATGGTGTTCCAAGCCTTGCGACTGGAGTGCGAGAAGTCGATGGAATTGCCAGCTTCTTCCCACTGCTCCTGCCTATTCTGGTCGAGCCGCGAAAGTAGGGACGAAGCGGTTCTGTCAGAGGCAGTCCCCACTGAGGCTAGAAGGAAAGAGTTATAAAGGGTCTCGCAATCTTAGTCCCAACATGACGCATAGTTTTTGTGACGGCCACGTGCGATTGATTGCTTAGCCGCAAATAACAGGCCTTCGCATAGCTCCTAGTAGGCCTTTTCGATGTTTGTTGCGTCCGGAGGTGGCAATCTCTCAACGGATTCACTTCTAAGAAGGCAAAAGCGAGTTCAATCAGCCTTGCGAAAGTTCCAACGCTTCACTGGACCGCTGTAGGCAGATCTTGGTTGTTGGCTGTTGCCTAGGAGGCTAAACTCTCACCAGTAGGGGTGTTGTACTACAACCCTAGTTGACGTGCTCGCAGTTTGAAGTCAACAGAGAATAAAGACTGGGGTGTGGGAACGTCGGCGGGACAGGGGCGGATTCAGCCATTGAGTTTAAGGGGCTATTTCAGTAATATTTGGCAGTCAAGTCTCAAAACGGCTTCGCTACTGTAAGGGAGATGGGGTATGCATATACTTCGCAACACTTATTTCTATGAATAAGAAAGAAACCCTGATGGTTAATTGTAGTGTATTGTGCAAGGTCTTAACTCCCACACGCAACATACTAGACTCTAAAACATGCATCGCAGTAACAAGGAAAACACAATTACATGAAAGAACATGAGGATATATAAGTGGTGATAGTAGAAGAGTATACGCTTGATGGCGCACATACCTTTACTTTGATGAAACACAAGTATACAGTATAGGACACACGAATGAATGACGCCATCATGATTATTATAATGTACAGTAATCCTGCGATGACTTCGACGTACACCGATTTATAAAATGCTTGAGGGGGTGGGAGGCTGCGAAGGACCAGGGGCGATTTAGACTGCAGACTTCCCGAGTACGAAGCTATACTTATATTGTAAAGGAACAGCGTGTATCAGTTAGTAAATGTCTTTTGTTCTGGGTATAGAATTTGGTATGCGCAATGTGGTTATATGATTTATTGAAGTAAGATGCGTTGCAGGCAAAGTCAAGCCACCAGAGAAAATGATTTAACGTTGTCGCATTGAACATTTGCTGTTTTCACACATTTAAAAATATTCGTGAAGGCTAGATAGGAAATGCGTCAAAAGCAGCACTGCAATGTTGTCACGGGATTTAAGCAGGTAGAGAACTAGGCGTCCGTACATGCTTTGCGGAAAACAATTCGCAGTCGATGTATGCATGGGAGCGAACGTAAATTCTTTCGCAGTTAGGCACGTTGTTTGCTTCGCACTTGTAGATGAAAGGCATACCACTACTTCATACAAGGGTTTGATGCGACGAATTTTAATGGACGCAACAAAAAAACAAACGATGTAGGACATCACGGGGATATTTCATGATCAGGGTCGGCGCAGGGGCGGATCGAGGGGGCGATCGCCCCCCTAAAACCTACGAAAGTAACTTTATTCACCATGATTTTATACAATTCGGAAAACCGTCCATTGTTTTGTCACAGAAGAGTTGTGAAGTACACGTCATCTCTCTTACAGTAGAGAACCCGTAATGAGACTTGAGTCCCAAATATTACTGAAATGGCCCCTCCTAAACTTACTGGCTACTCCCTGAATGAAATGGACGCGTGCAATACCTGCAGAGAGGAGAGGTATTGATTGCTGTGCTATAGTGTATATCTAAAGCTGAAAAGTTTTCAGTTGCAGCAGAGCACTACATCTTTCCAGGCCAGTTATATTAGCCGTGGATGACCTATGGCTTCAACATTTGGTGGTATTCTTTTGCAGTGAAACAGAAAACCTTGTCCCACCACTCTCGTTTCTGCGGAAAACTTTTATTATGACTGCAGCGGTTCTACATGGGCTAAATAGTCCAGGTTAGTTCCTAACATTCCGACTCATGACACCTGGCCAAGTAGCAAGATCATTTGTTCATCCAAATTTTAAATTTTCTTGCTCCATGCCACATCAGATGCACTATCCGACATGGTTCCTTCTTTGTCAGAATCAAGACTTTCGAAACGACTTATACAGTATCACTTCCGGTACATGAACTTCCACTTTGATGATCTGGCGTAACATGATCGGGCTGGCTGCCTACTACGTTGTTGCCATCTTCAATGTGTGATGTGGCATTTAGGGATAAACTCAGTGGTTAAAATACTTGTTCAAAGCACCTTTTTTTCCGCTTCGGCCTTTTTCATCCCTAGCTTTAGGTCTCTTTTGACTGCCACTTAAAATTTTCAGCCTATGTATCTTGGTCTTTGACTCATGGCATTTAGATTAGTTACAGGAAAAAACATTTTCTTGAATAAATAGCCCAAATTTGACTGTTATAGCCAAAAACAAAACACCTGCCTATCACTATATACTTTGCACGTGGATAATGATTACAGTGAAGAGTACAAACAGGTTATTAGAGCAGGTTTTGACTTTTGAATATCCCGGAGAAGGTTAAATATTTTTTATCTATACATACTAAAGAAACATATGAAATTAATGTAGATCTCCCAATAAGTTTAAACCTATTTTTAAATTTTTCAACACAAGCAAGTACTGTAGTAGTCTCAAACTTTCACGAATATTATTCAAATTTCCACCTTTTCAGACTTTTAGCAACTTTCAATATCTCAGAAATTTGGACGCCAGTCTGTCATATTGATGCTGTAATCCTTGTTTCTTTAGTAGTTCAAGATGCAATTTTCACCACAAGAACATCACGAGGCTCACTCACTTGAACCAAATTGTCACTTCTCTTACTTTGCAAATGGCTTGGCTGTTAGTAATTTACTCTTACTTTTTAAGGAAACGTTATTTTTTGCACACCTGAAATAGCCATCCATAATTAAAATTAGGTTTAGTTCAAGCGTTTTCGGCAGTCTCAGGTTGCCTGATCAGATGTTCACGAAAGGGAAAATGAACAACGCTATTAAAGGACGGGCTAAGCAGCATACATTTGCAACTGCGAACGAAACGTTACCTTCAGAAGACACGTAGTGGTAACTATCGAAACATCAACAACTATCCAACCGTATTTTGCATTAACTTTGCCAAATACGAACGCGACCTGCCAAATACGAACGCGTTATAAATAAAACAGAAAATAGCTTCAAAACTTAAGCCCTCTCTGCCTTAACGAGGTGCAAGTTAAAAACTTGGCCATTCTTGCTACTGAATTTTGATGAGGACGTTAAAAACCGCGCAGTTCACTTGGATTTTCGTTAGCAACGGATCCCACGCTTACAAATTACTGTGGGCTTCGCCGTGGCTTTTCTTAAAGTTTGAGTTTACTGACTGCAAAGACATTTTGAGAGACCGCAACTGCTTTATCTGAATACAGAGGTTGTAAAACAAGGTTTTGGTGTACTTTGATGGTTACAGTAAAGCGAGTTTATAGTTTATATTTTGAGAGACCGTTGGAAAAAACTTTCAGAACCGTTTTGGTATCTCAAAACACCTTAGAAAACAATGAGCCCCGCGCCGGCGCTTTACACAAGCAGCTTTCGATAAAAATTGTAAGTTTGCGTTGGTTAGTTAGTGTAGTGCGGGGCCCGATTAGAAGAAATCGGTCAAATCGGCTTAGAACCGGCCCTGCTCATGATTTGACTATTTCCATTGTAACAGTGTTAAATAATTAATTCAATGCACCTGGTTTATGTACACCAATAAAAAGAACACAAAATTTGTTTGTAGTAGTCGAGTAATACATATTTCTTATATTCTGCCAGAAAAAGTGCCAAACACGTTTTTTTTTTTATTTGTATAGGAATTCTTGACCAGATTTCTTTTGCACTGTATTTGATCATTTTAGCATATGGGTTTGAACGTGGGTTTGGCAAAGCAAATTGTCGAATTTTAAATTGTCTTGTATTATACGGATGAACATCTGTAATGAATTTAAAATAATTGCTAATGAAATTTTTTCCGACAGCGTTATAATACATGGTGGTTTTGAACATTGAGATACGACTTCTTCAAGCTTGTCTATATTTTTATACAAAGCTCTTATCTTACAATGTAGCAAGGAGAGGTAATTTGATATCAACAAGCAACATGGCTCACAAAGTCAGTTAAATGTAGCATACTGCGAAAGATGTATTGAGAGGTCGCTGTCAGAGTGGTTGCTGCCACTTGTTAAACATTGCCAGTCAGGAAACAAATGTGCATTGCAATGATTACAGTCATTCATTTAGGTTTAGGCTAGACCAGTGGTTCTCAAAGCGGTCGATATCGACATCCAGGGGTCAATTGGACCATCCAAGGGATCGAATGGGGGTTACTGAATAGCCAAGGGTCAATGAATAACTGCTGGGGTCTACTGGAGGAAATGGTATGCTGCACTGACAATTATGTTTTATGTTATGCTTACATCTGTAGTTCTAAGCATATTTTGGGATTGTGCATTCCATCATGCATTTCAAGTAACAATTACTCAAATTTATTATGACACATACTTTCCTTGTATTAGCAACTTTTGGGCTAGGCCACGGGGTTTACAAAAAGTTATATACTTTAATCGGGAGTCAACGTGCAGAAAAGTTTGAGAACCACTGGACTAGACGTACAATTTTTTGCCTTGCTATGACAAAACAATGGCCGAACAAATGGCCTTATATCGCAAATGTTTTTTCCGACTTGTAATGTACAAAATTATGGTGAAAGTTACTTTCGTAGGTTTTATGGGGGCGTTCGCCCCAATCGCTCCCCCTTCCTGGGTCGGGATGGCAATTGGTGAGTCGCGAGGGTGGAGGTTTGTAGACGTTAATGATCTTATATCCTGCGACGTCTACGCACAACCACTCATTGTCTAATTGCTCTGGAGACTGATCGACCACTGTCCATTCCAACTGCTCGTACACAAACGTGGCAAGGCTGTGCTTCCTCCTCAGCAATGACCCAGCTAGTGAGAAGTTGGGCATCATTAGTTTATCTGCGGCAGTGCAGGAGACCTACTGCACGATGGACGATGACGAGTGGCTTGTTCTTATTCAAAGACAGCTCATGCCGGCCACCAATAGACAAATATTATATGGTTCGCGAAATCTGCAACCAACACGGCAATGCACAGCTTGTTGGTTAGCTCAGGCTCTACCAAACTGGGGTTTGTGATGGGGCGAGTCTCGGTCTCGAAGGCTACAGGTCTCGAGACTTTGAATATTGCAAAGAAATGGCTTAGTAAAACTTCAATAATTCAACGAGTTTTTGTTAGTTGTATTTGCAGGTAAGAAACAACCAAAACAGTTCGGAAAAATGCCATAAATTTGAAAAAATTCAACTTAGAAGTGATGACATTTTTTCAAATATTTCGGTAAATCCACAAATTTTGAAGTCTCGAGTGTCGGAATTTTTGATGAAGTCTCGAAGGTTATGGTCTCGACTACATCACACTGGCACACGGGTTCCACGACGGTATGACAAAAGCGTCAAACATATACATTATAAAGTACATCCATTGTCGCAGATAATTGCCGCAATGATTCCTAACCAAGATGAATTCGTAAGTTTTTGCAAGCGTAAGTCTTTATAGCTGCGCCAACAATTTCAGTCGTGAAGTTGTTTTATAATGGTTTTCGCATTTAGCGTCTATGATATAGTAATTGATCGTATGAGGTATGACCTATCACCAGTGGGAATGTTTACGACTTTGGTAAGATCATTCGGGCCATTTTGCGTGTGCAAAAGTTAGTGAAGCGACGATTAATGAGTGACGAGTTTGTTGCGAGGAAGAGTCGTGAAACGAAGTGAAGTTACCGGAGAATTTAATTGTGTGATTAAACTGCAGGATTAGATTAGTTCTGAGTCAGTTTAACTTTAAATTTTAGTGATATAGTTCAAAACTTATGGATAGAGTTTTAGAACGAAAGAAAATGCCAATGATTCTGAACGTGAAGCCCAGCAGGCGCTTTAACCTTACAGACGAAGCGACAAAAAGTACCACCATACGATGAGTACATTAAGCTTGGCTTTATTGAATGTCCCTCTGATTTTCTAAGCCACAATGTTCAGTATGTTACAAAACATTGTCAAATGAAGGTATGAAACCAACCAAGTTGAAACGGCATTTGGTGACTCAACGCCATGAGCTGAGTTGACTGGAAAGCCCCCCACTTTTTTGAAAGAATGTATGAAGCAGAACAAAGCTATGGAAAATCTTTGGTGTCAAACGAAAAATTAATGGAAATCGTCTCATTTAGTGGCGCTATGAGCGGCTCGAGCCAAGAAAGNTGACACAATTACCTAAAATTTAATTCTCCCAGCAGCAGTTGACATGTGGGAAGCACTTTTAGATGGCTAATGTGCAGTGAAGCTTCCATAACAGCAACAGTCACTTTGCCAAATGGCAACCACAGAACTCTACCCAAGGAGACATAAAGTATAAGAAAGCAAACAGCAAGAATATTACAGAACATGGTTTGGGTCTGGTGCCTTAGTGTTTCATGATTTATCCAACCACGCGGAGCCTTATTTCTGAGCTTGGTGGTAACTAACTGCTCAGGAGAAACGTCTTTTTCAGAGATTCAAAAAAGTTGAATCTGAATTGAAGGGTCACAATGTTCCAGGATAGGTTGTCCACATTAGGCATTCGGTGCGTAAAAGTGACAAAGCAAGGCACATAAATTTTAATGAATTCCTAGTTGATTGTGTCATGAAGAAGACCAGGACAAAACCTTTTTAAATATTTACTGTGCTCTGTTCAGCCTTACTTGATTCGATGATTGTAGCTTTCTATTTCCTAATATGTAGTGTAATTACAGCATGAGGGAGGTTTAAACCTCACATCCTTTCGTGCGACGGTTTCGTTGCCTTCGGTTCTTTGCAGTCTTGAAAAAGTAACAAACACGCGAATCGTGAACCTAGCAGTTGCAACCAATTGGGTGTTTTACTGGACATGTTTTGCTCATGTGTGAGATTCTTACAGCCGTGGTTCTCACGGTCGGCACACATACGTGCAGTGTTTGGTTTTCAGGAAATTGTACATTTTGATGTTAGTGTTAAGGACTGACAAGAATAAAGAAATGTGAAAGTTAACGTAGGCGATGTGTTTTGTCAAAAATTTAACCGTGACGTTTTTGGTTGGTTCGCCTGCCGAAATGAATAATCCTGTTCCCGCCAGCAAAGCACGATTCCGTGTCATTGAACGCTTTTGCGTCGAAAGTAGCAACAAGCGCAGTAATCGTGGGTCACTCCAATAAGGATTTACAAATTATTTATTGACCGTGCTTTTCGAGCGGAGGTTCCCAACGGCACATTTACGTTAAGCAATAGAAAAAATATATTTACATAATATTTATTTCGAAATATTTATACATATATCGGTTAATATAATTTTCAAATATCATTATTGTTAAATACTTCTATGAATAAGTATGATAAAATATATTGTCATACGAGATTTTAGGGGTACATGCTCATCTGTCGGAATGCTGAAGGGGTACATGGTAAACGAAAGGTTGGGAACCCCTGCTTTAGAGGGTCAATACCGTCATTTTCGGCTTAAACTACTTATTATTGCAACACTTTCTCCTCCATTTCATCATATTTTGAACATTCGACTTAACCAGGGCCTTTGAGAGAAAGTTTATCTGGAGGTACGAAGACCGATACCGGCCCCCCTAGCTTATGCGTTTCTCGTTAAAACCTGTTTCTGTAGTACAGTGATTAGAACAGATAAAACAGCTACCATCCCAAGATTTAGGAATATAATTGTGATATTGGTAATTAGCTTATACACTAGAAATTTTGGGCTTGACTACCAAAAAAACTTAGCGTGCGTAACATGATCCCACCAGACCCCAGAACCCCTTGGGCCCGAGTACGATGCACCTCTCGTAGGCCCTGCTGGACTTGACAATATACCTGGAAATTCGTCAGAACTGCAGTGCTGGGCTCCCAACCTGTAACTCTCCGTGGCCTCGATAGTTAGTGTAGTGAAGCGTTAAACAGGACAATGTGATTTTTATAACAAATAAAACAGCCACAATAATCGAAAACATTGTTTTATTCGACGTTTCGGCTTATGCGTAAGCCATCATTAGGAATAAACGAAATGCGACAAACAAATTGACGGCGTAGCAATGGGTTCGCCCATTGCTCCTCTGCTTGCCGACGTAATAATGAACCACTTTATAGATCAAGCTCTCACAAAAATTAACGTTCAAAACAAGCCAATCGTCCTTTGGCGCTATGTAGATGATATATTTGTTGCTTTCAACGACATGA